>Ga0256406_1004291_pt1 | contig 16567 bp, 15 predicted proteins | sample RumenRJG_03DNA_FD_185986 | JGI IMG/M metagenome (GOLD analysis project Ga0256406, IMG submission 185986) | Bovine rumen microbial communities from Lethbridge, Alberta, Canada - RJG_03 | ecosystem: Host-associated > Mammals > Digestive system > Stomach > Rumen | place: Canada: Alberta | collected... | reverse complement strand
CGTGCTGAGCCAGCCGGCACCCGTCGGCCACAAGCCCCACGCGCCATCGATCGGAGCGGTACGGTTCCAGAGGTCGGTATTGTGGTGTTCCACCCAGCCTTCGTCTACGCCCCAGTGCACCTTGGCAGTCTTTTCGCCCTGCGGCACCATGCTCTTGATTTTGTCGATGAGCGGCCACACGCATTCGCCGAGGTTCGCCGTCTCTACCGGCCAGTAGTTCATTTCGAGGTTAATGTTCGTGGTGTACTTACTGCCCCAAACCGGGTTCGTATCCTTGTTCCAAATGCCCTGCAGGTTAGCCGGCTGGCCACCCTTACGAGAGCTAGAAATCAGCAAGTAGCGGCCGAACTGGTAATGCAGTTCCACCAAGGAGGGGTCATTCGTGGAATTGAAATTCTTGACGCGAGTGCTGGTAATGTCGCCTGCGCTCTTGTCGGGTTCGCCCAGGTTCAAAGAGACGCGATTGAAAATGGTCTGGTAATCCTTGAGGTGCGCGGTAAGCAAGTCATCGTAAGACTTTTTTGCGACCTTCGACATAATGTCAGAGGCGATTGCACCCGGGTTGCCCGAGACATCGTTATAAGACTTGAAGTTCGTGGCCGTGGTGAGCACGAGCATTGCAGAATTTGCGCCCTGCACGTTGATTTTGCCGTTCGCGACCGAAACCGTGCCGCCGTCAGCCACCACGTTCAGGCGATTTTGGAACTTGATGGAATTCACCGTCACGTCGTAAACGAGCGTGTTACCGCTGTTCGACATGCTGTTGCTGCGGTGCGGAGTCGTCATGGTGGCGCCAAAGCTCACCGAGCCGCTCTTATCAGCCGTGAGGTGCACCACGATCACATGGTCCGGGTAGCTTGCAAAATATTCGCGGGTGTAGTTGACGCCGCCGGCCGTGTACGTCGTTTTTGCGATAGCCGTTTTGAGGTCGAGTTCGCGGCGGTAATTGGTAGCGCCCGAATGCGACGTGGTAATCACCAGGTCGCCCACCGGCTGAAAGCTTGCCGGGCCTGGGCCAATCATATAGTTAGACACGATAGATTCCGCCGTGCGGTAGTCGCCGCGGAACATGGCATCGCGCGCGTCTTTCAAGTGGCTTGCCGCCCCCTGCTTGTTATTGTCGCCCGGGCCACCCGACCACACGGTACTTTCGTTCAGGCCGATAATGTCTTTTGCGACACCCCCATAAACAATGCCGCCCATGTAGCCGTTGCCAATGGGCAAAGCATTCGTAAATTCGGTACCCGCATCGCTATTGTACCACAATTTCAGGGGATTTTCGGCCGCGGCCGTAAACACAGCAGCACACGCCAAAGTACCAAACACTAAGCCCAGCGTCTTCATAAGAACTCCTAAAAATTTCCAACCACTATAAAACTAGCCCCAAAAACAGGCTAAAAACCGACCCAAAAGACACTTTTTGTTGATTTTTTATCAATGGGTGTGGGTTAGCTCCTCGAACATGGGGCGGTATGCATCGAGCATCACCTTGACCCCGCGGATGCACGTACGGGCCGCAAGGCCTATGCTTGTGTCTAATTCTATCAGAAAATCTTCTCTACGAAGATCATTTTCGGCATACGGGTTCTCGTCGGGATACCCGACGGGATTGCAAAGCAGCAGATGGCGTTTGCCCTGCAAATCCACGAACGTCTTCTTGATGGCCGTATGAGTATGTCCAGCTTGGTAAATGCTTCCGTCATCCAGGTTTTCAAGATACGGGGCTCCATGAAAATAGAAGAAGTTCGAACACGGGTCATGTATGTAGCGTTCCGCCATCCCGAATTCCAGTGGCAAGAAATGAGACATCATGATCTTGGGCTTCTTTAAAGAAAGATCTCGCAGCACGACATCGTAGTGCTCCCACAGACGCCCCGGATTATTACGCATGTAGTTCCAATGACGACCGTCGAACCAGCGTGTTGACCATAGCATCTGATTCAAGATTTCCGATGCTCCCGGTGTGTGCATGTACTTGAAATCGCACATACCCATGCATCCGGCAATGCCATCCTGCATGCAGTTTTCTAACAGGCGAATGTTCGGAATTTTTGCGGACTCTTTCAAGAAAAAATCCATCTTGCCTTCGGAGGTCGGGAAGTCTTTTTCAGCACCGAAAACTCCAGCCTTTTCGGTAATGATGTCATGGTTGCCAAAACACACATAGACAGCGCTGTACTTGGTTGCAATGAATTTTAGAAACTCCACGTAGGTAAAGTAGTTGTTCGCGATATCGCCCGCAATGCAGCACACATCCGCCGGTAAAAAATACCGTTCGAAGAATTCCTCGAAATACCGATGCAACAACGATACCGTCCGACTGAGCGGCGAGTAAAAATCTACGTGTAAGTCGCTGATGAAAAAATAAGTCATGTTCAACTCTCCTCATCCTCTTCGGCAGTGCTACATTCTTCGTCGTACATTTCTTTATGTGGGGCATATTCGTTCGGAACAACATACGACAGGTATTGTAAGAAATTTCTGTAATCCTCTTTCGCGAACACGCTGCCCATGCCAGAAACGCCTCCAAGTACGACATCTGAGTAGCGGTCCAGAACATGGATGTTCCGTTCATGGCGAAACATTAACCTGTACAACATTGCGGCGGCTTGATCCTGATGCTGACTCATAAGTTCATTAAGCCCCGCTATTGATTCCAAGAGTTCCTTAGGCAATTCAAGTTCTTTCTCGTTCTCTGCTTTTTTCTTCACAGTAATTCTCCTTTATTTGATTGTTTCTCGCTTTAGTCGGGACAACAATTCCTCAAACATGTTCCGGTATGCATCAACATCGTCGAGCCGTACGATGGTCGTAATCTTGTTGCCGGCATCCTTACTTGAAGCTCCGCAATGGTACAGTTTTTCGCTCTTGGTCTTGAAATCCACGAGAATGTAGCGGTCATGGAACTTATGCATGGCGGGTTTCTTGTCAATCGACACGTCCGGTCGGGCGGCCCGATAATCGGCAAGCATGTCGTCTGTCATGCGGCTTCCACCGAGCAAGTCGCTAAAAATCAGGACGGAAACGCCTTTGCGCACGTTCCGGAGCAAATTCAGAGTTTTAACGTCTACATAATTATCCACAATCAGCACCGACTTCTTCGCCATGCCGTAAATCTGCGCATAGGCGACATCCGCCTCCAGTTTCTGACCGTTCAGAATCAGGAAGTGCCTGAAAGACGAAGGATCAACGAAGTTTTCCATGACCATCCGGAGGTCCACATTGATTTTCCCCAGATCGCTCCGGATATCGCGAACTTCGCCGGAAAGCTCCTTTACTTCAGCGGAAACCGCTGCGATTTCGCGCGTGTTTTGAACAGTCTGTGCTGCAATCTGGGCAATTCCCGCTGTCCCGAGCAATTGATGGTTTTCAGCAACGATATAGTCCTTCATCTGCTTGAAAAGGCGAATAAGAGCCATACTCTGTTGTACTGCCAAATCGCCTTTCAACACTGTCATGAGCATATAAATACCCTGTTCCGTAAAAACAAAGGGACAGGAGCGGCTCATCGTGCTGAGATTTGCGGTGCAATTTTTGCACCGCAAATTTTCAGTGTCATTTGCACCGATAATTGCGGTCAAAATTTTTGACCGCAATTCATCGACTTCGCTTTTGGACAGCTGGAACCGGAAATCCTCCGCAAAACGACCGATATTATTCTTGACCTGCCGATTAAATGCTTTGGTCGTATACCCGTAAATCTCGGCCAGGTCGGCATCGAGCATCACCTTGACCCCGCGGACAGTATATATCCGCGGTTTGAGCAGGGTTTCGTCAATAAGCGGGAACTCCGATTTGACTGGCGCAACCGCCATATCATTCATTTTAGCCATACAGCCTCCGACTGGTCACGATTTGTGACTGGTTGATGTTAGAGGCGTCCCCTTATTCCTGCACCGAGGTCAAAAATTTTGACCTCGATAAAATCGGAATAAAAAAAACGCGATTCTCCATTTGACAGAGAACCACGTGCAGCTTTAATGTACCTAATATCTAAAAAGTTGGCAAGGGGCCTAAGAAAATTTTACAAGAGGAACTTGTAAGCAATCCTTACAAGTTGGGAACCACGAAAGGGTGAACTTATGTTCTCCCTCTATTTCGTAAACACCGTTTACGAAATTCGGAGAAGTCCAAATCGTTCGCCAATGGCGAACGATTTATAAAATGAATCCAGCTTAATGTGAAATTTGGGGTATCCGAGATTTGACAATCACCGTCTGTCAAATTGCTGTATATTTTCCCAGCCATTTCACCGGATTGGGTGGTATTGGGTAGTTTATTGGGTAAATCCTTCACTTCCCGCTCCGGGCGGCGGCTATCTCGGCGTTTATCTCGTCGAGCGTCATGCCAGCGGAACCGGCCTTCTCGGCATCGGCGGAAAGCTGTTGCATGGTACGGAGCATGCGGCTTGCAACCGGGTTCGCATTATAGAACATTCGCCTGTCATTCACGAACATCGTACGCAGCGGAGCATCAACGATATCAAGAAATTCTCGTGGAGTGACAACAAAACTGCAGGCCGGGAAATGCTTGATATTGCCCGTTACCAAGTACGCCCCATCGTCTCGCTTAGCCAGGACCACATTGTAAAACACAACGTCCTTTGGGTCGGGGAGCACGACTCCACTTGGCGGAGCATCGACATTCAGGCTGTGCTTCAACAACTCGGAAATTACAGTCTCAACGGTCTCCTGCTCCAGATTGAATTTAGGACGCGCAAGAACTTCCTTGTATTCAGCAAGAATCTCATTGTTCACAAGTGTGCAAACGCGACCAGAAAAAATTCTCTGAACAACCTGCAATACGGGCGATTCCGGAGATTTGGTAATCAAAGCGGACACAATGACATTAGTGTCAATGACTGCATAAACCATGAGCCACCTCGACTAAGTTACTTGCCGGCACGACAAGCGGCGATCTCAGCCTCAATTTCAGCCTCGCTCATGCCTGCGGCGGGGCCTCGCTGGGCCTGCCTGCGCAATTCCATGAAGGCCCTCCATCCGGGATTGGCATCGTAAATTGCGGACGGCTCGCGCAGTTCGAATGGGATGCCCTTCTCGGCGACGGCGCGCTTGAAAAAGATGCGAATTGCCGTGGGGATGTCGATTCCCAGGTTTTCGAAAAGCTCGGCGGCCTCGTTCTTTAGTTCTTCGTCCACGCGGACCTGCAACACAGTAGTAGCCATATCAACCTCCGTTCAATTACAAATATAATACAAAACATTACATTAGTCAAGCGCTAAATGTCAGAATATAGGCGGATTTATAGACGGGTTTATAGGCGGACGCGCATTTTTTTTGTTCCCTTTATAGTAGCGCCCCTATAAATCTTGTGCACTATATGGCGTGGCTAAATGCTGCGCTATTTATATGTTTTCTGGGAACCTCTCACAACCGTTTATTATATGTCCCTACAGCAGAACATCGGCGTGGCCCTCAGGGCGTTGCGTGCGCAAAAAGGCGTCTCGCAAGAAAGACTGGCACTTGAAACCGGCATCGGCCGGCGCTACATGAGCGATATCGAGAACGGGCGCCGGAATGTCTCGCTCGAAATTGTCGAGAAGATTGCCACATACTTTGAGATGAGCGCAAGCGAACTCGTTGGGAGAATCGAGACTGCCGATTGCCCGCACCTCACGCTGAACGGACTCAAGGACATTCTCTGCGAGCGCGGCTACGAAGATGCCGTGGTACTCGAAAGCCCCGACTACCTTGGCGCAATTGTCGGCGTAAGTGAAGATGGTCGCGTCATCTACGACTACGAGAAAATGGCGCGGTGCCTGATGGAAACCGACGGCATGGACTACGAAGAAGCGACTGAATTCATCGACTTCAACACCATCGGAGCACTGCCGTACATGGGCGAGAAACGACCGATAATTTTGAATAGAATTAATGACTAAAAATTTAAAGAAGTAAGAGGCCCAGCATGTCACTTCCTAACTATCTTGAACAGGCTTTAGAAACCGGATTTTGGGACAATAGTGTAGAATCAAATGCAGCGTTTAGACCTCAGTTTATCGCAAATGAAAAAGACAACACCATGTTTGCCTTTTTGGACAAATCACTCCATGCTTGCGAAAAATTTGTGATTAGTGTCGCCTTTATTAATGACGCTGGTTTGTCTCTGTTAAAAACGACTTTAGAATATCTTGAGGATCACAATATTCCCGGAAAAATTCTCACAACGGACTATTTGACATTCACAGAACCTAAAGCGCTTAAGATATTGATGGGTTTCAAGAATATTGAACTCAAAATGTATTGCTGTGGCAATAGTCAAAAAGGGTTTCACACAAAAGGGTATTTATTTTTTAAGGACGACATCGTAAAAATTTCGATAGGAAGTTCCAACCTAACCCGAAGCGCAATTCTTGAAAACAAAGAGTGGAATACCATTTTTACATCCTCTGGAAAGGGGGAAATTTATCAGCATATTATTGACGATTTTGAAACATTATGGAATAGCGAGCATTCGCATACAATAAATGAAGAAACACTAGAAGAATATCAGCTTCTTTATGCAGAAAACAAGCGATTAGAACAAGAAAAGAAGAGGATCCTAAAAGAATCGAAAGTTGTATCTATAGAGCAGATAAAACTCGAACCAAACCAAATGCAAATCGCGTTTATTAAGCGTCTAAAGCAAATGCAAGAAAATGGCGCCAAACGTGCGTTGCTTATATCAGCAACTGGAACAGGCAAAACTTATGCAGCAGCATTCGCCTTGCGAGATATGAAACCACAAAGGGCTCTCTTTTTGGTGCATCGCGAAATCATCTTGAAGCAAGCTAGGAAATCCTTTAAAAAAGTTTTTGGCGACACTAAATCTTTGGGACTTTATACAGGTTCAACCAAAGAATTAGATCGCGATTTTATTTTCGCAACTATGCAAACGATGATTAAGCATTATACTGAGTTTGCAAAAGATTCTTTTGATGTAGTTGTTGTAGACGAAGCTCATCGTGCAGGAGCTGACGGCTACCAAGAAATAATGGAATATTTTACTCCAAAATTTATGTTGGGCATGACAGCCTCACCAGATAGACTTGACGGATTCGATGTATACAAAACATTTGATTACAATATAGCGCATGAAATTCGCTTACAAGAAGCCATGCGTTTAAATCTTTTGTGTCCGTTCAACTATTATGGAATTACTGATTTATTCGTCAATGGACAAAAAAAGGAAAATCGAGAATTTGAAAATTTAGTATCCGATAAGCGAGTTAATTTTGTTATTGAAAAAGCTAACCGTTATGGATATTGCGGAAAACGATTAAAAGGACTTGTATTTTGCAGCAGCGTAAAAGAAGCCGATGAATTATCAAAGAAATTTGCAGAACGAGGATTTCGAACAGCCGCCTTACATAGCAAAATGAAAATAAATGGCAAGAAAATTAGCGGAAAGGAATTGGAAAATTTAAAAGAAGAAACAATACAGAAGTTAGAAGAAGACGATTACGACAATGGCTTGGACTATATATTTACCTTCGACATGTTTAATGAAGGCGTTGATATACCGCAAGTAAATCAAGTTATAATGTTAAGGCCCACGCAATCTCCAATCGTTTTTATTCAACAATTAGGACGAGGTTTGCGCAAGGCGGACGGAAAAGAATACTTAATGGTACTTGATTTTATAGGTAATTACAATAATGATTATTTGATTGCTGTTGCACTCTCTGGAGACAGATCCTATAAAAAAGACAACATGCGTCGATTTATTCAAAATGGGTCTAAAGTTCTTGATGGAGGTTGTACGATTCATTTTGACGAAATTGCTAAAGAAAGAATTTTCAGATCGATAGACCAGATTACAAACATCACAACAATTATAAAGAACAGCTATCAAACTCTCAAGTTGAGGCTCGGAAGAGTTCCTTCTTTAATTGATTTTTGGGATAATGGTGAAGTTGATCCTCTTTTGATTTTGAATAAGTATGGCAATTATTATGAATTTTTGCGAATAACGGAATCAGAATTGCCTGATCAGGACATTCTTAACGAACAAGAAAGCAATATATTAACATATCTTTCGACGATATTAGCCAAGGGCATGCTGATTAAAGCCTCTAGACTACTACAGATTTTGTTGAACAAGGGAATAGTAGAATATGGTCCCGAAATTGAAAAAAATATTGTATCAATTCTTCAAGGATCATTTTTGAAAAAAACTTTTTATTTAGAGGAAAATGGCAAGAAATCCAAAATCGTTGACGAAAAAAAAACAGGAGAATACTGGGCTAATAATATAAACTTAATTGATATCGACGGCAATAAAGCTAAAGCAAAAGATTCGTTTGCCCAAGCTCTCTCTAAGACCGCATTTAGAAAATATGTTGACGACATTATCACATTGAGTTTTGCAATATACGATAAAGTGTACAAACCTTATTTAGTAAACGACAATCCGTTTGTCCTTTATGAAAAATATTCTCGTCAAGATGTTTGCCTACTCCTTAACGCGGATAAAGATTTATCCTCTACGATGTATGGGAAATGGCGCCAAAATGATGACGTTTGTATTTTTGTTACATACCATAAAGCGGATGCTGGAGAAAACAAAGAATATCTCGAAGGCAAGCCAAACTATGCAGATGAATTTAGAAATGACGAAATTTTTTATTGGGACACGCAGATGGGAAAAGATGAAAACAGCAGCTATATGAAAGACGTAGAAACTGCGCCTCGAAAGCATCTTTTCGTAAAGAAGAGTGATGGAGAAGGCGATGACTTCTATTATATGGGAAAATTTAAAATTATCGAGAAGAAACACGCAACAAAGAAAGATAATAAAGGGAAAGAGCACCCCATTGCAAAAGTTACATTTGAAATGGAAACACGTGTAAAAACAGAATTGCTAAATTATTTAAAAGTAAATTAGGTCAATATGAAACATATTGAAGTTGTAGCAGGCATTATAAAAGACGGTGACAAAATTTTCGCGACCCAACGCGGTTACGGAGACTTTAAAGACGGCTGGGAATTCCCAGGCGGCAAGATGGAACCAGGTGAAACGCCTCAACAGGCATTAGCTCGCGAACTAAAAGAAGAACTCGCCATTGATGTTTCTGTTGGAGATTTTCTCTGCACAGTTGATTATGATTACCCGACATTCCATCTGACAATGCATTGCTTTTTCTGCACAATTGTTGGAGGAAAAAAGCCCGAGCTTCTGGAACACGAAGCCGCCAAATGGCTAAGCATGTCTGAAATACATTCCGTGGAATGGCTTCCTGCTGATGTTGATGTCGTAAAAGCGTTGGAAAAGCACTAATATCATTAGACGCTCATATTGAGGCTCCATATCAAATTAAATTTGTTTGTAGAAAAAAAAAAACCATCAGCACTTAACTAATGGGTTCTTTTTTCAATGAACGTATTTTTTATGGTATCAAATCAACTACTGAGTCACAAGTGCTTCTATTTTTTTCCAACATTTTATAATCAACTTCTTTCTTAATCATGCTATTGTAATCCATGTTGTATTCAGCAGCATATGCGGTGCTTACCATCGTATACAGCCTTATTATTCTTGTTATTTTGGCCGAGTCCGAAAGTTCTCTAGCAATAAGATCTTTTTTTCGTTCATCACACTCAAACTTCGCAAACGCATCTATTAAATAATATGGTATAGGAGTACGTTTATCCCCACTTGCTTTTTTATCCTTTTCCGCTTTTTTATACAAGAGGTACAAGCCCAAAAGGCTCTCTGTTGTCAATGAGGTACAAAAATCAATAGCTGTTTCAAAAAGTTTCGATCCCGTTTTTAGTATTTTATTTTTCTTAGTAAAAGCATCAAAACCACCAACAGCAAAGGCTATGTAAACCTGTAACATTTTTTCAAGATGTATAAACGCATCGTTTACATTTTTCACAGCAGGCAAGCCAAATTTCTTTAAAATGTCAGTATTTTTTTCCTTTAATTGAGTCGCTGTTTTATACTTAGCTTTAAACATATTTGCATCGCTTTGCTTTATTAACAGCAAAAAGCCCCTGTCTTCGAAATCTTTTTGAAGACGTTTAAAAACATCATTGTTGGCAGTGAAAGTCTTTTCAACAATCGAATTCTGCGAGTTTGTATACCTAACAATATTTGTATAGAGATTAGGCTTGTCGTCCTGACTATCTCTTATTTCCAGAATTTTTAGCATAACAAAAGTGTTTGCAAATTCTTCTTCTACTTTTTGCGAATCAATACTATCTAAAGCCTCAAAAATTGAATTAACAGTTTGGCAGCCATTAACAATCTGCGGATCTTTTATCTCTATTTCTGCATCCGAATTAGGAACACCAGTACGCTTCGTTTCTGTCGTACCAATCTTTTCGCACACAATAGTTATTCCATTATTATAGTAGAAAAAATTTTCTCGCTCTTTAGGATCATGCAGAGTATCGTAAATCTTTTTGTTAATACCCGTTTTCCCTAGATATTCACGGATATTCATATCAAACAAGGGATATTCCTTTTCTTTCGCATCTCTAAACATATTGTAAATAGATGCTACAGGAGCAAGAACATACTTTGCTGTTATTGGAATTTTCAAATCATATTCTTTAGGAAGAACATTCAAAACCGTACCATTATTTTTAGTATGTATCACAGCATTAAAATGTTTCTTTTCCTGAAATATTTCTCCGTAATACAAATTTTTTATATCATCTAAATAGTAGACTTTCGCAATACAGTCTTTGTTATTTGTGTTAAACTTACGAATTGCGTTTTCCACCCCTTTTGTTCTTTTGTTATTCGTCACATACAGGTTTAAATGTACTTTAAAATTTTCATGGTCCTTTAGTTTATTATATGCATCTTGCAACTCTTGAGATCTTTTATACGTTCCTTGCCTTAAGGAATTTATCGAACGAAGCAAAAAATCATTCTCAACATAATTCTTATCAAGAGCCGTATCATCCGAATAGAACTTGTTTTGGATCAGATATATATCATCTGACTCCTCAAAAATTTCATAGCAATCAACCCCCATATCGTTGTAATCGATGATTTTCGTTTCAATAATCTCTTCATCTTCATTAAAAAGCTTATCAAGAACCCAATAATTAAAAGCCCATTCATCCTTTTGAATGTTTTCGATGAACGGATTGTCTTTTTGATATTCTCTGATATCTTCCAGGATTTGATCTTTGAAAGTCATATTTTCTCCACCAATAAGGATGAGTTAATGTTTGTATCAATATACATTATTTCTAACAAATAACACCAGATTTTGCAATTTGACTCGTCAGATAGAGGTTTCAAGCGAACTTTTTCACAAAATAACGTAAACAAACTATGATATGAGGTCTCAATAGAGCTCCTATATTTTCAACGCCCCACCCCGAAACACCGGCGACCAAGCATCCTCAGATGAGTATAAACCAAGAATAGCATCCGCCACCCGCAATCATCACACACCTTTTCGGCCTTCTGCTAAATAGTTCCAATCTCATCAATAAAATCCATCAACATTTCTGTCTACCTCGCATCACGCATTTCTTTATAGACGCCTAACAAACAGCAAATAGCCCAACCGTAAAGTAAGAATAAAGTAATCTTTTTTCTGTTTTCTGCCTCGCTTTCGGCATGCAATATTTATTATTATTTCTCCTAGAACCAATTTCAAGGGAAAGACGATAATGTTTCATTTATTTGAGTGGTTTTATCCCACTTTTTCTGCATTCATATTTTGTTATGCAGCTTTTGTTTTTTATTTGTTCATCAGAAAGAAGAACGCGCAAATAAAAAAAAGACTTTACACATACGAGCTTTGCAATAAAGACCCCAGGAATTATGAATTATTATTTAATACTTTTAATATTCAGGAGCGTGTGCATCAAGACATTGATCAGTGGAGAAAAATAGTTTCAGCTCCAGAAAGCATCAATTCCGACTTTTTGCAATCGCAACAAATTGAAGCAATTCGCTATTTCGACAAATTAGCAATTGGCTTAAAAAATTCTCTTTTAGACGAAGACATTCTGTTCGATTACTATTACAGATATTTCAATCAAGCTTACAACGCCACGAAATTCACCTTCTTGCGTTATAACAACGAATTTAACGTACCAAACTTGTATATAGAGTATTTTAAGCTTTTAAACAAATGGAACAACAGAGGAGCTCGCAACCATGTTTAACCAGGCTCCTTTTGAAAAGATAAATACATATTGCGACAACCATAATGTCGATTCTATTGAGAAAAAATTATTGTATGCTAAGTTTGTTGAAGAGTATAATGATTTTAGAAGCGAAAGCAATAATTTAACAGAAGAATCAGAGAAAACGTTGCTTGATGCTTTATTGCACGACAATGCTCTAAAGAAAAATCTGAGCATTGTAAAGTCTGAAATCACTTCCGTTGTCGATGAAAAATTAAAATCAAAAGAACGTATTTACAAAATCAAGAATGTTGGCGGAACAATTCTTCTCAACATTTTTTCATCGTTTATATTCTCTGCAATATTACTAGGATTATTTATACTTTCAGAAAGCGAAATCAGACCTAAAATACAGCAATATCTTCAGCCCACATCAGCGGAAAAGACTGTTGAAGAAAAGTAGTATTACAGACGAAAAGCGAATCTACAAATAGCGATGCAGCACTTTCCCTTGGAGAGTTCGAACAAACGACAAGTTCCGAACGTTCATACGCTTACTTAAGGAACGCCACATTTTTATAGTGATTTTCATGAGGGTTTTAGGGGGTGTCCCCCCCCAGGCGTGAACTGACCCCAAAAAGTTAGACGGTTTAAAATTAGGATAAAACAGCGTTATGAGTCCGGTATTGCACCGGGCTCATTCCGTTTAGGCGCAGTTTTATCCGATCTTTGTTATAGTAGTCGATATATTTCACTAGTTCCTGCTTGAAGTGTGCCATATTTTGGAACCTGTTAGGGTACAACAGTTCCGACTTCATTATTCCGAAAAAGTTCTCCATCATCGCGTTGTCCAAGCAGTTTCCCTTGCGGCTCATGCTTTGAATGATGCCATGCTGCTTGAGCGACTGCTGATAGTTGTAATGTTGGTATTGCCAGCCCTGATCTGAGTGGAGTATTAGTCCTTCACTTATAACTCTTGATTCGCAGGCCTTATCTAGCATGTCCATGACCATTTTCAGGTCGGCTCGATCCGATATCACATAACTCACTATTTCACCGTTATACATGTCCAGTATCGGCGACAGGTAGCATTTCTCGGTGCCTACGGATATCTGGGTCACGTCCGTAGTCCATTTTTGATTTGGGCTGGTTGTGGAAAAGTCCCGATTCACTATGTTCGGTGCAGTTGATCCGACCTGTCCCACGTATGAGCGATACTTGCATTTCCTACGGACGTTCTTCAGGCCTAGTTCCTTCATGATTCTATAAACGGTCTTGTGGTTGATGACAAAACCTTCTTTCTTTAACTGCACTGTTATGCGTCTGTAGCCATAACGACCGGCATGTTCGGCATGTATTTCCCTTATGCGCTTTCGAACGCTTACAAGTCGGTCCGGCCTTTTGTTTTTGATGTGGTAATAAAAGGTTGAACGCGCCATCTTCTTGATGTCCAACAGAACTTCAAGTCTGTATTCTCGCCTCAGTTCATTGATGGCTAGCGCCCAGTCCCTTGTTCCCGGGAGCGTCTTTCCTCGACTAAGGCTTTCACTTTTTTTAACAGGGTATTCTCCGCTCGGAGGCGATAGAGTTCGTCTTCGAGTTTCTTCAGTTTGGTCTGTGCATTCTCTGCTGTTTTCCGAGTTTTTCCCATTCTCTCGTTTTCTCGCCTTGCGCCGATCCACGAACAGTTCCTCGTAACCTCCATGCCGAAACAAGTGGACCCAGTCTTTCAAGGTTGTTCTGTTGATGTTGTACTTTACGGTTACTTCGGCATAAGATAACGAATTAAAGACTATATCGTCAACTGCCATTTTCCTTAATTCATTTGATCCGCGATAAAAGTTTTTTCTAGGTTCACGCATGCAACCGAGAATATCGTATTCCCTGCATACATGCCTGACATCACGCCTGTCAAAATTCGTAAGCCGACATATTTCAGTAACCTTCAGGCCTTCTTTGTATAGTTTTGTGACCAATTCCCATTTTTTCCGATTAAATGTCATATGTTCCTCGAAAGTTGTGTCCAACTTTCGGGGTTCACATCAGCGAGGGGGTAGCGAAAGCCACGGCGTGCCGGGGCTGCAGCGAGGGGGAGGCTTCCCCCACTGGATCCTTCGACTCCACTACGTTTCGCTCAGGATGACAAAAGCAGCATGACGTCGTCCTTGTCGAAGTCGGTGCCGAAGGCTTGCCGGTAGCTCGATTCCAGCGCCTCTCCGGGGGTGCAGTTTTCCCTGAACAGGACCATGCCGCTGTCCAGGCATTCCATGTCAAGCTCGCCGTCGGTGTCGATGCATTCCGGCCGGAACGTGGACCATAGGCAATAGTCGGTGAACCCTTCCCGAATGTCTTCTTCGAGCAGGTTGTCGCCCGTGCCCGCCTGGACTTTCAGGAACGCCTTTGCGCTCTTGACCCATGCGAGTATCGCGCCGCCGAACGTGTCGTTTTCCATAGAGCCTCCGCCCCGAAAGATAGATAATGTTTGTGACAGAAAATGACTTGTTAATTATGGCGAAAAGAACTAGATGAAAGTAGCACATGTTCCATTTTGGAACATATGGGTAATGATTCAAAACAAGTGTACGAAACCAAGTACTATAATCTTGACGCAATCCTTTCTGTCGGATATCGAGTCAATAGTAAGTATAATTGCGGACCGTCTGCATGAACAGCGGCAACTCATCGAGAAAATCCAGGAGAGCATGGAGGGACGGTGAAAAAGGAGTTTTTTGATGAAGAATGATGAAAAACCGCTAAAATCGCCTTTTTCGAATTATTTCTTTGGAAAATATCCGAAAACGGCAAATTATTTGTTTGGAAAACATCCAAAATTGACTATATTTTTCTTTGGGAAATGTCCGAAGGCTGGACGCGGATGCAAAAGAATAGCCAGTCCGAAGTGGATTATGTAGATTCCCTTGGTGGGCATGTCATGCCTATCGAGGTCAAGGCAGATACCCAGGGGGGCATGAAGAGCCTATGGAATATGATGCGCGAGAAAAATCTTTCGAACGCTTATCGTATTTCTCTTGAAAACTTAGGGCAATTCGACTACCATGATTCCGAAGCGGAAAATGCAATTCGCCACGTTCAAATATGTCCGCTTTACGCCATATCGCAGATAAAGTAGAATAAACTATTACCTCCTCGAATTCGAGGAGGTTCCGATTATTTCACCAGAATTCTTGCGGTACGGACGCTGCGGGCGCTTTCGATGCGTACAACGTAGTTGCCCTTGGTCAGATGAGCAAGGTTGAAACTCTTGGAAGAGGCTTCCGTTTCGGCGAAAGATTCTACCAGATGGCCCATCATGTCGAACACCTGTACGCGTACCATCGAGGGGGTCGGCATCGCAACGGTCAGCACATTGTTCGCATAGCCAAACTTCACGCCGCTCGTCGCCACAGCCGCAATTTCAGTGGTCTGTTCGCTCGAAGAGGATGCTTCGGAACTTGAAGAAGACGCGATAGAAGAGCTGCTTGATCCAATCACAACATTAATTGTCGCCTTGGCGCTCGCAGCATTGTTATTGGCGCCGGTGACAGTAAGCTCAATTTCATACGGACCCTTAGCACTTTCTTCAACCAGCCCTGTAATAGTCACCGTATTACCATCTTTTTTAAGCCCGTAACCGCCCGGGAAATTCGTAAGCTCAGGATTGGAGCCGTTTTCAACCTGGAAAACAATCGGCTTAATAGAATCGCCGGGAGACAGCGTCTGCGATTCATTTTGAACGACAGTAACCTTTGTCTCTACAGACTCGCGAGTCACTTCAACGTTTGCAAAGGCGGTATCATTGTTGTTTTCGCCTATTGCAATAATTCTTATCGTGTATAACCCACCCTTCGAATTTTCATCGACAGTTCCACTGCACGTGAGCTTATTTCCTTGTACACTATACGCAAACGATCCTTTTAACGATCCTTCGAACTTAAATGAAGATAAACTTTCATCGACACGAACATTTACAAACTGGAACACAACCGGTTCAATCTCATTGCCCGCCAAGACCTCCTGACTTGTATTATCACTAAAAAGTTTTATTGATGTGCGAGCCTGGCCACCTACCACGGCAATCGTTCCTGACACGCTCTTTTCATCGCCTTGGTCGTTCTTAACAGTGACTTTGTATTCATAATCACCAGACATTACATCGCTATTTACAGAGCCGGCAATCATGATTTTTTGTTTTTTGCTATCAGGAGTCTTTGTAAGTCCAGACGGGAGTCCACTCACGCTATAACTTGTCATTCCCTCGTAATCGAAAACGATAGGTGTAATAGACTCACCCGCAGTGACTTCCTGATTCACGTTACCGCTACCTTCATTCCATTTTAAAGACAACGTTTTTTCTTTTTCCAGTACAGTGAATTCGAACTCCGTCTTGGCGAATTTGCCTTCGTCGTCTTGTACCAGGATATATGCTTTGTACGTACCAGTGGCAATATCACTTCTCATCTCTCCTG
>Ga0256406_1004290_pt1 | contig 16568 bp, 11 predicted proteins | sample RumenRJG_03DNA_FD_185986 | JGI IMG/M metagenome (GOLD analysis project Ga0256406, IMG submission 185986) | Bovine rumen microbial communities from Lethbridge, Alberta, Canada - RJG_03 | ecosystem: Host-associated > Mammals > Digestive system > Stomach > Rumen | place: Canada: Alberta | collected... | reverse complement strand
TAGTTATTACTAGCAACTTTTAAAGACTTTAATCTAATGTCATCTCCATAAAAATAGCAAGGAGTATAATTTCCGACAATTCTAGATATTATTCTTTCTTCATATGTATCATATAGTTCTTGAAGAGTTAAATTTGTTGAAATTATGGTTTTAGTAACCCTATTATTTTGATTAAGTAATCTACTATTGATTATATTAAAAAGTTCAGTAATTTTATAATCAGATCTAGTTTCAGTACCCAAATCATCAATAATAAGTAAATCAACACTATAAATATCATCTAATAAATTGTCAGAAGTTTTGCCAAATTTAAAATCTAAAATCTTATCAAACATTATTGGAGCTGTCTGATAGAGAACATTTTTACCTTTCTTAATCATTTCATTAGCAATACAAGAAGATAAAAATGTTTTACCAAGACCTGTATTACCAGAGAATAATAAATTAGGTTCACTAGGATTATCAAAATCATTAATAAAGTTAATACACTCTTTTTGTATAGATTCAATATTTTCTCTAGGTGAGCGAGTGGTATTATATTTATCAGGATTAGATTCATCTGAATAAACACTTAATTTAAAATTATTAAAGTTTTGATTTTCCAAATTATAAATATTTGCATTATTAAATGCAATATCATAAAGTTTTTGTTTTACACAAGAACAAAGAATATTACCTTGTGCAGTTTCAATATAACCAGTATCATTACACTTGCTACATTCAAATTTTGGAAGAAAACTTTTTTCACTGAATCCATTGCTTTCCAAAACTTTTTTCTTTTTCAACCTTAAATTTTTGATTTTCTTATTAATGTTATCCACATTTTCTTGACTATTTGTGGTTAACTTAGTTTGAATTAGACTTATTGACAAAGAAGCAATGTTTTTGTCAATATTTTCGAGCTCTGGTATTTCCTTGTAAATCTCAGTTTTCTTTAACTTTGCAAGGTTAATTTCATTGGTTCTTTTTTGATCATATTCTTTTAAAATATCTTTCAAATTATTATTCAAAAAATCACCTCTTTTATTTTTTATCAACATTAAAGTAAAAATTATTTAAATCAGTATATTTTCTTGATGTAAAATTAGAATTTTTAGTCTTTTTATTTTCATTTGTCTTTTGAACAGGTTTATTTTTTTGGTTTTCTAAATATTGTTCAACCTTAGCCGGATCCTTTAAACATTTTTCATGCCAATCTGTTAATAGCTTGTCTATATATTCAAAACTTGGATTGTATTTTGAGGTAGTTTTCTTCAAGGCAATCTCAATAATTGGCATATCATAACCGTAAGTGATTTTCCATTTTTCAACATAGGCTTCCTCAAATGTTGTTAGATTACGAGAAAGTCGAAGTTTCTTTTTAATGGAGTTTCCAAGAGATGTAACCTGTTCTTCTTTTTGATAGTATAAATCAAGATCATTAAAAGTTTTAATATTATTTTTATTCCAAGCCTCAGCTACTGTTGCAATGTAATTCCTATGTAAGGCTGATTTGTTATAACAATATCTAAACAAAGCAATCATAACTTCTTCACTAAAACCATATTTTTTAAACCAAAGGTCAATATCTCCATACCAAGAAGGAGACATAACTCCTTGAAAAAACTCATTATTAATTGTTTCAATAGCCTTAGCTCTGCTTTTATTTTCAGAAACTTCCTTAATATGCTCAGGAGAAATTGTAATTTTAGGTTTGTAGACTTTGTTAATTTCAATTTCTCTTATATCAGCAATGATAAATCCTTGATTTTTTCTAATAAGTAAACCTTGATCTTCCCAGTATTTAATTGCATCTTGAACGGTTTTTAAAGAAAGTTCAAGTTTTCTAACTAAATCGTTTATTTTAACTTCTTTATTGTATTTTGAAAGAAAATACAAATAAAGGTAGACTTTAACATAGTCACCATTAGCCTGAGATAAATATTCAGTAAAAAATACATCAGGTATTGATGTTTCAGATAAAATTAAAGATGAATCTTTTTGCTCTAACTTCATAAATATTAACCTCCAGGTAGACAAATTATATCACGAAAAATACTGATTTACAATATGAAAGGAGCAAATAAATTTATGTAAAAATAGCAAAGTAATGAGAGTTAAATTGTAAAAATAGGTTAAATTTTTATTATATTGCTTTAAAGTAAATTCAATTAGGATTTTTTTATACTATTGATTAAAAGTAAATTCAATTAGGATATTTTTATTCTATTGATTAAAAAATAAGCTTAATTGTAAATTATTTATATCATATGGATTAAGAAATATGAATAATTTATTTTATTGATATAAATAAATTCTAGGTTTAAGAAGAAATTTTATAATATAAAAAATAACAAACACTATACTTTCATTTTGTGAGCAAAACATACTTAAAAGTAAAATTGGAAGATATAGTAATATGATGAAAAATATCTTAACAGAAATATCCTTTATAAGTAAATTTAATATAAAGAAAATAATAAACAAAATGACTAGGTTAAAAATTGCAGTAGAGTAATCAATTACGCCTAAAATTTTGCTTTTAAAATTATAGTTTTTAGGAAAAATAAACTTCATAATACCTCCTATCAAATCTCTATAAACCACTTATTTTTTAATCAAAGAAAACATAGAACCAAAATTCTGATTTACATTTAATGATATACCACCAAAAATTTCCCTAATATAATCATTAATTTTTATTAAAGTATAAATACCTCCGACATATAGAATTTTATTATTTTCTATACAAAAAATAACGATAATAACTAATGGAACAAATACTTGTATTACTAAAAGACAACAAAGTGTTCTAAACCAATTCTTAAAAATCCAAGCTGTTGTAGAATTTATTAAAGATAAAAAAGCAAAAGGTGAAAACAAAATTAGTACTTGAACAAACACATATCTTAAAGAATACATAAAAATCAAATTAAAAAATCCAACAGAAACGAAACTTTTAATAATTCCATCAAAAGAAAATAGATTGAATTCACCAGAATCGATATCGATTTTTTTATTTAGGGAAACAATAAGTTCTGAAAAATTTATATCAAAGCCTGTAACATTTTTTCCAATTTCCTGAATAGATGAAGAAAATAAAAAATTTAAGTTTAGAATTTGTTCTATAATGAAATACGAAAAATTTATAAAAAATGCAAAAATTAATAGTTTAAAAAGAAACTGATGAGGTCTCTCAACATTGGCATCAACCATATTGGAATAATAAAATCTAACAACGTAAAATATTGCAACTGCAATAATCATTGAATCTGATAGATAAATCAAGCTATTCTTATTATTACCAAGAAATTTTGAAAAAAAGTTATTAGTCATGATATCAGAATTAAAAAACACCAAACTATCTAAATTATCATAAATACTGGAATCAATGGAAGAGAAAAAGTTAGAAAAAATGGTGTTAATAGTTTTTATGATGATATCAACAATTTCTGTCTGATTCAAAAAATCACCTCACCTATGTAAGCAATGATTCTATTGCAATCAAAATCATATTTAAAGAAAGCAATAAACCATAGGAAACTAAAGATCCACGTATGACCTTTTTGGCCATTCTAATTCGTTCTTCATCACCAAAACTAAATTTTTTCATAAACAGGCCAACAGCTACGGCAACGGCAGCTGCAGGGGTTGATAATTTCAAAAGCCAACCTTCAATATCCTTAAAAGCATCCGAAAGTTTTGATACAATTTTGGGCGTTAAGGCAAAACAATTAGAGGCTGAGCAAAACAAAATGAATGCTAATACAATAATAAATATAAATCTAAAAATTTTTTTATCCTTATTCATCATTAGACCTCCTAAAATTTTTAAAATATGGAATCATATATAAATGTTTTGGAACAATTATATCTTTATCATTAGAAATAAAAGATAGACACTCAAAAGTTTTCAATTGTTGAGTAAAAAATTTGTAATCATATTTAAAATCATTTTGATAATAGGAATTAAGACTTTCAGAAAGACCAGAATCAGAGGAAATGAACCTTTTTGAAATAAAGGAATAATTACTATTTTTTGAATTTTCAGAAATGGTTTTAGAAATCTTTTTCTTATCTTCTTTTCCAATTTGCTTTTGAATATCTTCAATTGTAAAAATATCATCAGTTCTAAACCAAAACTTATTAACTAAATTTTGAATAATAACTTTTGAAGAATATTGATTATTTAAAGCATTAACAATAGAAGTATAGCTTTGGGTAGAAATGATATTAATACATTTTGCTTCTCTTGATTGAGAAAAAAAATCAGCATCGGAAGAGGTAACATATTCTTGGTATTCATCAGATATAAAAACAGTAGTTCTTTTTGGCAAAGAAGAATTTGCAAGCTGCTTTAATACATCAGTCTGAAAATCGAGTTTTAGATAAGCTGCAATAATCTTAGAAAGATTTTTATATTCAGCAATATTCATGTTTAATACAACGATTTTTCCTTTGTTAATTACATCATCGAAACCATGAAAATTTTCATTTTTTTTAGAAGGGCAAAATGTTTTATTAACTAAAAAGTCGGAAACAAAACAATTTGTAATACGAGTTATTTCAGATTTCAATAAATTAAAAGTCCTTGCATCAAGCATAAAAAAGTCTTTATGTAGAAAATCAATAGCATGCAATAATAAATAACAGTTTTTCTTAGAAATGTTTCCACTTGAAAAATTTTTTTTAAGAATAGAAAGTTTACTAAAAAAATAATCATAATCAGTAACCAATTTATGAATTTCGTCAAAAGAAACATAATTATTATTATAAATTCGACAGTAATCAATAAAACAAGCTAAAACTTGTTCAGACTTATCAATCCAGTAGGATTCAGTATTGTTAGGGGAAAACAATAAAAGAATAGTTTTAAGTCTATTAGCTAAAATGGTAGAAGACAAATTTGGTTTATCAAGGGGATTATATTTGTATTTACCACCAAGCTCAATAACAATTAAGTCTTTTAAACGATTAGCATTTCTAGCAAAATCATAAACCTTAGAATAGTAATTACCTTTAACATCTAGTATCAAAAAACCAAGTTTATTCTCAAAACTACTGGAACTATAATCTATTAATTGCTTGGTAAAAGGGTATATAGCAGAAGAAGTTTTACCAGAACCAATAGAACCAGTAATTAAAATGTTTTTATACAAAGACTTTTCCTCAATAAAAACCTTTTCGTTTTTATCATCTATACCTGCAAAAATTCCAAAAATAGGGACCTTAACTGTAGCCTTTTTACTACTAACATTAATTAAATTAAAAACGAAATTTTGCAAAAATACTAGATTAAAAAAAGTAGATATTAAAAATAAAACTTTTGATACTAAAAATGTGTTTTGATTTTCTATAATGATATTAAAAAATGAAATATTACTTTTTAGACTATAAAAATTATTGAATAAAATTGATTTGAATAAAGCAACATATAATAGTTCAAAAAAGACACTAAAAAAAGTAATAAAGAAAAATCGAAATATTAACTAGAACACCTCCTTTTCTTTTTTAATTTGTAATTTTAATTTGGAACCTTGAAAATCGTGAATTAAATACTTTTGAATAAAATAATAAAAAATATAAAAAGAAATCAAGAGATTAAAAATTAAAATTATAAAAAACAGAGTAATTAAATAAATTTTGTATCACCCCTTCCGGTGTCACGCATTATATAACATAATTTCCAAAAAGTCTATACTTTTTTGAAAAAATGTGTTAAAATATAGTTTATCAATTATTATTTACAATCAGAAATATAAAAATAGATTTAATAACACATAAATTTACTTCGAAAAAAGTTTGTAAGAGTGTATAAAGATTTCGCGTCAAACAAATTAAAAATTTGCGATACAATTAATTTTATGAAGCTAGTGTATGAATAAAATTGTTTATTAAATCTAATAAATCATAATATATATGAAAGGAGAAATTATAATGACATATAGTAAAGATACAAAAATCGGTGAAATAATGGAAAAAGATCCAAATAAAATTGACATTTTATTATCAATTGGAATGCATTGCATTGGATGTATGGCAGCACAAGATGAAACAATTGAACAAGCCTGCTATGTACATGGAATTGACCCAGACGAAGTAGTTGAAGAATTAAATAAACCAACAGAATAATAGTATATAATGTTTAAATTCTTATATAAATGAATCCCAGATTGTCTAACTAAAAGTTTAACAATTTGGGATTTATTTAATTTTATGTAATTTATATATTCCATCCACCATTAACCTGGATAATTTGACCAGTGATATATTCACATTTTTCAAGCATTACAACAACTTCTGAAACATCATGAGGTTTGCCAATTCTATTTAAAGGAATTTCATCAATGATTTCTTGTTTTGATTTTTCATCCAAAAATGAATTCATATTTGTATCAATAAAACCAGGAGCAATACTATTTACTCTAATATTAGATGGACCAAGCTCTTTTGCCAAAGACTTAGTCATACCATCAAGTCCAGCCTTACTAATTGAGTATACACTTTCCATAGAAGCTCCAGTAATACCCCATATAGAAGAGATATTAATAATATTACCATAATGATTAGAAATCATATACTTTGAAGCCTCGCGAGAAAGAATGAAAGCAGACTTCAAATTTACATTAATAATGTTGTCAAATTCATTATTTGAGATGTCTTGAATTTGTTTTATTAAATCAATTCCAGCATTATTAATAAGTAAATCAATTTTACCAAATTTATCAATGGTATAGTTAATAATTTTACAACACTCATCTACGTCATTTAAATCAATCTTAAAAGGAAAAACATTGTTAAATTCATTTTTTAAATCCATAGCGTTTTTTTCAGAAGAATTATAACTAAATACAACGTTATAATTATTTTTAGCAAGTGTTTTAACAATGTCAAAACCGATACCATTAGAGCCACCTGTTACAATAGCAATTTTACTCATAATTAATTCTATTCCTTTCTATAATTCAATATTATAAAACAAATTCCTTTAATTCTATTTATATATAAAATGTGTATAGTACAGTTATATACTGTTATAAATGAAGCATATAAAGTATTAAAAAAACGATATATAGAATATACTTTAAAAGTATATATAATATTGAATATATAAGATACAGTAAAAGTTTTAAGGGTAAAAAAATAAAAACCAAAAGCAATAGCAATTCTAAAGTTTAAGGTTTTTATATGGAGCCACTTAATCGATTCGAACGGTTGACCTACTGATTACAGATCAGTTGCTCTACCAGCTGAGCTAAAGTGGCATATATGGTGACCCCGACGGGAATCGGACCCATGTCTCCGCCGTGAAAGGGCGATGTCTTAACCTCTTGACCACGGGGCCATGTGCGTAAATTTATATAAAAAAATGGTGAGCCATCGGGGAATCGAACCCCGGACAACTTGATTAAAAGTCAAGTGCTCTACCAACTGAGCTAATGACTCATCTGAACTTATAAAAGTTAAGCACAGTATTTATTCTACAACATTATAGAGAGTTTGTCAATAATTTATCGACAAATTATAAAAAAATTTTTCAGGTCAAGTGAAAAAGTAAATTCAAATATCAATAACATTCATTACATTTAGTTTTACAACTTGCATTTACTTTACAGAATTGCACCTTTTTTTCATTGACAAAATACAGTTTACGGAAAAATAAGACCTTGCTTTGAAAGAAATTATAATATATAAACACTAAATGATAGTATCAAATGATACTATCATCTAGCTTAAAAACGCAGGAAACTGGATATAAACACTAAATGATAGTATCAGATGATACTATCATTTAGCGCTTAGAATGAAATGAAAAATAAATTCGGCATTATTTTATACACTTAGTTTGTTTCAGAATTTCTTTTTTTAGTATAATTGCCAGTAATAATTTTAGGAAAATATCTAAACAATTTATATACTGCCAATTTAATTTTTTTACTCCATAGATATGTTTTTCTTAATTTACGAGGATAAACGATTTCATCATCAACGACAACTAACTCTTTTGGAGCTTCTTCAACTTCAAATGAATAGTTTTTACCATCATTATTATCCCATTCGCTTTCACCAGATCTAAAGCATAAATTTAAATTATCAGTACCAATAATTTTTATTTCTGCTTGAAAACCAAGTTCTGTTTTATTCATTTCAACTTCATTAAGATTATCCCAATTATTTCCGAAACCATAATGAACAAAAACTTTTTCAGAATTGTTTTCAAAAAGTTTTCCAGTATATGAAATTTTAACTAATGAATTTTCAACTAATTTATCAGTATTGAAAAAAATGTTTTTTACCAATTCCATATTAATTCTCCTAAAATAGTACTATACTAATTATAATTCTTTATATGGAAAATTCAAGCAATTTTGAAAAATGTATTTTAATTGTAAAATTTGTAATAAAAATATAATAATTGTCGAAATATCAGAATTTTACTTAATTCTAAAGTGTAATATGTAATGTTTTAAGAAATTGTGGTTAAGCAAATGATATGATTTGATTTGTAATTTATATATGGCTTTATAAAATAATTAAAATTCAACAAAGTTTTCAAAATTATTATCACATTTGCCAATAACTTTACCAATAATATAAAAATTAGAATCTTTTTTTACAACAATATCATCATAATCTTTATTTTCCGCTCTTAAAGAAATATCATTTTTTCTGACAATAAATTTTCTAATTTCTATTTTATCATCAACTAAGAAGATTCCAATATCTTTGTTAGATAAAGGAATATTCTGTTGAACAAAAATATAATCGTTTAACTCAATTTTAGGGAACATAGAATTGTCAGGATTTTTTAATGAAAAAGTTGCATCAAAAAAATTTTTAGGAACACTTGTAAATTTCTCTATATTATTAAAAACTGGAATTTTATCACAAATAATATGGTTTTGAGCCTCATATTCTTTTTGCTCTTCTGTAAGAGAGATGTCATAAAGTTGTGAAATAGGAGTATAAGGAATTTCCAAAGCATCACAAATTAATTTTAAAGTCTTATGGCTAGGAGTACGCTTATTTTTTTCAATATGGGATAAATGTCCAGTATCAATATTAGCTTTTTTAGCAATTTCAACACCTGAAACATGCTTATTTTTACTAATTTTTAGAATTAAATCACCAATCATAATAACCTCCGAATATTGTATAGATAAATAGATTATATAATTAATAAAATTACAAAATAATTGAATTAATTGTATAAAATCTATAATAAATTTTCTAAGTGAATTTTATAATTAGATTGTCAAAAAGTCAATACATTAGAACAAAAGAGTATAATAGATTACATATGCGGATTTAGAAAGTAAATTTAAAAAGAGGTTTCCAAGAGCTATACCTAATGCTCATCAATAACTACATTAAAATTACACAATTTAAAAGAGTTGCTTTCGCAACTCTTTCATAGAAAATTTTCAATTCTCATATTTTTTATTATATATTTCTATTTATACTTCTCTTGAATTTCTTGAATCTTTCCATAATCATTATTCAATATGTCTAAGAACACCTCAGCAATTGCTGGATCAAATTGTGTACCAGAGCAACGCTTAATTTCATCTTTAACAACATCAAGAGGAAGAGCATTTCTATAACTTCTTTTTGAAGTCATTGCATCAAAAGTATCCGCAACAGCAGCAATTCTTGCAAGATATGGAATATCTTCACCTTTAAGTTGACTAGGATATCCATGGCCATCAAATTTTTCGTGGTGATGCAAAACAATAGGAATAATATCCTTAAACATAGCAACATCGCCTAAAATATGAGCACCAATTGATGGATGGTTTTTGATTTGAGAATATTCATCATCATCGAGTTTGCTTTCCTTAAGCAATATACTGTCAGGAATACCAATCTTTCCAATATCATGGAATAAACCACCAATTTTTAATGTATGTAAAGTTTTATCATCCAAATTAAGTTTTTGACCAATTAAAACTGAGTACTCTGAAACTCTATCAGAATGACCTCTTGTGTAAGGATCCTTTGCTTCAACAGTTTGACGTAAAATTCCAATTGTATCCATATATGATTTTTCAAGCTCATCATTTTTATCAGCCAATTCATCATTAATTCGGTTAATCAATTTCATTTGATCAACTGATTTTAAACCTGATTGTATCAAAAGCAACAATTGTTCAAAATCACTGCTTTTTTCACAATAACCTTGTATGTCAAGTTTCTTCAAAGTTTCAAGAGGTGGAGCTAAATCTTTATGACCAGTTAAAAGTAAAATATATAAACTTTTATCAAATTCACGAATTTGTTCAACTACTTGATCACCATGAAGAGGGTCCATAATAAAGTCGAGCAAAAGTAAATCATAATGGTCTTTTCTTAGAACCTCAATTGCATCAAGAGGATTAGTATAGATATCAATGGCATAACCATTTCTATTTAATACAACTTTTAATGAATCAAGAATACCTGCATCATCATCAATAGCCATAATTTTATATGGATAAAGCACCGTTTCTTGTTGATATTTTCTCATAATACCCCCTTTCTATAAAAGAAAGACAATTAATCAATTTATTTACTAATAGGTAACGAAATAGTAAATGTAGTTCCAACATTAACTTTTGAAGTGAAACTTAAATTTCCATTAAAATTACCTTTAATTGTAGAATACGACATAAACAAACCAAGACCAGAACCATTATGGCCTTTAGTAGTAATCATTTTAGAAAACAACTGCTTTTGGACATCTTCAGGTATACCACAACCATGGTCTGTAACATCTATCATTATATTATTATTATTTTTATAAATAGTCAAGTCAATTGACTCATTTTGTTTGCCATTATAACTTTGAATAGCATTAGAAATAAGATTATTAATAACTTGAACTAAAGCATTAATATTACCGACAAATTGAGTGTCTTTGTCAATTTTACAATTGATATTTAATGTTATAAGAGCATTTTTTAATTCATGTTTCATTAAAATATTTACATCTTTTAAAAGGTCATCAAGTGTAAACTTCTCAATGGTAGAATTATTAAAGTTAACAGCTTGTCCTTTAACAGCTGTAATAATGTCACTCATGTAATCATCATAAGAATTAACTTTTTTAACCCATTCTTTCATGTCATTAGCAATAGCATGGTGATCTTCTTTTGTTACCTCAGGATCGTCAATAGATTCATCATATTCAGTAATTAAATCACTCAAACCTTCCATAGCCCCTGAAATAGACATAATAGGAGTTTTTAAATTATGTGCAATTCCTCCAACCATTTGACCAAGGGTAGCTAAACGCTCACGTTCCATAAGCATATTTTGACCATTGTGAATTTGTTCAATATTATTTTTAGTTGTCTGTTGAATATTATTAAAAGCGATAACCAGTTCACCAATTTCATCATTAGAATAAGCAGGTAAAACATCATATTTTTTGTTAACATCATAATGTTTTGAAATTTCAGATAGTCTGATTGAAACAGCTGTAATATTTTTACTCATGTTTTTTGACCAAACAAACAAAACCGTAGCATAAATCAAACTGCAAATAATAGAAACTAATATATAATATTGTGCAGTAGGATAATTACCAGTAGCATATTTAATACCAACTAGTGCTTTTTGACCATTATCAAGTGTAATGATTTGTCCATAAGCTTCCTCAGAAACACCAAAATACTCATATATTCTACCATGTGTCTTAATAATAAAATGTTCAGCATATGAAATAAAAAAGTTAGTTGCATAGCCGTTGTTTTTTGAAAAATATTTAGAATTGTTTGTTATTATAAAATAATAATTTGAATTATCTACTAATTCAATATTACCTAATGTATTTTTTACATCATCAATTGACTTATGATTCAAATCGATAGAAGTAAAAATATTTTTATAATAATTATATCTATTTTCTCCAACAGTATCTATAACCTTAGAATACCCAAGTAAAGAAATTGTTATCAACATTGCGATAAAAAAAGGAATTAAATTTTTTATTAATGTAATATAATATTTTGTTCTTTTTTTAGGTAAAGTTACTTCTTTATTAATATTGTAAGTTGACCCAATAATTAAATTCAAATCACTTTTTAAAATAGTAGTTGATAGGGCCCAAGCAGAAATAAAAAATGAAAAATAAACCATAATGAACTTTATGCTTAGAGTTATATTAATTTTTACATAATGAAATAAGGCAAAAAATAATATTAGCAACATAATGAGTTGAGAATATAATAATTTGCCAGGAGCATTAAAGCAAACATTTCTTACATGCTTAGTTTCTGGAATACTAACCTTATTAGCAGGTTTATCGAGATATTTAAAAACATCTCGAAAAATAAAGTGAATAAACAAGAATTCCGTAATTAAACCTATTAAACCAAGCATTAAATATTGAACATTATGAGGTAATACATTAATTGATCTCTGGAAAACAGGGTCTTCAGAAAAAGGCGGGTAATTTAATAACCTTGGTGATAAAAAACTCATAATAGATATAACTATAATCTGCAAACCAGTTGCCTTAATGTAAATTCTTGTTTTAATTTTTTTGTTTTCGCCATAAACTGTATTATTTTTTTTCATTTGTTTTCCTCCATTTATTTATTTTTATTTAAAACATTATAAATACTTTTAACATATTTTTTATTAATTCTATGCCATCTAAAATGAGCTTTCCTTAAATCAGTCTCAGTCATAATAGAGGTAGCAGGTGTTTCCTGAACATTAGGATTTAGTAAATCATTTAACATATGTGCATCATATGGATTGTTACTCTTACCTATTACTTTAATTGCCTCATCAGTTGAAACTACTTTAAAATTTGACTTATCAAGAATATTAAATATGTTAACAATATATTTATTAAAAATATGATGAATAGTTCTACTAGAATTATATTTTAACAATTTAACAACTGCCCTAGAAGCATCATCAACTGGAGTTAAATCAATATGCATATTTAAATAAATGTCTGGGCAAATTTTTAAATTAAGTATAGTTTGCATTCTAGACAAGAAAGCATTATCATATTTATTTTTTTGGAAACATCCATCCGAGTATCTAGGCATAATATTTCCCATTCTAAATATTTTAGCCAAAATCCATCCTTTACTAATAGCATCAAGTACTTTACATTCAGCCTCATATTTAGTAATCATATAAACATTATTATTAAATTTTTGATCAATACTAATATCCTTTTCTGTTAAGACTTTGCTAGAATTAATATCAGAAAATCCACCAACAGAAAGAGTTGAAATATGAGCCAATTTTGCTTTTGAATCATAAGCAAGTTTAATCATATTTTCAGTACCAACTACATTAGTTTGATAAAAGTCTTCATATTTACCATAATGTTTTACATTAGCGCCACAATGTACAATAGTTGTTATTACACTACATAAACTGTAATAATCATCTTTTGACATACCTAAAAATTCCTTAGAAAAATCACCATCAATAACCTCAATTTTGTTAAACCATTTATCATTAAAATTTTTATAATAATTTTTTAAGGTATTTCGCATTCTATTAAAAGAAGTAGATTTTTCATTATGTCTAACTAAGCAATAAACTTTTTTAACTTCCTTATTATCAATTAAAGTTTTCAAAAGATGAACACCTAAGAAACCTGTTGCACCAGTTAAGAACACATTAGCAATATTAAACTTAAATTTTTTATCAACAACATCAATATTATAAAGTTCATCTATATATTGAATATCAAGTTTTTTGTTACTAATTGAATCAGCAAGTTGTTTAATAGATGGATTGTTATTAATCTTCTGAATCTCAACATTATATTTTGTAAGAGAAGTTGCAAGCTTCATAATATCAAGAGAATCCAAGCCAATATCAGTAAAGAAATTATCATTGATAGAAATATCCTTGGTATTTTTTTCTTCACAAATTAGATCATAAATTTCTCTTTCAAGCGCATTGCTAGGAGGTACGATTTTTCGATCAGACTGTTTTTCCTTAACATCAGCAAGAAGTTTTCTAGTATCTACTTTACCATGATCAGTAACAGGAAAAGAACTTACTTGATATAATTTAGGAATCATATATGAAGTTAAATTCTTACTAATTTGCTTTAAAACAGTATCTGTATAATTAGGCTCATCAGTTTCGATAAAAGCAACTAATGATTTAGTTAGGTTAGAATTTTCAACAGGGAAAACAACTGCCTTAGAAACCTTTTCACAATTCAAAAGCTCTTTTTCAATTTCTTCAAGTTCAACTCTAAAACCTCTAATTTTAACTTGATGATCATTCCTTCCTATATATTTAATTCTACCATCTTTTTGCCAATATCCAACATCTCCTGATTTATAAGTCATTCCGTTTTTAGTTTTTATAAATTTTTCATTTGTCATTTTGGCATTATTAAAATATCCACTGCAAACACTCTTACTTGTAATACAAAGTTCACCTTCAAGTCCAATTCCAAGAGGTTCACCAAATTTGTTAACAATAGAAATTTCGTAATTATATAATGGTTTTCCAATAACAATTTCATTTGAATTAACATCTTTATCCGTAATTTCGCCCATAACAGCAAAAATAGTAGTTTCAGTAGGACCATAACCATTATATAAAGTAATATTAGGATATTTTTGTTTCCAATATTTAACTGGTTCAGCAAAAACGGCTTCACCACCTAAAATAACTAATCGTAAGTCAGTGAAAGTCTTGTTCAAGGCTTTTTCTTCATCAAGAAGTTTATAAAAATAAGCAGGAGTTTGATTTAAAATAGTAACTCTTTCTTTAATAACAAGGTCGACCATTTTTGCTGGATTCAATGTTGTTTCTCTAGGAACAATAATTAATTTACCGCCATTAGTCAAACAACCATATATCTCCCAGGCTGAAAAGTCAAATGTATATGTATGGAACAATGTCCAAATATCAGTATCATTTTGATGAAAATTTTTATAAGTAGAATTAAGCAAATTACCAATATTAATATTTGTCATCATTGTTCCTTTTGGTCTTCCAGTAGAACCTGATGTATAAATAACATAAGCAAAATCACTCATTTTAGTATCAAAATGAACTGGAGTAACATTAGAATTGTAATCAATATCTTCAACACAAATTTTAGTAAAATTGTCATAATCATTTTCATATTTATGATGAGTAATTAAAAAATTACTTTTAATATTTTCAATGATATATTCAACTCTATCTCTAGGCCAATAAGGATCAATAGTTACATAATATGCTCCAACTCTCAATGTTGCAAGCATAGAAATAACCATATCAAGGCTTCTTTCAACCAAAATACAAACAGGAATATTACCCTTGATACCTTTTTCAAGAAGTTTGTTAGCAAAAATATTAACTCTATCATCAAGCTCCTTATAGGTCAATTCATAATCATTAAACTTTAAAGCAGCATTATTAGGGTGTTTTTCAACCTGTTTATTGAATAACTCAATTAAAGGAACATCAGGAACAAAATCATCACTAAAATTAAATTTATCAGAAATAAGTTCTTTTTCCTCATTAGTTATTAAAGAAATATTTTTCATAGGTTGATTTACATCATTTAACATTTGACGCATAATATTAATTAATCTATCAAAAATAAGGCTGATTTCATAATCATCACACAAATCAACATTATAATCAAGGGCAACAGTATAATTACCATCACCTTTGTAATTTGTTATATGCATTTCCATACTAGATTGTTGATTTCCAGGTTCAAACCATTCACCATAAAAATCGCAATCAATATTTTCAGAATCTGGTTCTATATTCTGGAAAGAAATAATTGTGTCAAATAAATTAGTTGTTGAAGAGTATTTACTATGTATATATTCCATAATAGCATTATAAGGATAACTTTCATGCCTCATAATTCCCATCAAACTCAAAGAAACATTTTTTATAAAATCTTTTATAGATTGATCATTCTCAATATGAATTTTTAAAGGAGCCGTAGAAACGAACATACCAAATGTATCTTTGTCAACGAAATTCTTTCTATTTAATAGAGGAGTACCAATAGTAAAATCAGTTTTCGATTGAGCTTTATACAAATAAATTGAGTAAGCCGTAATAAAGAAATCAAAAGGAGAAACCTTATTACGTGAACAAAAATCTTTAATTTCAGTACTCAATGGAATTTCTTTTTTAAAACGTTTAGACTTACAAGTTTTTTTAGAATAAATTTCCTTAAAAGGAATAGCTTCGGGCAAATCATTAATATAGTTCTCCCAAAACTTTTTATCAGATTCAAATTTAGGACTTGAAAAATAGTCCTTCTCTTTTTCAACAAATTTTAAATAAGAAGGATGATTGTCGCTTAAAATATTATCGATACTTTTAGCCTTTTGTCCCTTAGATGGGTTGACACTTTTATTAGACAAAGCAGTATAATACTCATTAAATTGTCTAAAAAATATCTTAACAACCCAAGCGTCACCAATTATATGATGAACTTTTACATAAATAATTGTTTCACCATTACATTTATAAACTACAAATTTGTATAATTTATTATTTTTAAAAATAAATGGAATTTGAGAATCGGTACGAATTTCCTTTTTTATATCATCAATTGTCTTACTTTTGTATTCTTTAACAGTAAAATTTTCAAAAGA
>Ga0256406_1004289_pt1 | contig 16569 bp, 21 predicted proteins | sample RumenRJG_03DNA_FD_185986 | JGI IMG/M metagenome (GOLD analysis project Ga0256406, IMG submission 185986) | Bovine rumen microbial communities from Lethbridge, Alberta, Canada - RJG_03 | ecosystem: Host-associated > Mammals > Digestive system > Stomach > Rumen | place: Canada: Alberta | collected... | reverse complement strand
GATTCAGTTTTGAAAGAACGAGTTCCAAAGTTGTTTTTATTGCGCCTTGGCCGCAATTTTTTATATCTCCGGCTTCTCAGCCGTCAGATACCTATCAGTTGCCTTCCGGGTTTTCGACACTACTCAACAATACCCATGGCGCATACTGCAGCTGCTTCAGCTGGGGTGGGTATTCTTTGTCCAGAATGGTGATAAAAGGATCCGCCGGTGTTTCATCTGTGTCTATGTTATGCATCCATGCATGCTGGATCTGCTTCCAGTCACCCTGGAAGCGGCAGGCATAGCCTGCCAGTCTTTCTCGATCATTCATGTTTGTGTCCTCCAGCATCTTATGGCCGCAAAAAAAGCTGAATCCCTTAAAAAAGATCCAGCTTTGTCTGATGATACATGACGGGTGCGAAGCTGCGCCTGTGAATCGGCGTGATGCCAAGCTTTTCAATGGCAGCCAGATGTTCTTTGGTGCCATAGCCTTTGTTGCGGGCAAAGCCATAGCCGGGATAGATGGCATCATACGCCTTCATGATCCTGTCTCTTGTGACCTTGGCAAGAATGGAAGCAGCCGCAATGGAGATGCTTTTCTGGTCTCCCTTGATCAGGTCGATTGTTTTCTGATCCAGATCCGGCAGCGGCATCGCATCGCTCAGAATCACATCTGCTTTGGCTGCCCGTGCAATTTCTTCCATGGCAAGCTGATCTGCGCGGTAAATGTTGTAATGGTCAATATCCGCTTCCCTGACTTCGATCACCATTGCCCACAGTGCATCTTCCAGAATTGTGTCATATAACGCTTCACGCTTCTTTTCGCTTAGTGCCTTGGAGTCATAAATTTCCGGATTTTCATAGCCAATGGGAAATATGACACCGGCTACGCTCAATGGACCGGCCAGGGGTCCCCTGCCTGCTTCATCCATGCCAAGCACATTTCTGCCAGCTGCCCAGGCTTCATGTTCATATGTATTGGGACAGATTTTCTTTGGCATCAGGAAGGCCTTTCCAGCGTTAATGGACCATACTTGCCGCGGCGGAATTCATGCAGGAAGACAGAGGCAGCACGTTTGGTGTCCGGCTCTCCTTCGCATAGCAGCAGGTGCCGTTCATTGGCAATGGCTTTGAGCATACCGTTGGGATTGACATGTTCGGTATGAAATTCATTTTCCAGAATGCCAGGATAGAGATCCTGAATGGCATGGATGGTATCCATGGCAATGGCTTTCAGATCCAGGATTGTTTCGTTGATAGCACCGCATGCGGCTAACAGGGATCCGGTTCTGTCATCTTCAAACTTCGGCCAGAGAACGCCTGGTGTATCGAGCAGATCGAGGCTTTTATCGGCATGGATCCAGGTTAATGATCTGGTGACGCCTGGCTTATCAGCGGCCGCGACCGTGTTTTTGCCGGCGATGCGGTTGATCAGTGTGCTTTTGCCAACATTGGGAATGCCGGCGGCCATGGCTCTGGCAGCCCGTGGACGAATGCCTTTGGCAATCTGCTTTTCATGGATCGGGCGCATCAATGTACTGCATGCCTGAATGACTTTCCGGCCGGCATGGGCATCATGGGAAAGATCCAAAGCAATGGCCATCTGGTTTTCTTTCTGGAACGCCTGCAGCCATTGTTTTGTAATTTCAGGATCCGCAATATCGCTTTTGGCAAGGACGATCAGCCTGGGCTTGTTTGGTGCCATTTCTTTCAGCAGCGGATTGGCAGAGGCATTGGGGATACGTGCATCCCGTACCTCAATGATCATATCCACTGCTTTCAGGCGTTCATTCATCTGCCTTCTGGCTTTTTCCATGTGACCGGGATACCACTGTACCTTTACCATGTATGGACCCCCATCTTCTTCAAAGGCCAGAATACTAGGATGCCTTTGGCAACAATATCCGATTTCTTAAATGGTCCATAATAGCGGGAATCGGTACTGTGCGGCCGGTTGTCGCCAAGGCAGTAGTATTCATCATCACCAAGCGTGATTTCTTCAACATCGCTCATGAAGGAATCACCATATTGTGCCACATAGGCTTGATCGAGAAACGGCTCGTCGACTGCCTCGCCATTGATATACAGCTGGCCATCCTTGCAGCTGACTGTCTCGCCAGGCAGGCCGATGACGCGCTTGACCAGATATTCCTTCTTTTCTTCCAGGTAGATGATGACAACATCAAAACGCTTGATATGGCCCATCTTTGTGCCGATCACATTGGAAAAGCCAAGCTCGCCATTCTGCAGGGTTGGATACATGGAGCTGCCGATGACCTGCACCGGGCGGGCAATGACTTTGACAATGAACAGCACGATCAGTACAGAGATCAGAAGATCTTTGAGAAAGCCTGCCAGATCCGCACCGAAGGATGTCTTTTCTTGTTTTTCGTCGTTGTTGTTTTTCTTGTTTTCTTCACTCATAACGGTTTTCATTCTATCACGCAGAAATGCGTAAAAAAAGCCATCTCGATGACGAGACGGCTGTTTGTCTGGCAATCACCAGCAGGAAGAAACTTAGCGATCTTCCTTGATACGGGCATTCTTTGCGGACAGACCCTTGAGGTATGTCAGCTTAGCTCTTCTGACCTTACCCTTGCGGACAACAGTTACCTTGTCAATGATCGGGCTGTTGACCGGGAAGGTTCTCTGCACGCCGATGCCGCTGGACATCTTGCGGACAGTGAAGGTAGCACCGATGCCGCCGTTGTTCTTGTCAACAACAACACCCTCATATGCCTGAATTCTGGTCTTCTGACCTTCTCTGATACGTACGTCAACTCTGACTGTATCACCGACTTTGAATGCCGGGATATCTGTACGAATCTGATTCTGTGTGATTTTGTTTACCAAACTGAGATCCATGATATTCTCCTCCATATATCGAATGATCATCTGCTCATAGTCAAATAACTGCGGCCAGCGGAACAGCTGATGCGCATATACATACGCGTTCAAGATATTACCATGAATAACTCAGTCTTTGCAATCATTTTCTGCGGATCCATCCAAAGTGAAGGCAGGCTTTTTCAATACCGTCATCCACATTGGCAGCAGTAACATAATCCGCCCGCTCCTTCAGAGCATCCGCCCCGTTTCCCATGGCAATCGAAAACCAGAGCGGATCAAACATCACAAGATCATTCTTGCCATCGCCAAAGACGACAACATCCTTTGGATCATGGTGCAGCGCATCCATCATTTCCAGGATACCCTTCTTTTTCTCATCGTACTGGAACACGATATAGCCCGGTCCCATACGCAGCCATCCGGCCTGTTCAATCCAGGGATTTGCTTTTTCCTGTGAGGGTGTTATGGCAAGATAAATCTTATAGATCGGCAGTGATGCAAGATTCAGCTTTTCATCCAGAATGTATGTTGTCAGCTCTGTGCGCAGGCCGGCCTGTTCCAGGAACTTCATATCTTTCATGATGACCTTGTCAGAGTCATCATACATAACCAGCCATCCCATTCCTGCTGCATCAGCATGATGCAGCAAAGACACAGCCATCTCATGATCCAGCGTATGATTGGCAATGATGCGGTCATTGATGACAAGACATCCACCGCCGGCACAGACAAGGGAATGAATGTCGATGCTGTTGGTAAAGGATACAGCTTTGTAATGGGCACGTCCGGTCGCAATAGCCACAAAATGGCCATTGTCTTCCAGCTCATGCAGGGTTCTTTGGGCACTTGGCACAATGCGGTGGTCCGCATCATTGGTCAATGTGCCATCAATATCAAAGAAGAAGTATTTGCGTCCAGGCACTGGCATTCTAGGCATCGATCTTCACCATCTGGATCCCTTTCTGTGTATGCTGTGCCTGAATGACAAAGTTCATGCAGTCACGCTTTGTGCACAGGCCGAAGTCTGCCTGCGGAAAGACATTCTGCTGGGCAGGATCAAAGAATTTCTTTCCTTCCTGATAGCGCAGTGCATCAATGCGCTCGTCAATGTCCGCCAGTGGTTTTGCCTGCAGAAGACTTCTGATGTATTCCGCACACAATACATCTTCTTCTGTATCCCGCTTAGCCTCCAGGCCCATGCAGACAAGGCTGACATGGTCAGGATTTTTCTTCTTCAGATAGCGGGCAATAGCAGCGGCATTGACCAGAGCACCGCTGATCACCTCGTCCGCATGGGATGCAGCCAGAAGTCCCTGTACGCCGGCACTGGTTGTATGAATCACTGTTTTGCCTTTGACGTCCAGATGCATGATGGCACTTGGTGAGTTGCCGACATCAAAGCCCTGAACTTTGGCACCATGCCGCTCTCCTGCCAGCAGATATTCCGGATGCTCTTTTTTCAGATCCAGTGCTTCCTGAACCGCTTGTACCGGCAGGATCAATGCGGCCCCGCGCTGGTACAGATATGCCTCCAGGGAAAAGGCACGGAAGACATCAATCACGACTGCTGTACCGGTGGCTTTTTCAGCCCCATCCAGCAGATGCAGAATCTCAATTTCCATATCGATCAGTCACTTTCCGGGGCTATTGTAGCAGAATCCAGCATCTTGCTTAAACGCAGTTTTGCATATATTATTGAATGCAAAGGAGTATCCGATGGCTGAAGAACAGATTTACTATCCTTTTGATTACCGCCACCATATGGTCTATACGGTTGCACTGTATGGTGCCAATGCGCCGTATGTCATCAAGGGAACACTGGTATTGCGGACATATTATACAGACAGCAGCAAGACCAAAGTGGACGTTGCCCATACATCTGACTATGTCATGGATACGGTCTTCTATGAGTCCAACAAAGTCATCCGGGAACAGCTGGATGACGGCTACAATGGCAGAAGAGAACTGGTTGAGTTATCAATGCCTGATCTAGGCCGTGAGTATCGGATTGTCTACAATGCAGCGGAAGTACCTTCTCCCCGCTATGATGATGCGATTCTGGTGCTGAATTACCGGGATCCTTCTGCCCGCGGGGTTGCGATCATTCTCAAGCGGGATGCTGAAAATGGCATTCAGTGGCTGGAGGAAAGTGAGGCACGCACGATTGCCCGCAAGCTGAAAAACATGATGCAGATCCAGTAACAGATCACCGCAAGGTGATTTTTCTTTTGCATAAAAAATATGCCTGACGGCTTTCCATCAGGCATATTTCATATCATCTGAATCTAGTTTTTCAGTCTGTGAAGACGCCGTATACCATCTTGAATGGCTCTGGCTTCTGAGGTGCAATGTGAATGGCATCCTGCAGCATTCTTTCAACCTCAGCAAGATTTTTGTCATCATTGACATACAGTGTGCACAGCGTATCACCCTTTTTAACCTGCGCACCGCATCTGACTTTCATGACAAGGCCAACAGCCGGATCAATGATATCGTCCTTCTTGGCTCTGCCGGCACCAAGCATCTGAGCAGCCGTGCCGATCTCTTCGGCCTGCATGCCATGGATGTAGCCATCCCTGCTTGCTTTGACATCCACCTTCTGCTTTACGGCAACAAGTTTCTTCATGCCTTCTACCGTCAGATAAGAGGCATCGCCGCCTTCCAGAGTGATCATCCCCTGCAGTTTCTTCAGGCCGCTGCCATCGGCAATGGCTGCCTTGAGTTTATTTCTGGCATCTTCTTCACTGCCAGCAAGCTTACCCATCATTAACATCTGTACACCAAGCAGAATGCACACCTCATACAAAGGATCTGTTTCCGGAATCTGCCCGCTGAGCAGTTGTACGGCTTCCTGTACCTCAAGGGCATTGCCTACGGCATTGCCAAGCGGCTGGTCCATATCTGTCACAAGGGCTCTGACCTGTCTGTGCAGCAAAGCGCCGATATTAACCATGGTTTTTGCCAGGCGGAACGCTTCTTCCCTGGTGCGCATGAAGGCACCGCTGCCTGTCTTGACATCCAGGACGATGGCATCGGCACCGCTGGCCAGTTTCTTTGACATGATGGAGCTGGCAATCAGCGGAATGGAACGTACAGTTGCAGTGACATCACGCAGGGCATACATTTTCTTGTCTGCCGGTACCAGGTTGCCGGTCTGGCCGACCACGGCCACGCCGTTCTTGCGGACAATGTCCTTGAACGCTTCCAGAGGCTGTTCAATGCAGGTGCCCGGGACGCTTTCCAGCTTATCCAGCGTGCCGCCGGTATGGCCAAGGCCCCTGCCGCTCATCTTGGCAACGGTACCTCCGCAGGCAGCAACCAATGGTGCAACAACCAGTGTGGTTGTATCACCAACGCCGCCGGTGGAATGCTTGTCCAGCTTGATGCCAGGCAGATCGGAAAGATCTACCACATCGCCGCTGTGCATCATGGCCATCGTCAGATCCGCAATTTCCTGATCGGTCATATCTTTCTGCAGAATGGCCATCATCATGGCGCTCATCTGATAGTCAGGAATATCCCCTGCCACAAAGCCATTGACCATATCCGTAATTTCTTCTTTGGACAGGATACCCCCATCAGCCTTCTTCTCGATTAAATCTACAAATCTCATATGATAGTCTCCTTATCTAAAACGCTTCTTCTTATATTATAAGCGCTTTCTTTGCACAGGAGACATGCTTTCTGTCTGCAGATACTGTCCAAGAGCTTCTTTTGCCATACAGAGTGCGACCTGTGTATACAGCACGCGAATCTGCCTGGGATCCCGCTGCAGCAAGGCGGCACACTCCACAGCCGGCACATCCAGAATGCAGCAGTTAGCAAACGTCTGCCACTCCTCCTCATTCAGATCACTCTGTGCTGCCATGGCGTGGCACGCATCCAGAAGAATTTCGTTACGTTTCATCATCCACCTCCTCCTGATCATGATGACAGAACGCAGAAAAACAGCTGTACGTGTTCGCGTACAGCTGCATGATTTTTCATCATTATCCAAGCATTGTCAGATACTGGAAGACAAGGATGTAATGGCACAGGGAGCCTGCCAGCACGAAGCAGTGGAAGAGCTCGTGATTGCCAAAGCCAGGAATTCTGTTTTCAAACATTGTCGGCTTCATAGCATAGATCACAGCACCGACCGTGTAGAACAGACCGCCTGCCAGCAGCCAGAAGAAGGCTGGTGCGGAAAGATTGGCGACGATATCTTTCATGAAGAAGATTGCTGTCCAGCCCATGGCAGTATAGATGACGCTGGATACCCATTTTGGGCAGGTAACCCAGCACAGCTTGAAGATGATGCCAAGTACGGCAATTGTCCAGACGATGCTTAACAGAATCATGCCTTCTCTGCCGGGCAGTACGGTGACTGCCACCGGTGTATAGCTGCCGGCAATCAGCAGAAAGATGGAGCAGTGATCCACCTTCTTGAGAATCTTGTTAACGCGGGCATTGATGCTGAAGGAATGGTATGTTGTGGAAGCACTGTACAGGATAATCATGGACAGCATGAACACGGCGTAGGAGCCAAGTGCAGCCATGGAGTTGCCCATACGTGCCCCCTGCAGCAGCAGTGCCGGCATGCCCAGGATGGCACCAATAGCGCCGATCAGATGTGTCAAAGCACTGATCGGATCCTTAACGGTAAACATTCTGCGTTCATTTACTACTGTATTCTGATTCATGACGGTCATATGAACACCTCCTATATCCTGTGATCGGTTTTTCGTTAACTGATTGCAGTTATCATACTATCGGTTTTTGATTAACTTGTCAATATGATTCAATTACTTTATTGACGAATAATGATTACGATCATATGATAAAAGCATGAATACAAATAAACTGCAGCCGATCTTAGAAAGCTTTACATATCCTGCCTACCACGAAATTCCGGATGTTGGTCTGTATCTCGATCAGGTCGTCAAGTACATCAACAGTTATCTGCAGGATTTTCCGGAAATGCAGATTACGGGATCGATGGTTTCCAATTATGTGAAGCAGAAACTGATTTCTTCACCGCACAAGAAAACGTATTCGCGCGATCAGATTGCGGGATTGATCTTTATTGCAACTGCCAAGACAGTATTATCCATGGATCATATCCGGATGTGTCTGTCCTCACTGGATCAGTTTGACAGTTATGAGCATGCCTATGAGGCGTTTCGGAGCATGCTGCATGAAGTGCTGTCATCTCTGATGGATGCCAGCCACCACATCGTCTGTGCAGCAACCTCCAGTCCGGTGTCACAGGCATTGGAGAACATTGTGATTACCGTTGCCCATAAGATGTATCTGGAGCGGTATTTTGAGGAATACCGGCAGGAAATGGAAGAAAATGCAAAAAAAGATGACAGTCAGTCATGATCTGCCATCTTTTCTTGATCTGCAGGATGAATGGGCTGTCCGCATACCGGACAGAACCTGGCACCCGGAACTTTCAGCTTCGCACCGCAGTGTGAACAGAAGCGCACCGGTGGAAGCGGCTTCTGGCTGTCTGTGCTTTCATCTGGTGCTGGATGCATCTGTTCCTGATGATCCTGGGCGCTCTCTGTTGTTTCAGCAGCAGTCACAGCCACTGTTTCATCCATGGCCATGCGTTCTTCCTGTTTTGATGCTTCCTGCTCAGTTGATACAGTTTCTTTCAAAACGGGTTCTGCTGCTTCTGGCTCAGAAACCTTTGCAGCATGTTCAGACTGCTCCAATTGTTCTTTCTGTTCTTTTGTCAAAGGAGAAGGAACGGCAATCGGCTCTGGTGCAGGCTCTGTCTCCTCTTGCTGAACTGCTTCCTTCTTTGGCTTTTTCTCATGCTGCTTCAAGGAGAAGAGCACATGCTTTGTCTTCTGCGGCTTTTCAGATGCTGCATGTTCTTTCTCTTCTGTCTTCTGCTCTGCCTGTTCTATGCTCTTTTCTGGCTTTTGGATATGACTGTCAGCGTTCTCTGCATCCTGCGGCTGATTTACCATTGTGCCAGAGATTTCTGCAGGCCTGCTTTCCGGTTTTCTGATCGTTACTTTTTCAACAACCATGCGGCGGTACAGGCGGTGCCTTTCCCCATAGTAGACAAGTGAGAGTGCACAGTACATGATGGTCAACGCCAGGATGACGGCTGCAATCAGAAAAATCCAGCGTGAGGAAATGCTGAAATCAAGATAGAGATGCAGGTTCATGCCGATTACCATCGAAAGATGTTTCCGATAGATTTCGGAAAATGCATAGCAGGCATACAAAACCAGTGTGAGATAATGGCTCATCTGGTACCACCAGCTGCTGCGGATCCAGCGGAAACTGCGCAGCCATGCCTGCAGGACAATCAGTGTTTCCAGAATAACAAAGGCAAAACTGATGTAATAGAGCCATTTGTCATCCTGGGGTGCCAGCAGTGCATCCGTATTGAACATCCAGCTGGTGCTTCTGCCCATGCGCACACAAATGGTGCAGATGGTCAGATAGATGCCGGAAAGAATGATCAGCGGCATCAATACAGCCTGGTTGAAGCGATGCCATTTCAGTGGTGTTTCTGCCTTTTCTGTATATTTCAGCATAGTTTTCCCTCCTCATACGCACGCAGGGCTTTTTCTTCATCTTTGCTCAGAACATGTCTGGCATACAGGTCAGGCCTTCTTTTCTTTGTTTCAAGCAGTGACTGGACAAGCCGCCACTGACGGATCTTTTCATGATTGCCGGATAATAGGATAGCAGGTACTTTTTCGCCGTTGTAATCAGCCGGTTGGGTATACTGTGGATATTCCAGCAGACCGTTTTCATGTGATTCTTCACGGGTGGAATCATCCGCAATGGCACCTTTGAGCAGCCGGGTCACAGAGTCGATGATGACCATGGAAGCCAGTTCTCCGCCGGTCAGAACGTAATCTCCAATGGAGACAGCTTCATCCACATGGTTCATGATCCGTGCATCCAGTCCTTCATAGTGACCGCACAGCAGAATCAGATGCTTCTTCTGGGAAAGCTGATGGGCCTTTGCCTGGCTGTATGGTTCACCTGCTGGCGACATCATGACAGTCCATGCATCCTCTGTTTTCACAGAAGCGATGGCATCCAGCACCGGCTGGCATTTCATCACCATGCCTGCCCCGCCGCCAAACGGTGTATCATCCACATGACGGTACCGGTCATGGGCAAAGTCCCGGATCTGCACAAGATCAATATCCACCAGTCCGGATGCCACACTGCGGCCGACGATGGATGTATGCAGGAAATTTTCATACATTTCCGGAAATAATGTCAGTACGCTGATTCTCACAACAGGCCTCCGATCACATGAATGGTGATTGTGCGTTCTTCACTATTAACATTGCGGATGAAGGCTGGCACGTAAGGAATAAGTGCTTCCTTTCCATCTGTTTTGACAATGCGCATATTGCGATTGGCGCCGAGCGTTTCCTCAATACTGGTGACAGTACCAAGCAGATGTCCTTCTTCATCAATGACCTGCATGCCTTCCAGCTCACTGACATAGTGGCGCCCATCCTGCAGGGGGGAGCGCTGGCTGTCTTCCACATACAGGCCGCATTCCTTGTATATTTCGACATCATTGATATTCTCGAGGCCTTCAAAGGCAACAAGCGGAAAGCCTTTGTGCACACGGTAGGATTTTACTTTCAAAGGCTTGTATTCTCCCTGGTAAAGCAGATAGACCGTATTGCCAGGTGTATAGCGTTCTTGATCAAAGTCTGAACAGCTTTGAATCTTGATTTCACCATGTATGCCATGGGTGTTGATCATTTTTCCAATTTTGATATATGCCATATTCTTATTATAGCAAAGTAAAAAGGATGCCGTTCAGTCAGCATCCTTTTCCTGTTCGAACTTGATTGTCACTTTTTTGTCTTCACGATGAGAAGCGACACTCATCACCTGGCGCAGTGCACTGGCCATTGAACCCTTGCGGCCAATCAGGCGGGCAATGTCTTCATCATCCGCATGAATGCCAATGACAACCTCTCTTGGATTGGAAGATGTCTTTTCTTCCACCCTGAGGGCATCCACATTGTCAACCATTGGCTTGACAAGGTTGTAAAGCACCTCTTCAAGATTCGACATACAGATTACTTCTTGGCCTTGGCGGCTGCCTTCTGGTCGTGGAATCTCTTCATGACACCCTGTCTGGACAGAATGTTGCGGACCGTATCAGAAGGCTGTGCACCCTTGTTCAGCCAGTCCAGAGCCTTCTCTGCATCGAGAACTACAGTCTCAGGATCTGTTGTCGGGTTGATATAGCCAATTGTCTCAATATCGCGGCCGTCTCTCGGGAAACGGGAATCAGCTGCTACAATACGATATCTAGGTGCCTTCTTTGCACCGGTTCTCTTCAAACGAAGCTTAACTGCCATTTTGTTATCCTCCTGCTAATGACAGTCTTAGTATACGCTCGAAAGAAAAAGTGTCAAGCACATTTACTTGACACTCAAGTGGATTACTTCATTTTTCTGGACAACTCTTCCAGCTGCGCAGCACTCATGCCAGTCTTCGCCGTCATCTGGTTCATCATATCTTCCAGCTTTTCTTCATTCAGATTGCCAGAGCGCTGCAGATTGCCAACCTGTCCCATCGCCCGCTTCATCTTGGAAAACTGGCTGAGAAGCTTGTTAACATCATTGACCGTTGTGCCGGAGCCTTTGGCAATTCTTTTCTTCATCGTGGAGCGGATCTTTTCCGGATGTTCACGCTCCCATTTGGTCATAGACTGAATCATGGCCTTGGAATGTTTCATGGCTGCACTTGTCTGACCGTCGTTTACCATATTGGCATACTGGCTCATGCCCGGGATCATTTTGATGATGCCCTGCAGCGGACCCATACGCTCAATCTGTTCAAACTGATGCAGCATATCATCCAGGTCAAAGCGGCCGCTCATCATCTTCTCAGCAGCTTTCTGAGCCTGCTCCATATCCATCTTTTCCTGGGCTTTTTCAACCAAGGAGACAATATCGCCCATGCCCAGGATACGGTCAGCCATGCGGTCCGGATGGAAGACATCCATGTCTTCGATCTTTTCGCCTTCACCAACGAACTTGACCGGCACCCCAGTAATCTTCTTGACCGACAGCACGCCGCCGCCGCGGGAATCACCATCAAACTTGGTGACAACCAGACCTGTCAATGGCAGCGCATCACGGAAGGCAGACGCAACATTAACGATATCCTGACCCGTCATGGCATCTACTGTCAGTAATATTTCATCCGGATGAACTGCCGCATTGATTTCCTGCAGCTCATGCATGAGTTCTTCATCGATGTGCAGACGGCCGGCGGTATCAATCAATACGGTGTCATAGCCATTGCGCTTTGCATGGTCCATACCCTGGCGCACAGTTTCCAGAGCCGGTGTTTCTGTTCCCAGCGTGAACACTTCACAGCCGATTTCATTACCCAGTGTCTGCAGCTGTTCAATGGCTGCCGGACGAATAACATCTGCCGCAATCAGCAGGCATTTCCTGTCTTTCTTTTTAGTCAGCAGGCTGGCAATCTTGGCAACGGATGTTGTTTTACCAGTTCCCTGGAGACCTACCATCATGATGGACGTAATGCCGTCTTCTTTGAAATGAATCTCCGCCTCTTCATTGCCAAGCAGATCGACCAGCTGGTCATGGACGATCTTGACGAGCATCTCGCCCGGCTCGACCGAGTTAATAACATCAGCGCCTCTTGCTTTTTCACGTACTTCTTCCAGGAAGTCCTTGACGATGCGGTAGTTGACATCTGCTTCCAGAAGTGCAAGACGCACCTCTTTGAGCATGTCCTCCATATTTTTATCGGTCAGCTTTCCCTTGCCGACCACATTGCGCATGGCATGGTTCAAACGATCGCTCAGCGAATCAAAAGCCATATTGATATCCTCGCTTTCTTCAGCCTTTTTATATTATCACAACAGTAATGATTTTCTCTGCGGATCGCAATGACACTTTCGTTTCATATCGAAAAAGATATGATACATCGTGTTTCACAGCACATATGAGCCAATGATTTTCTGCCTTTTCCTGCCCTGCCAGATGATGTTTCACAGATGAGAAACAATGAAGAAAAGACATGAAAACATCATCATGAGAACACGTTTATCAAACCTCTTGTCTTTGTGTTTTCCTGCCGTATAATGTCTTCAGCATGAATTAGTTGGATGCGCAACTAATTCATTCTTGCAGTTTGGAGGAAGATATGAACGTCATCAAGAGAAGCGGCGAAGAAGTCCTGTTCGCTGCCGATAAGATTAAAGTCGCTGTTACCAAGGCAAACAGTGCAACCAATCCTGAGAATCAGATGCCTTCCAGCACCATTGACACAATTGTTAATGCGGTTGTGGATAAGTGCAAAGCACTGAACCGCAGTGTCGGTGTGGAAGAGATCCAGGACATGGTGGAAACAGAGATCATGCATGAGGGTGCCTATGCCGTAGCCAAGAATTATATTACCTATCGGTATGAGAGAGCTCTGGTACGCAAGGCAAATTCTACGGATGAGCAGATTCTTTCTCTGATCGGCCGCAATAACGAGGAAGCCAAGCAGGAGAATTCCAATAAGAATCCGACTGTGAATTCTACCCAGCGTGACTATATGGCTGGTGAAGTATCCAAGGATATTACCCGCCGTTTCCTGCTGCCGCCGGATATCATCGATGCACATGAGAAAGGCATCATCCACTTCCATGACGCGGATTATTTCGCCCAGCCGATGTATAACTGCTGCCTGGTGAATCTGGAAGATATGCTGCAGAACGGCACCGTGATTACGGATACACTGATTGAGAAGCCGCATTCTTTTGCAACGGCCTGCAACATTGCGACACAGATCATTGCCCAGGTTGCCTCCAACCAGTATGGCGGCCAGACGATCACCCTTTCCCATCTGGCACCTTTTGTGGAGGTCAGCCGCCGCAAGCATCGTGAGAACGTTGCAAATGAGGTAGAAGCTGCCGGCCTGCATCTGAGTCAGGATCAGATTAATGAGATTGCGGAGCAGCGTGTGCACAAGGAAATCAAGGATGGTGTGCAGACGATTCAGTATCAGATCATCACCCTGATGACAACCAATGGCCAGGCTCCGTTCGTGACTGTGTTCATGTATCTGGATGAAGTCGAAGACGGCCAGACGCGTGAAGATCTTGCCATGATCATTGAAGAAATGCTCAAGCAACGGATGAAGGGCGTCAAGAATGAGAAGGGTGTCTATATCACCCCTGCTTTCCCGAAGCTGATCTATGTGCTGGATGAAGATAACATTCATGAAAACAGCAGGTATTACTATCTGACCAAGCTGGCTGCGGAATGCACTGCCAAGAGAATGGTCCCGGATTATATTTCCGCCAAGATCATGAGACAGCTCAAGGGCGATGTTTACCCGTGCATGGGATGCCGTTCCTTCCTGACACCGGACCGCTTTACAGATGCAGGTATTGGCAATGTCGCAGATGCCGGCAATTATCATCCGGCCAAGCATAAGTATTATGGCCGTTTCAATCAGGGTGTTGTGACCATCAATCTGGTTGATGTAGCCTGCTCTTCCGGCAAGGATATGGACGCATTCTGGAAGATTTTTGATGAGCGTCTGGATCTGTGCTACAGAGCACTGATGATCCGTCATAACAGACTGCTCGGCACACCAAGCGATGTCGCACCAATTCTGTGGCAGTATGGTGCAATTGCCCGTCTGAAGAAAGGCGAAAAGATCGATAAGCTTCTGTTCAATGGCTACTCTACGATTTCTCTTGGCTATGGCGGCCTGTGCGAGTGCGTACGGTATATGACCGGCCATTCCCACACTGATCCGGAAGGAGAAAAGTTCGGTCTTGCCGTTATGCAGCATCTCAATGATGCCTGTGCAAAGTGGAAGAAGGAAACCAACATTGACTTCTCTGTTTATGGCACACCAATGGAGTCCACAACATACAAGTTTGCAAAGTGCCTGCAGAAGCGCTTTGGCATCATTCCGGGCGTAACAGATAAGAACTACATTACAAACTCTTATCACATCCATGTCACCCAGGAGATCAATGCCTTTGATAAGCTCACCTTTGAGTCACGTTTCCAGCAGTTGTCACCAGGCGGTGCGATCTCTTATGTAGAGGTACCGAATATGCAGAACAACATTCAGGCTGTTCTTGCTCTGATGAAGCATATCTACAATACGATTATGTATGCGGAGCTCAATACCAAGAGCGACTACTGCCAGAAGTGTGGATATGATGGTGAAATTCAGATTGTGGAAGACGCCAATCACAAGCTGATCTGGCGCTGCCCGAACTGCGGCAATACTGACCAGAATACGATGAATGTTGCCAGACGTACCTGCGGCTACATCGGCACCCAGTTCTGGAACCAGGGCAGAACCGAAGAGATCAAAGAAAGAGTCATGCATCTGTAATAAGAAAGAAACTAATGCAGAAACAAAGAGGAAAGACGGATGTCTTTCCTCTTGTGTGTACAGGAGATTATCATGTATTACGGAAATATAAAGAAATATGATATTGCGGATGGCGAAGGTGTCAGAGTTTCCCTGTTTGTATCCGGATGCACCAACCACTGTAAAGGCTGCTTTCAGCAGGAAACATGGGATTTTAACTTCGGTAAGCCTTATACAGAAGAAACTGAGCAGGAAATTCTGAAAGCTCTGGATCACGAATATATCCAGGGGCTGACACTGCTGGGTGGTGAGCCGTTTGAACCGGAGAACCAGCGGGTGCTTGTTCATCTGCTGAAGAAAGTCAGACAGATGTATCCTCAGAAAGATATCTGGAGTTATACCGGTTTTATACTCGACAAGGATCTGCTGCCTGGAGAAAGAAAGCACACAGAAGTTACCGATGAAATGCTTTCCTATCTGGATGTCCTTGTCGATGGACCGTTCATGCTGGACAAGAAAAATATCTCACTGGAATTCCGCGGAAGTGAGAATCAACGTCTGATCGACATGAACAAGACAAGACAGACAGGAACAATCGTGCTGTACCATGTAGATAACTGAGAAGGAAGGATACGTTCCTTCTTTTCTTATACAAAAGCAGACTGACGTGTTTCGCAGGTCCATATTCAAGATCTGCTGTGCGTTCATGATCGTTCAATGAAAGGCTTAACCATTTCAGATATATTTCTCCTCCTGTTTTTGATTCTTTGCCTGATGATCAGAAAAAGAGCTGATAGCCAGCTCTATCCGTTATGCAGCAATGACACGTGCTCTTTCGGCAATGATATCCGGAATCCAGTATTCTTTATCCTCACGCGTGAAGCTGTGTGATTCCAGCCTGCCTTTGATGGCAATCAGTGAGCCGACCCGGCAGGCGGCTGCCATTTCCTCCGCAATCCCCTTCCAGAGAACCACCCGGAATACATCACTCATCAATCTTCCATCCGCATTGGGAAAGGAACGCTCACATTCAATCATGACATGGGCATATGTGTTTCCCTTTGCGCTTGTTTCTACCACTGGAACCTCCTTCACTTTTCCTACCAGAACACAGTTTGTAAACATCTTATCTTCCTCCTATGGCAGTATCCTACCGGAACGAAAAATGCTGTGCAAACGTGCAAATCTGCAGATTTTGAAACAAAAAAGCAGATTTACCTAAACAAATCTGCTGTATGTGGAACATTTTGACGACTTTGTGCAGACGCCGGGACTTTGGACGCATAGATCCGGCATGAGATGGTACCGGCAGTGCGGAAATTGATGGACTCACTGAACCGGTTGTCATGGTACCGCCATAAAAGGGTGATCCCTTGTCGGTATTGG
>Ga0256406_1004288_pt1 | contig 16573 bp, 7 predicted proteins | sample RumenRJG_03DNA_FD_185986 | JGI IMG/M metagenome (GOLD analysis project Ga0256406, IMG submission 185986) | Bovine rumen microbial communities from Lethbridge, Alberta, Canada - RJG_03 | ecosystem: Host-associated > Mammals > Digestive system > Stomach > Rumen | place: Canada: Alberta | collected... | reverse complement strand
CACCAAGGTGAAGGTGAGCTATCTGGGCATGCAGAGCAAGATAGTGCCGCTCGGCAGCAAGATGACCATCACGCTGACAGAAGACAACAACACGCTTGGCGACGTGCTCGTCGTGGCTTATGGTACAGCGAAGAAGAGCAGTTACGCGGGATCAGCCTCTATGGTCACCAGCAAGGAGCTCACCTATCTTGCCTACTCTTGCCTATTTTGCCTACCCCGCCTATCTTGCCTACTCTTGCCTATTTTGCCTATTTTGCCTACCCCGCCTATCTTGCCTACCTTGCCTAAAAAAGGGCTGAGCCAAAAGCTTCTACTTTTGGCTCAGCCCTCTTTCGCAAGGTAGTCCGACTGGGAATCGAACCCAGATCAAAGGTTTAGGAAACCTCCGTTCTATCCATTGAACTATCAGACCAACTATTTAGCTCGGCAAATTTACCATCTTTTTTGCAAAGGGCAAAACATTTGGGCCAAAAGTTTTGCTCCCGCCTCTCTTATTCCTGTTTGAGTCCCGGCGGTTGCCCCCGCCTTATTGTTGGATAAATAAGATTGTTTTAAAAAAAATATTGCGGATTTGGTATCTTTTTCATAAAAATACTTTAACTTTGCCATTGAGGCGCAAAAGCTGCAAGAACCATAATAACATATTAACCCTTTAACTAATCTAACATGAGTATAGTTACTTATTTCGTTAAGCGAAGGGGGCATTGGTTTACCGTACAATGCCGTTCTGCCCGCAAAACAACTTACGCATGCCTGATGCTTGGTTTACTTTCATCTGCCAGTGTGATGGCCGCTGAGGGTAACGAAGGCATGGAATCTGCCGTTAGAGCAAATGCGGCAGAAGTCGTACAGCAATCCACACGTACCGTCAAGGGACACGTGACTGACTCCAGCGGCGAGCCTCTTGTTGGCGTGACGGTCAAGGAAAAAGGTACGAAGAACACCGCCGTCACCGACATTGACGGCAATTTCACGATGTCGGTGCGTCCCAATGCCAAACTGGAGCTGACGTACGTGGGCTTTGCCGTCACCACTGTCCAGTCGAAGTCAAACATGGCTATCAAGATGCTGGAGGACGACAAGGAACTCAATGAGGTGGTGGTTGTGGGCTATGGCACGCAGAAGAAAGCCGACCTGACGGGTGCCGTGACGTCGGTGGATGTGAACAAGGCCCTCTCAAGCCGTCCTATCGCCGATGTGGGCCGTGGCCTGCAGGGTGTGGTGCCGGGCATGAACGTGGTAGTGCCGACCGGTGAGGTTGGCTCCGACCCTATCATCAAAATCCGCGGCCAGGTGGCCTCCATCAGCGGCAACAACAATCCCCTTATCCTGCTTGACAACGTCGAGATTCCCAGCATACAGATGGTCAATCCCAACGACATCGAGTCTATATCGGTGCTGAAGGATGCTGCCGCATCGTCCATCTATGGTGCAAAGGCAGCCTTCGGCGTGGTGCTCATCACCACGAAGAAAGGTGCCAAGACCGACAAGTTTGAGGTGAGCTATACCAACAACTTCTCTTTCCAGCATATTGCCAACGACATTGACATGGCCGGAATTGACGGACTGCGCTACACGCTCGATGCGCAGATCAACCGTGGCGGGGCCATGCCTGCCGGCGGCTTCTGGCGCATTGACGAGGACAGCTACGCCAAGGCCGTGGAATGGCAGAAAAAGTATGGCGGCAAGGTGAAATACAACGACCCCGTGGTTTACGGACGCGACTGGTACTTCGATGGCACCAACAAGTACGGCTACCGCATCTACGACGGTGTGAAGGCCATGATACGCGACTGGGCGCCATCGTCACAGCACAACCTCTCAGTGAACGGCAGAAGCGGAAAGACCTCTTACAACATTGGCCTGGGCCTGCTCAACCAGGATGGTATGATGCGCGCCGCAAGCCACGACGACTTCCGGCGTTACAACGCTAAAATCAACGTGTCGTCGGAAATCAACAAGTACGTTACCCTGCGGGCCGGGGCACTCTACTCCGACCGCAACAAGCGCTATCCCGGCGTAGGCACCACCGTGGCCGACCCGTGGCTCTATCTCTACCGCTGGAGCCGCCTGATGCCGGAGGGTGTCAACGACCAGTTCGGCAACAACCTGCGCGAGCCGGTGTCGGAGGTGGCACAAAGCAACACCGACAACCTGCAGAACAAATACTTCAACGTCAATCTTGGCGCCACCATCAACATCACGAAGAACTGGGACGTGCAGGTTGACTATACCTACGACCACCAGACCACCGACCGCAACAACTCCGTCGTACAGTACAGCGGCGGCCAGACATGGTATGCGCCCACCGCATGGCTTGACGAAAGCGGCCAGCAGGTGTATGTTGACAGTGAGGGCAATCAGGTGGACGCCGGCGCCGAGGGTGCCTTGGCCGCTTACCGCTTCCCCTATCAGAGCTATTATTCCAACAATACCATCAGCTCTGTCTCCAACTATACCTACAAGGCTAATGAGAACACGCTCAATGCCTACTCCACCTACCGGCTCTATCTCGGCCCGGAACAGATGCACGCGTTCAAGTTCATGCTCGGTATGAACCTGGTGACGAGCAACTGGAGCTCCTACACCGGAAAGAAGACCGACCTCATCGACCCCGAGAACCCGCAGTTTGCCCTGGCCTCCGGCGACCAGTTTATCAGTGCGGGGCGCAACTGGGACAGCCAGTTGGGCTACTTCGGGCGTATCAACTATGCTTTCATGGACAAATATCTCATTGAGGCCAACCTGCGCCGCGACGGCTCGTCGAAGTTCCCTAAAGACCTGCGGTGGAAGTGGTTCCCATCATTTTCCGGCGGTTGGGTGTTTACGAGCGAGAAGTTCATGAGACCTGTGGAGAAAGTGTTGAGCTTCGGTAAGATACGCGCCTCATGGGGTTCCATTGGCGACCAGTCGGTAAGCAACAGCCTCTACAAATCCATATTGAGCAGCGGCCAGACCAACTGGATAGGCAGCGACGGTAAGCAGCTCACCTATTTCGGTACGCCGTCGCTTGTCGATGCCAACATCGGATGGCAGCGCATCGAGACCCTTGACCTGGGTATTGACCTGCGCTTCTTCAACAATGAGCTGGGCGCATCGTTCGACTGGTACAACCGCAAGACAAAGGATATGATTATCCCGGGCGAGAGCATGCCCGTCACCCTCGGCACCACTGTACCGCGCGGCAACTATGGCGAGCTGGAGACACGCGGATGGGAACTGTCGGTTGACTACCGTCACCGCTTCGCCAACGGCCTGGGCATCTCGGCCAACTTCCAGATTTCAGACGCCACCACGAAGACCATCCGCGGCGCCGACTATCTCACGCCTTGGGCCGACCGCTCGCTGAGTACCACCTTCTCTACAGGACGCCGCTACGGCGACATCTACGGCTATGTGACCGACCGGCTGTATCAGAAGAGCGACTTCGTCTATGATGACAATGGAAACATAAAGAAGACAACGGTCATCTATAAGGGAACGGCCCGCACCACACACGTGCAGAACACTGCGTATCCCGTCTATCAGGTGGCATTCGAGGACAACAACAAGCTGATGTGCGCGCCGGGCGACGTGAAGTTTGTTGACCTCAACGGCGACGGCTATATCGACAACGGCAACAACACCAACGGCGACCACGGCGACCTGAAGGTCATCGGCAACACTACGCCTCGCTATGAGTACAGTTTCCGCATCGGGGCCGACTTCAAGGGCTTCGACCTCTCCATCTACTGCCAGGGTATCGGCAAGCGCAAAATCTGGGGAGCCGGACAGCTGGCCATTCCCGGATGGAACGCAAAGGAAGGCGCCATGCCGGAGACCTTCTGCAAGGACTACTGGACGGAAGACAACACCGATGCCTTCTATCCGCGTGCATGGGACCTCGGCGGTGCCAACACCGGATACACCATGCAGGTGCAGAGCAAGTATCTGCTCAACATGGCCTATCTGCGCGTGAAGAACATCAACTTCGGCTACACGTTCCCGCAGAAATGGATGAGGAAGGCCTACGTCAGCAACCTGCGCGTCTATATGTCGCTTGAGAACTTCTTCACCTTCGACCATCTGCGCGGACTGCCCATCGACCCTGAGGCCATCTCGGGCTACTCCATGTTCTCCAGCAACTACAACCTCGGACGCACCGGCACCGGAACGCCCGTCTTCAAGTCGCTGTCATTTGGTGTTCAACTTTCATTCTAATCAAGACTAGCAATCATGAAACGCAATATATTTCCCCTTATCGCCGTCGCCTTGGCAGGGCTCATGGGACTTGCCGGATGCAGCGACGTGCTTGACCGTCCTTCGAAGACTACGGAGGAGGACGACAACTATTGGAACAATGAGGCCAAGGTGCGGCTATATGCCAACGATTTCTACGACTATTACTTCCCGGGCTACGGCACGGGCTGGACGGTCTATTACGCGCCGGGCATCAACAATACGAGCTTCAGCGACGACGTGCTGAGCAACTCCTCACAGACTAACTTCACCCGGCAGGTACCGCTCTCAATAGGCAGCACCTCAACAACGACCAGCAACTACCAGAGCCTGTACCAGGGACCGACATGGGACTTTGCGTATATCCGCAAAATCAACATCATGAAAGACCGTCTCGAACAGCGCATGAAAGGTGTGCTTACTGACGAGGCCTACAACCACTGGATGGGCTTCGCGCGACTGTTCCACGGGATAGAATATGCCCGACTGGTCAATGTTTTCGGCGATGTGCCTTACTATACCCACGAACTCTCCAATCTTGACCGTGACGAGGTATATAAGGACCGTACGCCCCGCGACGAGGTGATGGACAGTGTGTATGAGGACTTTAACTATGCACTCGACAATATCCGCAAGGACGACGGCCAGGGCCGCATCAACCGCTACATCGCCGCCGCACTCGTCAGCCGCTATGCGCTCTACGAGGGCAGCTGGCAGAAATACTACTACGGCAACAACGAGCGGGCAAAGAAGTTCTTCGAACTCGCCAAGACTGCCGGCGACATGGTCATCAACAGCGGCAAGTATGCCATCGTCACGCCTTTCCGCGACCTGTTCTGCTCCACCGACCTCACGTCGGCCAAGGACGTGCTGCTCTACCGCAAGTATGACAGCTCGCTGGGCAAGACCCACTGCATCGCCTCTTACTGCAACGTGAACGAGTCGATGTCGGTTGGTCCTACCGCCGACCTCATAAAGTCGTTCGTTTGCATTGATGGCAAGGACTATAAGGAATCATCCGTAGCCAGCGCAAACGACTTCCGTCTGGAGAAGCTCATTCAGACACGTGACCCCCGCTTCGAGGCTACTTTCTATGACTCGCTGACCAACAACTCGCGCGCCAGCATGCTCTATGTCGTGAAGTTCATTCCGCGCTCCGCACTCTCCTATCTGTCGAATACCGGCGGCACGCCAGCCACCGAGTGGACCGGCACCAACAACACGACGGGTTTCCCCGTGCTGCGCTATTCCGAGGTGCTGCTCAACTGGATTGAGGCCAAGGCCGAGCTGGAGACGCTTGGAGGCGAGGCTGTGACGCAGAACGACATCGACATCTCCATCAACGCCATACGCGACCGGCCGCTTGATGCCGGTCAGGCTGCCTTGGGCGTGAAGAAGACAGCGCATATGGAGCTTTCCAGCCTGCCCGACGACCCCGACCGTGACAGCGACGTGCCGAAACTGTTGTGGGAGATACGCCGCGAGCGCCGCATGGAGTTTGCCTTCGAGCAGGGACGCATCATCGACCTCAGACGCTGGCACAAGCTCAACTACATGGACACCACCGAAAACCCGGACCTGCTCTTGGGAGCATACGTCGATATGAGCCGTAATGGAAAGAACAGCCTTATCGGCGACCTGAAGAACTATGTGGGAAAGATGCGTGTGCTGAACAGCAAGAATGAGTTTGTGGTCTATAACGGAAAGAACCACCGGCAGATAAGGGGCTGGTTCCAGGCAGAGACCACGGAGCCGCGCCAGCAGTTCCTCAATATGACCAACGTCAACCCCTATCTCTGTCCCATTGGCACCAACCAGATCAACGACTACAAGGTCCACGGCTATACGCTCACTCAGACCCAGGGATGGCCATCGACCAACGATTGAGCGGACTGGAACTTATTAATAAGTAAAAGAATACAATTATGCTGAAGATAAATTATTTCATCATGCTGTCGGCCTTTGCGGCCGGCTCCATGCTCGTCGGCTGTTCCGACGATTATCCCTCGGCCACAGAGAACCCCTATGCCAACGACCTGCTAAGCATCAAGATTATCAATGCCGGTGCCGAGGGCAACACCGTGGTGGAGGGTACCATCGACGAGGATGCCAAGACTGTGAAGTTCCCCAAGCTCGACAAGAGTTCCGACTTCTCCCATCTCGTCGTCAGTGCGACGATGTCGGAGGGTGCCCACCTCGATCCGGAGAGCGACACGCTGGATTTCTCGATGGATGACGCTACGACGCAGGTCACCAAGACACTGCGCGTGAAGAACCACAACCGCTACAAGGACTACTTCATGACCGTGCGCAAGCGCGTGCCGGTGTATGGTGCCAACTTTGAGAAAGGTACCGTCGTATGCGATTACACGGGAACCAGTATGTATAAGTATATCTCGGATGCCCAGACCCGCTGCACGGCATTCGACGGCAAGTACGTACTCGTGTGCTACCGCAATCCGACAGCTGATGACCCGTCGGCTCCCGGTGCCCACTTGCTCAAGGTCTCTGACCTGGAGCAGGGCAAGGTGGAACCCGTCAGGCTGTCGCTTGAGGGTGTCAGCGGCGGCACCTTTGCCTACAACTGCGGCGCACTGGCAGGCGGCCACGTCTATCTCGCAAGTCTCTCGGGCGCGCTGGCCTCTCCGCTCAAGGTCTATTACTACGACACGCCGGAGTCAACGCCCGAATGCATCGCCAACATCGACGTAAGCCAGATTGACGGTGCCGCGGCCCGCCACGGCGACGCCATGTCGCTCTGTCTCGACGCCAGCGGCAACGGCTACATGTTCTTCCCGTCAAACGACTATACCGAGGTGCTGCGCCTGCCCGTGTCCAACTACAAGACGGTGGGTGCGCCCGCACGCATCGAGCTGCAGGCCACCGACAAGGCCGGTATGTGCATGCACATCAACCGCATTGAGAACACCGATGAATACCTGTTGAGCGGCGCGCGTGTCAACCTGTTGGGCAGCACCGGCAAGCTCAGCGGCGTCAACCTCTCGCTCTGCGACGAGGGACTCAACTCAAAGACAAGGCTCAACACCAATACGGTGGCTGCGGAGAGCGACGACGCACGCATCTTCATGTTCAACGGCTCACGCTATCTGCTCACGGCTCCCGTATGCTTCGGCAGCTCAAGCACCGCCACGCCGGGCATGTTTGTCTATGACCTCACAAAGGGCAGCAATGTGCAGGAGGCTTTCCAAATCTTCAACGATGCCGAGAACCACAACGCCGCCTACCGCTTCCTCGTGGGCGGCAGCGGAATAAGCCAGCCGGGTATCAACACCAACTACTATATTGAAAAGGATGCCAGCGGCAACGACAGCGTGCTGTGGCTGTATGTGGGACGGACGGAGAGCGGCTTCGCCATCATGAAGTTCCCCGCAGCCCGTGAGGACGATGAGTAAGTCTCTGACGCTCCAAATGGAGCTTTGGGCCTGATTCTACGGGATAGTCTTTCGAGCAAAGGCTATCCCGTAATTTTATTGCCCTAATAGGCGTAATCAGCGCAATCAGCGTAAGCGCAATGCAGGTTCTCACGCTAATCTCGCAGATTTTATAGATGCCAGTCTCTGTGCTATCAGCGCAATCAGCGTAAGCGCAATGCAGGTTCTCACGCTGATTTCGCAGATTTTATAGATGCCAGTCTCTGCGCTATCAGCGCAATCAGCGTGAGCTAAAAGATGCGGCTGCGCTTACGCCGATTTCGCGTATGGAGTCAGGTCTGCATCATCTGCGGCTGGTGACCGACTGGGCCGGCCACTACTGCCACCAAGTTTGTACGCTGTGCCGTCAACGTCAGGCTACGCCTATGGTGTGGGGCTGAAATATGGGGTAGCCCCGCGAGTTTGCTCGTTGGACTACCCCATTACTTTAGACTCATTGCTCCATCGGGAGCGGAAGTCTGTAGATGACCATTTACTTTCTTTTGGCTGACGAATAATTTGGCTTTACTTACTTCATCACCTTCGTGACCTTCTGAGAACCGTCGGCATACTTCGTGACGACGATATTCAGGCCCTTGACGGCTGTCTTGTTGGCTACGCCGGCAGGAGTGTAGTACATTGTGGAAACAGCCTTTGCAGCGGTGTTCTCAATGCCCTTCACACCGGTTAAAACAGGTGTGTCGGCACCGTCGATGGAAATGCCGTATTCTGCTGCATAGCCGCCGACGAAATACTGGTAGAGCTTGGCCTGCTTGTCATTGAGCACCTCCACGTTGAGCCAGTTGCCCTGGGTTGTCAATTCTCTGCTTAGTGAAGTGTTGGCGGCCTTGGTATAGACGGTGGTCAGCGTGTTGTCGCTGCCAATCTCCGCGATGGTGAAGCCGTCAAGATAGGTGGGTGTGGAGTTGTTGCCATAGACGATGAACTTGCGGCTGCCAAGCACGAAGATGTCGCCGCCGTTGCAGATACCCTTGTTGGGCGTGCGGTCATCGGGGCTGTAGAGCTGCTCGGTGCTTACCTGGCCTTCCTCAAAGGTAAAGTCGGTAAGGGGATACTGGCGGTTGACATAGACGTAATGGTCAGTGTTGTCAGCAGCTTTGTAGTAGTTGTATGTTGCCCATGACCCCACTCCTATTTTGTTGTCTGGGTCCCATACGTTGCCGTATTCCACGGTAGGACTTTCACCGCCCGTGAAAGTATAGGCGACGATACCTGTGTTCTCCAGGTCCTGGGCGGCTCCATTGGCCAGCAGCACGGCACCGCTTGCGCCAAACACATTGCCCTTGGCACGGCCTAGGAAGTCGGCACGGCCTTCTACACATTGTACCTCATTGGTAGTCACCTTCTGTTTAAGGTCAGCGCTGATAAGTGTGAATGTGGTTTTCTTTCCGGCTGCATTGCTGCTCGCCCAGCCCCAGTTGGCGATAATGGCGTTACCGGCCTCGTCGTAGCCCGTGGGCTGATTGGCACCAATTTCCACCTGGCCAATCTCTTCGTTTGTAGCGAGATTGAACACGCGCAGCTGCTGGGCCCCACGGTCATTGAGATACAGCTTGTCGCCGTAGCCATACGCCGTGCGGTTTGTAGCTTTGGCATAATTCGTGATGGCACTTACTGGCAGAGAGTCGAGCAAGGCTACCTTGAAATCGGTTTGTGCGCTGGCAGACATTGTTCCGGCCACTAATGCTGAAAGAAGTAATAATTTTTTCATAAGCCTTAGATTGTGTTTTAGTTATTATATAAAGTTATGATATTGTTGCAAAAATAATAAACCCTTTTATATTATCCAACAGTATTGAGTTAAAGTTTTGTAAAAGCTGCATAGTAGAGAAGTTATGGCGGGATGTCGGAAAGTCCGGAAGTTCAGAAGACCGGGGAATAAGAAGTACGGAAGTTCAGAAGTCCAGTCATTACAATAGTAATACCTTTTTAACGGTTACTTTTGCGTTTGACTGAACTTCCGTACTTCTGTACTTCCGTACTTCATAAAAGTGAGGTGCTATGGCTTCACGACTTTCCTTGCAGGGAGCCGGTTGACCTTTACCAGATATACGCCGCGACCCAACTGGGAGGCATCGACCACGGCAGCATGGCCGCGGGCTACGAGTGAGCCGTTGGCAGCAAACACCTTGACATCGGTCACCGTCTCGGGAGCCTCAATCAAGAGCTTGTCACCGTCGAAGCGTACTTGAAGGCTATTCTCCGTAGTCTCAACGTTGCCAATGGCCGAAGCCGTACCCTTGACCACGGTCATTGAAGTGGCGGCAGGTGTGATGGTCTCGTTGTTCTCTGTCGGAATGGCGAATACGCCTAAGCGGTTGCCCGTGCAGATGAGGTTGCCGGCATAGTCGAAGTTCATCTCGTAGATGTAGCCGCCACTGGTAGCCACGCCCGACTTGTAGGAGCCGCGGTGCGTGAGCGCAGGCACGGAGTCGGAAGTCCAGGTCAGGTCAAAGAACTGCAGCACGCCCTTTGCATCGTTGATTACCAGCATCTTGCCGTCGTTGCTAACTGCGAAGCCGGCGCCGCCCGTAGCATCGAACAGTCCCACATGGTCGTCGGTACCGCTGTTGAAGGTGATGTTGCCATAGCGTGTGACATAGACCAGCGAGGGTACGGCCTTGGTATTGTTGCCGCTGCCGCGCAGCTGCGACACCCATGCGCCACCGTCGCGTCCCGGCACGATATGCTCGTTGCCGTTGGCCATATAGCGGCCTACGCCCAAGGTATAGGTCGGAGCCTTGTTCCACTCATTGAGCAGTGTGCCGTCAGCCTGTCCGATGTGATAGACGCAGACCTCGTTGCCGGGTGTCCAGTCCTCATTGGTGATGAAGACCTTTGTATCGGCACCGGTACCGTCGAAGGCAATGCCCACGGCCGACGAGCCTACCGACGCGCCGTCGTTGGTGAACAGTCCGTTCTTGTCTCTCGTTCCCACGAAGAACTGCTGGTATTCGTATCCTGCATCCTCAAGCTTGGCGGGGTCGGCAATATATACGCCCGACGGTCCGTCGGCCCACTCCGTCATCCAAATCTTGCCCTCCGGGTCGGCAGCCATGCGGTAGTTGCTGGCCGGTGCGCTGTAGCCGCGATAAGGCGTGCTGTTGACGCGGTTGTAGGTCTGGTCGTAGGCATAGATGCCGTTTAAGGCACTGGTGCGGCCCACACGGTTGTTGATGTAGATGTAGCCGAAGTAAGGCGACTCTGGAGCCTTGATGACGGCATTTCCGCTGACGAAGCCACTATATGCCGTTTCGTCGGCAAACAGTTTGGTGACATTTGTCACAGCCTCTCCGCGCAGGCGCACCGACCAGTTGAGCTTCTCGCCGTCGTTGCCGGGCAGTTCGTCCTGTGCAATGGTGATTGTGTTCTCGCCCTCTTTCACGTCAACGGCCTTGCTGCCCGCCTCGTTGCCCGCGGCATCGGTGAAGATGATGGCAGCGTCGGTGGCATTCTCGTTGGCCTTGAAGGTGAAGGTGTATGAACCGTCGCCCTCGCGCTTGCTCTGCAGGTCGTAGGCATAGATATTCTTCACGACCGGCTGTGTCACGCCCTCCGTGGTAAAGGCGGTGAACGTGCTGCCGTGGAGCAGGTAGAGCGTAATGCCCTTGGCATTGGCCTTCGCGCCGGCGGCCATTACAGTAGTGGCGTCAGCCTCGTCAAGGCCCGTGGTCTCTGACTTCACGAGCGTGGCTTTGTCAAGACCCGCGGTGATGTCGTACAGACGTACACCGCCTACCTTGTCATCCTGCACGTAAGGCGTAACCATGAACTGGTGTGCGGCATACTTGAAGAACTGAATGCCCTGTGCGGCAGCGTCCGAGGTTTCCTCTGTGCACTTGCCCACGACGGCGGCATCGGTGTTCTGCGCACCCTCGCCCATTGTAAACTCCAGCGGAATGCCTGCCTCACCATCGATGACGTAGTTGTCGTCGGTGCGTGGCGATACGGCTATCTGCATGGCCTTGCCCTGTTGCTTCTCGCCAAACGTCGTACCCTTTATGGAACCGCGGTAGGCGGTGGTCGAGAGCTTGCCGTCAACGATGTTCATCATCAGGAACCTCACCGCCTTGCTCGAACCCGACGTAACGGCGGTGGTGATAATCTGACACTCGTCTGACGTGCCGTTGACCGCCAGACCCTGCCCCATGTCGGCCCGGTAGAAACTGCAGGAGTTCTGTGTGGTGAACCAGGGCTTGGGCACAGAGTCGGGAGACTCCCAGATATAGCAGCGGAGTACGCCTCGGGTGTAACCCGAATCTACCTGCTGCGCGCTGTACTGGTTGCGCACGCTGTTGATGCCTACCAGCTTTCCGTCGGCCGTGAAGGCGATGTCGTTGAGACTGGAGTAGAAGCCCAGGTCGCCTGCCTCGCCTTTGGTGAGGCCCTCAGTCGAGAGTTCCTTTTCTATCGAGCGCGACGTGTTATTGATAAGGTACAGATGGGGAGTTCCGGCATCGTTGGTCAGCACCACGGTGGAGTCACCTCGCACGAGCATGCGCTTCAACGTTCCGGTCATCTCCAGTTTGGCAGACGATTGCGTAAAGGAGAGCTGTGTGGGAGCAAGCGTCATGCCGTCGATGGCAGGCTCGTCATAGTTGTGGTAAAGCACCACCGGCGGCACATAGTCGGTGGCCTCGACATGCAGCTGGGCATAGGAGGTCTCGTTGGCCTTCACCTCAACCGTCATGTCGTCATCGCCGAACAAGGGCTTGTAGCCGTCCTTTTCCACCTGGAAAGTGTATTTGCCGGGTGTGAGCCCGCTGAATACGAACACGCCGTTGTAGAGCGTATCCACCTGGTAGGTCTGTACCACGGCACCGTCCTTCAGCAGGTTGACCTTGGCGCCGTTAATCGGCTTCCACTGATCGTCGCTTCCCGGCGCATAGTGGTAGAGGATGTTGGTCATCTTCTCATGCAGGTCCTTCACGGTACCCATGATGTAGCCCGTGGTCTCAGGCGTGAGCCCGAAGTAGGCGCATACGCCGCGTGCCACGCGCACGCCTTCCTGTCCACACCAGTCCTTGTTGAGCGCCCGGTGGCGCGCAGGCTGGTAGGTGTGGAAGTAGCCCTCAAGCAGGAAGCCCGGCGTGCCATGCTTCAGCACGCCCAAGTAGCCGGTGTAGTTGCCATAGGTGCCGTGGCGCGTGCTTGAGCTGCCGTAGAACGAGATGTCGCCGCGCAAGTTGGGCTGTGTCTTGCTGTAGTAGCTCTGCGGGTCGATGACATCCTCCCAGTGGTATGTCCAGTTGGTCTTGGCCATATCCTTGCTGCCGGCAACGTAGTCGCTGTCGTCAACACCCCGGTAGAGGTAGAGCGGATAGTTGGTGCTGCTGCCTTCTGTGGCAGAGTTGGAATGGATGGAAATGAACATATCCATGTTGTTGGCATCCACCTCCTCGCAGATTTCCGACAAGGAGCGGTTGTATTTCTCCTCGTCGGCCGCACCTTTCACGTAGGGGTACGGGCCGTTCTGGGTACGCGAATACATGATGTTGCTGTGCTTCACGCCCATGCGCTCAAGCGCGCGTCCCAGCTCCAGACATTTCCAGAGGTTGGTGTTCGACTCGTAGAAGCCGCAGGTGTCGGGACGGCCGTTGTCCAATGCCGGATAGGGAATGGTGGCCATCGGGCGGTCGTTGGGTCCCCACGAGCCGTGACCGGGATTGATGTAGATACGCAGCTGGTCGGCGGCTTTCGTGGTCTGAGCCTGCGCCACAACCGTCGTCAGTGACATGGCGGACACTGCCGCACATAAAAGTAGCATTCTTCTCATGGTCAGGACTATTTAGAAACGTGTATGATATAAGCCTTGCCTTCGTGAGAAGTGAAGGCTATTTTGCCGGCCTGGGCAGCAGGCTTAGGATATTGAGCGATGACAGAGTCGTCGGTGAGAACCTGGCGCTCGCCCTGTAGCGTGACAGCAATGATGGATGACGACAGCACCACTTCGCCGTCGTCCTTGTCGTTCATGCCCACGATGATGTTGTCGTCATACCATTTGGGCGCGCGCAACATGCCGAGGCTTTTGATGTTCTTGCCATTGAGGTCGCAGACGAAAGCCCCTACCCCACATATATAATACAGCACTTTCTGCCCGTTAGGTGACAGCGACGGCCAGATGTAACTGTATTGCTTTCCGTTTGGCGAGAATACCGTGGTCTTGCCGCCCTTGGTCAGCATCAATTGCCGGTTGCTGATGCTCAGCACCGACAGCGGCTGCGCCTTGAGGCCGTTGAGCGACTTGGCATAGAGTTTTCCCTTGTTCACCACCATGGCGTTGCCTCCGCTGAGCCTTACGCCCTGAAGATTGCGTGTGGGTGCCTGTAGCTCGGTTGTATTGCCCGTTTGCAGGTCGATGCTTTTAAGAGAGGTCATGCGCAGGTGATGCGGCGTGTAGGAGGCCTCCCGATACACTACAGCCTTACCGCCGGAGGCAAAACGGGCATCGTAGCCCGCACCGTCGGCGTTGGCCAGCACCGCTGACTGTCCAGATGATATATCATAACTCTTCAGACCATGGTAGGTTGAGGTTGTCAGCAACAGCCGGGTGCCGTCCGGACTGATGTCGGCAACCATCTCACTGCCCTCTGGCATCGGAACCTGTTCCACGCGCTGCACATTGAACACCTGTGCCATTGCGGAAAGCGGCAGAAACACCGCCAACATAAATAAAGGTTTCCTCATAGTAATCTTGTTTAAATTGTTTATAATTGAGTGTAGTAAAGATATGCCTTTTGGTTTAAATTTGCCGAGACAATGAAAATGGTTTAATTAATTTCAAAACTAAGCAAAATATCAATGCCGTACAAGGAAAAGCTTTAATAATTAATATTATTTAGCAAACGGCTCCTGTGTCTCATGCTTGTGGGAGATTGGCAGAAGCGGCATGGTGCCAAGCGATAATATTGAAACCGGGTTTGTGCAGATTTGGATGTCGCCAGATAGTCGGCCTACGGATAAATAATGTTAATTAACGTAGCCGTTCTTAAAATTACAAAATGTTTTTCGTAACTTTGGCAAAATTATAAAACCATGCTTGGGATGAGATGACATCTGTTCCAGGCGAATATCTGAGCCTACTATTTATTACGCTTATGCAAAAGAGTCTATTCAAAGAGTTAAGGTTTTGTACCGTCATCATCGGTACGGCACTGTTGGCAGCCTGTGGAGGCAGTGACGACATATTGCCCGAGGAGACTGTCAAAAACCTTCCGGCCAACTCCAACACCTCTACGACGGAGGTGACTGTGTCCCCTGTTCTGCCCCCCAAGGATTTCAGAGCGGTATGGATAGCGACGGTCGATCGCATTGACTGGCCCAACAGCTATGGCTCGACAGCAACAAAGATTGAAAGCCAAAAGAAATATTACGAGCGCTACCTCGACTCGCTGCAGGCCTTTCACATCAATGCCGTGATGTTCCAGGTGAGGCCTATGGCTGACGCTTTCTACGCCTCACCCTACGAACCCTGGTCAAAGTATCTCAGTGGCAGGCGTGGCAAAGACCCCGGATGGGAGCCGTTGCCATGGCTCATCAGCGAGACCCATAAGCGCGGCATACAGTTTCATGCCTGGATTAACCCCTATCGCATAGCCGCCCGATCGAGCACGTCAACAAGTTATCCGGCTCTTGAAAGCACTATCCCGTCGGAATGGACAAAGGATTATAATAAGGTGCGCATCTACAACCCTGCCCTGCCGGAAGTGCGGCAGCGCATTGCCGACATCGTTGCAGACCTGTTGCAGAAATACAATGTTGATGGCATCCACTTCGATGACTATTTCTATCCGTCGCTCACGCCGGGCGAGTCGATGAACGACAACAGCGAATATCAAACGTACGGCAACGGCATGGGACTGGCCAACTTCCGCCGGGCAAATGTTGACTCTATGATTATCAAGGTGCAGCAGACCATCCGCTCCATTAAGCCCAACTGCCTGTTCTCTGTTGCGCCGCAAGGCAACTACGACAACGACTACGATGTGATGTACTGCGATGTGAAGAAATGGTCGGAGAACGGATGGGTGGATGTCCTTATCCCGCAAATTTATTGGAGTACCGAGACCTATTTCAGACCCCGTCTGAAGATATTCTCCGACCTCTCCGTTGACTCCAAGCTCATGGTGGGATACGGTCTCTACCGCTTCAACGGCTCGGCGACCGACCCGTATTACCAGACCAGTGCTGACTTGAAGAAGCAGTTCAGCCTGGCCTATGCCAACAGTAAGGTCAAGGGTGCCATCTTCTACAGTGCCAAGTGGATGCTGAGCAATCCAGTCAAGACGAATGCCGTCATCAAGGAGCAGTTTGACTCGCTTGAGCTCCCACCCTATCTCGGCCACGAGCCTATGGTGCAGCCCGCCACACCGCAAAACGTAAAGGCCGATGGCCTGAAGCTGTCGTGGAGTGGCGTTAGCAACTGCTACTACGCCGTCTATCGCAGCAATGGCGACGGCAACATGGCGACGCTCGTCAGCATTACTTACGACACGACGGTTGAGGTACCCGCAGCCGGCCAATACTTTGTCACGGCCGTCACTATGGGACTCAATGCCGAGAGCAAGATTTCAGCCATTGTCAAATGTGACAAAGAGACATCCGGCATTCACAATATCACTATGTAGAGGGAAAATTCAGAAGTCCGGGAGTCCAGAAGTCCAGTCATGTGCCTAAGTATCTGGCAATCAGATATTGCTAAGGTAATGACTGGACTTCTGTACTTCCGGACTTTAGTACTTCCGGGTTTCTGTACTCCCGTGACAGCCTCTTATTTTCTGTCCTCATTGATGAGTCGCAGCAAGTGCTCTACGGCCTCGCTTTCGGGGATGCCGTGCTCCACGCATTCCTTGCCCCTGTAAAGCGATATCTTGCCTGGTCCGGCACCTACATACCCATAGTCG
>Ga0256406_1004287_pt1 | contig 16574 bp, 13 predicted proteins | sample RumenRJG_03DNA_FD_185986 | JGI IMG/M metagenome (GOLD analysis project Ga0256406, IMG submission 185986) | Bovine rumen microbial communities from Lethbridge, Alberta, Canada - RJG_03 | ecosystem: Host-associated > Mammals > Digestive system > Stomach > Rumen | place: Canada: Alberta | collected... | reverse complement strand
GCGAATGCGGTGTCGGTGGTTTCAACGCCATGAAGGCTCTTTCCACTCGCAACGACGATCCCCAGGGCGCAAGCCGCCCATTCAGCGCAAGCCGCGACGGATTCGTCATGGGTGAGGGCTCGGGCTGCTTGATTCTGGAGACTCTTGAGCACGCTAAGGCTCGTGGTGCCAAGATCTATGCCGAGATTGCCGGTGAGGGCATGAGCGCTGACGCTTATCACATCACTGCATCTCATCCCGAGGGCCTCGGTGCTAAGCTCGTCATGAAGGCTGCTCTCGAGGATGCTGGCATGAGCGTGAAAGACATCGACTACATCAATGTCCACGGTACTTCCACTCACGTAGGCGACATCTCTGAGGCCAAGGCCATCAAGGATCTCTTCGGCGAGCAGGCTTACAAGGTCAACATCAGCTCTACCAAGAGCATGACGGGCCACCTCCTCGGTGCCGCTGGTGCCGTAGAAGGTATGATCTGCGTGCTGAGCGTTCAAAACGATATCATCCCACCGACCATCAATCATGCCGAGGGTGATGATGATCCGGAGCTGGACTACAACATGAACTTCACTTTCAACAAGGCTCAGAAACGTACCGTACGCGCTGCCCTGTCCAATACCTTCGGCTTTGGCGGACACAACGCTTGCGTCATCGTCAAGAAGTACGCTGAGTAATAGATTGCTGAACAAAGAAAGTATATGTTTAATCATATCTTAGATAGAATAAGGCTCCCCTTCCGAAAGGATAAGGAGCTTTATTCTTCTTTATACCATATCATCGGTGTATATCCCCGCAACATCAGCTATTATAAATTGGCGCTGATGCACAAGAGTGTCATGCACCGAAACAAAAAAGGCAAACCCGTCAACAACGAGCGACTGGAGTTCTTGGGCGACGCCATCCTCGACGCTGCGGTAGGAGACATCGTCTATCGTCATTTTCCCGGTAAGCGTGAGGGATTCCTCACCAACACTCGATCGAAACTCGTGCAGCGCGACACACTCAACAAACTGGCCATGGAGATGGGCATCAACAATCTCATCCTCTCCAGCGGACGCTCTGCCACACACAACAGCTATCTCGGTGGCAACGCTTTCGAGGCACTCGTCGGTGCACTCTACCTCGACCGTGGCTACGACGCTTGTATGACTTTCCTCAAAAAACGTATCCTCTCGCAGATGATCAACATCGACAAGGTGGCATACAAGGAGGTGAACTTCAAAAGCAAACTCATCGAGTGGAGTCAGAAAAACAAGGTCAACCTGGACTTCAGCCAGACCACACAGAGCAAGGATGCCAACGGCAACCCTACGTTCTGCTGCCTGATCAAGCTCGAAGGCCTTGACGGATGCATGGGCAAAGGCTTCTCCAAGAAGGAGAGCCAGCAGAAAGCCGCCAAGGACACCCTCGATAAACTCAAGCGGGAACCGCAGTTCATCGACAGTGTCTTCGCCGCCAAGGCCAGCCGCACCAAGATGGAAGAGGAACCAGTTCTGGATGTGCCCAGCACCAGTGAGGCTGAAGCTTTTGTCAAGACGACAGCTGCTTCCCGCAACATGGGGCCCAAGCACGAGACTTCTTTCCGTGAGCATGTGTTTTCTGAAGACGACAGTGCTCTCGAAAAACCCGCCAACTCGGTAGAAGCCAAGGAGGAGGAATTCGACTTGAGCGACATCAGTGCCAAGGAGAAAACCCGTGAGGAGATCATCGCTGCCGCTGAAGAGGCTGCTTTCGTTGAAAGCGATGATGAACAAAGTAAGAACGAGAAATAATATTCATACGACAGATGATGGGCTCAATCCGTAGGGGGTTGAGCCCATTATTGTTTTATATAGCTATGTCAGCCCCCTTTTAGGATTATCCATTGCTCATTATCCATTACTCATTATACATTACTCATTATACACTATACATTATACATTACTCATTATACATTATTCCGTTGATAACCGTGTGGATAACTGTGGAAAAACGCCGGTATAACTCTATGCTTATCCACTTGATCACGTCGAGAAGCCACAGACTGGGGATATCCACAGTCTTTTGCAAGCAATGAAACAAAGTTTTCCACGCTTTTGCACCGAAAAAAGATATAAACTTATTATCTTTGCACAGTCGTTGATAATTGTGGATAAGTAGACAATCAACTGATAAACAAAGAGAAGATATTCAACCCCGATGTGGATCTCTCTGCATCTCATGTTGATATCCTAATCTCCAAATATTTCAGTCACGTCATATCAACTTTTCCACATTACATCATCATACTATTATTTTCTTTTTTATAGAAGAAAGACTAATAGAATAATAATGAATGGTGGATAACACCGAAAACTGAACGCATACTCATGGAGACGATCAAAAAGGAATGGAAGGAAAAGGGATATGTCGATGAGCCGATACCGGAGGGACTGGACTTGAAAAAGGCCATCAGACAACTGTGCAAGGAGAAGGATGCGATCATCCTGGCGCACTACTATACGGTGGGCGACATTCAGGACATCGCTGACTTCGTCGGCGACTCGCTGGCCTTGGCCCGTAAGGCGGCCGACACTGACGCGAAGATGATGGTGATGTGTGGTGTGCACTTCATGGCAGAGACGTGTAAGCTGCTCTCTCCCGACAAGACGGTGCTCTGTCCTGACCTCACTGCGGGCTGTTCTTTGGCCGACAGCTGTGATGCTGCTGACCTGAAGAAATACAAGGAGGAGCATCCGGGCTATCAGGTGGTGAGCTATGTCAACACCACGGCGGCTGTCAAGGCGCTCACAGACTGCGTGGTCACCTCGGGCAATGCCGAGAAGGTGATGGCGAGCTTCCCTAAGGATGCGAAGATCATCTTTGGACCTGACTACAACTTAGGCAACTATATCAACAGCGTCACGGGGCGCCACATGCTCTTGTGGAACGGTGGTTGCCATGTCCATGAGAAGTTCTCCGTCGACGGCATCGTGAAGCTCAAGCAGGAGCATCCTCATGCCGTGGTGATGGCGCATTTGGAGTGCAAGGCTCCCGTGCTGGCTATTGCTGACGTGAAGGGTTCCACTGCCACGATGCTGAAATACGCGCAGGCCCATCCCGAGGTAAAGGAGTTTATCGTGGCCACAGAGGCCGGTATCTTGCATGAGATGCAGCGCACGTGTCCCAATCAGTCTTTCATCCCCGTACCGCCGGAGGTCAGCGAGGGTGGAGTAGGGTGCTCATGCAACGAGTGCGAGTACATGAAGAAAAATACGCTGGCAAAGATCTACAACGCCCTGAAGTATGGTTGGCCAAGTGTAGAGATAGATCCCGCCATCGCCCGTGAGGCCGTAAAGCCCATCCAGCGCATGCTCTCGCTGTCGTAAGGAAAACAGCCTCACCCCCAACCCCTCTCCAAGGGGAGAGGGGAGTAAAATGCTCTGCGGACGATAAGGTATTGGCGTAGGGGTGGCGCGCTGTGGCAGCCCTACCCCCCGAATGGCAAACTAAAGAATGTCAAAGGCTGTTTGGGATGTTAACGTTCCGCTACGCGAGATAACGAATATCCCCGAATATTAAGAATATTATTCTCAATATTCGGGGATATAATTGTTACCGCCAATCATGATGATCGATATATATGTCTTGCGGCGTTAGGGCGGCCACGGCGGGCCGCCCCTACTCAATACCCTTCCCTTGTGGTTTTTGTCATTCCCTCCCCTTGGGGAGGGCTAGGGAAGGGCTTGAGAGGCTGCTACTCTTCCTCCTCCCACTGGTTGCCAGGGAAAGAGCCTTGTTTGGAGAGAGCATTGCTACTCTCTACTTCTGTGGTAGTGTTTGCAGAAGTGCCTATCTTACTAACAAAGCTATTCTTGTTTGCGGGAGTAAAATTGTTTTCTCCACTTCCATCCAGCATGCTTTCTGCTGTGTCTATCTCTTTGATCTTCAAGGATGGCTTTACATAATTTGCTTTCATGGTATGACGTTTTAAGGGTTTTACTTGATGATGACTTTGTGGCCATTGACGATGACCAGTCCTTTATAGTTGTTGTTGACGCGTTGTCCGGCGAGGTTATAGCGCACGCTTTCCTTGTTCTCAGCCTCTACCATGGCATTGTTGATGCCGGCAGTGGTGTTGCCGCCGATGGCATAGAATGGTTTGGCAGCAGCAGAAGAAGCAGTGTTGATTGTGAGATAGCCTTTGAAGGGAGCAAGAGTCTCATTGGCCTTCACAGGATAAAAGCCACAGCCGTCGCCCTGCTTGGCAAGCACATAGATAGTGAAGGGCGCTGTCACCTTCTTATCTACCCAGCTGAAGGTGAGATCATTGTTCTCAACGGTAGTGCTCGTTTCGCCACGTTGCAAATCATATGTTCCAGCGTTGGCCTTGACAACCACTGCTGTGTTGCCGGGGATGGCAGTAACGGGAGAAAGGGTCACTTGGTTGGCTGTAGCATCGTACTTCACCGTGTATGCGCTCAGACCACTGGCCTTAGGGAAGTCCACGGCACGACGGCTAACAAAAGTGGCCCATCCAGCTGAGCTTACCTTAGCTTGGTCTTGGTACTCCTTAATACTTATCAGATGTACGTCTTTCAGAACTTTAGCACCTTTATTAGTGGTTTTTACTGTCGCTTTAACAATGACTTCGTCACCACGTACAATTTGGTCAGCATTGGTGATATCAGCATCTTGTAGATACCGCCCATTTAATACTTCAAGACTATTGGCTGCGTTTTCGCTGTCAGCGATGTAGTAGTTGAGAGTTGAACTGGTACTGTTGTATGCATCCGTCTTGGTAACTTCTGCCTTGACATATACCTGTGTATTGTCAGTTGCTTTAAGTGCTTGAGCGACAGATGTCAGATCATTGTCTTCCACTTTCTTGAATGTTTGCGAAGCGACATTACTCTTTTTGCCATTGAGATAAGAGACTGCTTTCACGGTTGTGGTAGCGTTCAGTGTGAAGGGTGCTTTGTATTCTGTGCTCTTGTCTGTGGGCTCAGTACCGTCGGTAGTATAGTAGATCTTAGCACCCTTGTCAATAGAGCTGAGTTTTACAGTAGTGTTGTTAAGGAAGGCCGTACCCCCTGAGAAGTCTGGTGACTGCACGGATGAAGTATAGTAGACTATCTTAGAGATTTGGATATAATTATTAGAGGTTATGTCGCCATCTATAACAAAGTGGATTCTGTAATAGCTATCCTTTTTGGGGTGAGGGAGATTGCAAGTTACTACACCACTTTTTTTATTATTATACAAAGCTGTTTTAAAAGCATCCATAAAATCATATCTATGTACATTCTCATTAAGACTAAAAATGTTTCCCTTCATGGTAGGATCTGTACCTACATAGATTTTTAAATTTCTCACTATATCAAGGTTAGCATAATCAATAGTAATTTCTATCTTTGTTACTTCTTTCGGAAAGGTTTGTTGATTTACAATGTAAGGATATGATTCTACTCCTCCTGCTTTATATCTAATAAACTTCCACTCGCTTCCATTATTATTAAACGTGTGTATAAGCCAAGTATCCCCATTATCTGTCGCCGTCCAGTCGTATGCGTAAGAATAGATTTTTTTACTCTCTGATGCCTTTGCAAAATCCAAAGTCTTGTACACAACATCCTCTGCATTGGCTTGCTCTAAACCAATCAAAGTAAAGACGCAAATTAAGAATAGATGTAGAAATTTTTTCATCTTCATATGATTAAGAATTAATTTATCTGCAAAATTAAGTATAATAATTTAAAAAAGCAAGAAGTTAGCTGTAAAAAGCTATCTTCTTGCTTTGAAATGAATCAGAAAGTTATTTTTAAAGCTTTCTTGTTGCCTAATTGTCAGCGTGAAGGTTTGGTGTTATTTCCCTATTGCCTCCTTGCTGAGGTATACAGCAATAGTTTTGAGTTTGACGTACTGATAGCTGAGATACATGAACCCGTCGAAGGGGTTGCCGTTGCCCCATGAGTTTTTTGCGATGAAGAAGCGATGGCCTTGACGGTCGTGGGCCAGTCCACAGAGCTCCATGCAGTGGTCATCGGTGGTGCGGAACGTCTCAAAGGCGCGCTGCCGGTCGAGTTGGTCATAGTCCGCCTTGTCGTTTTGCAGTACGGCGATGCCGCGCTCAAAGTCAAAGCCCGGCTCGCTGATGTCACCTTCCCAACAGACAGGATGGCCGTGCTTGAGCGCATGGACGATGGTATGCATGAGCGTGTCGATAGGAACGTTGAGGAAGTAGTCGCGCATCTGATTGTCGGGGACCTCCAGGATAAACGGTTTGCCAAAAGGATGATGCGTGAAACTGGTCAGTGACAAGTATTCCTCGGGCCGGCATACGCTATGAGCAAACTCCAGGGGCGTGTACCGGGCTCCCAACATCATGATAGTACCAGGCAGGTAACCGATCTGCTCATCCAGTGATTTGTCCATCCGCTCGTTGAGCATGCTGAGAGATGTGCTGGCCCGCGCTATCTGCTGCACCGTGCGGGCCACAACAGGATAGTCGACCGACTCATTATTATAATAGCTGTCGTAGGGCAACATGCCGTACATTGCCATGAGATCAAAGACCATCGAAGCCATGCCACGCATCGACACCTGGCCGTTGTCGCGGTTGAAATAGAAATGAGTAGCCTCTTCCTTCAACAGCATTCTGGCTACATAGTCCACGGAGAGATGCACCGAGTCGCCCTGCATGAGGTGTTCCGACTCGATGGTGGCCAGCATGGCATAAGCCCAGCAGAGCGGGCTGCGCCCCTGGTCGAGGACCGGTGTCGTCTTGATGACCACATCATTTCTGAACTCACTCCTCACCGGCTTGCGGGGCTGAGGGCGTCCGCAGCTGATGATCATCACAAGGCCAAGCAGGCCAAAAGCTAATTTCTTCATTGCAAGTGCAAAGATAAGCAATTATTTGATTACCTTTGCACTATGAATGCTAAAATAGAGGATTTTGAGATCATGGCCCCCGTGGGCTCACGTGAGTCACTCGCCGCTGCCCTGCAGGCCGGAGCCGACTCCGTATACTTTGGTATCGGACAGCTGAACATGCGGTCGCACAGTGCCAATCATTTCGACATCAGTGATCTTCATGACATTGCCCGCATCTGCAACGAGCATGGCGTGAAGACCTATCTCACTGTCAACACCATTATCTATGACGAGGATATGGCCACGATGCACACCATCATCGATGCCGCCCATGAGGCCGGCATCTCGGCGGTCATCGCCTCCGATGTCGCCGTGATGGTCTATTGCCGTCAGGTAGGCATGGAAGTGCACCTCTCCACCCAGCTCAACATCAGCAATGTGGAGGCACTGAAGTTCTACGCTCAGTTTGCCGACGTGAGTGTCCTGGCCCGCGAGCTCAACATGAAACAGGTGAGCCATATCCATGATGAGATTGAGCGGCAACACATCTGTGGCCCCGCCGGCAAGCCGGTGCGCATCGAGATGTTCTGTCATGGAGCACTGTGCATGGCCGTCTCGGGCAAATGCTACATGAGTCTGGCTGCTGCCGACCGCTCAGCCAACCGCGGGCAGTGCGTGCAGATCTGTCGTCGCTCTTATATAGTCACAGATGCCGAAACGGGCAATCAGCTTGAGATCGACAACAAATACGTGATGAGTCCCAAGGATCTGAAGACCATCCGCTTCCTCGACAAGATGATGAAGGCCGGTGTGCGCGTCTTTAAGATCGAAGGGCGCGCACGTGGACCCGAATATGTCTATACCGTGGTGACCTGCTATAAGGAAGCACTGAGGGCCGTCCTCGACGGTACGTTTACCGAAGAGAAGAAAGACGCCTGGGACAAGCGGCTTGCCACCGTCTTCAACCGTGGCTTCTGGGACGGCTATTATCAGGGACAGACCATGGGCGAGTGGAATAAGCACTACGGATCGCTTGCCACTGAGCGCAAGCGTCTCGTGGGTAAGGTGACGAAGTATTTCTCAAAACTCAACGTAGCCGAGATTGCCGTTGAGGCTGCTCCCTTTGAGGTGGGCGACAAGCTGCTTATCACTGGCAACACCACCGGCGCGATGTATCTCGACTGTACCGAGATCCGCTACGACCTCAAGCCTGTCCAGCGGGCTGAGCAGGGATGGCTGGTCTCCATCCCCGTGAAGGGAAAGGTAAGACCAAATGATAAATTCTTTAAGTTGGAGAAAGTAGAATATGAAGACGATTAATGAATTGCAGGACGAGGTCGTGGAGGAGTTCAGCGACTTCGACGACTGGATGGACAAATATCAGATGCTCATCGACTTAGGCAATGAGCTCAAACCACTCGACGAGAAATACAAGACCGAGCAAAACCTCATCGACGGCTGTCAGAGCCGTGTGTGGCTGCAGTGCGACTTTGTCGACGGCAAGCTCGTGTTTACTGCCGACAGCGACGCGCTCATCGTCAAGGGCATCATCGCCCTGCTCATACAGGTGAGCAGCGGCCATACGCCGAAGGAGATCCTCGATGCTGACCTTTACTTCATTGACAAGATCGGTCTGCGCGAGCACCTTTCGCCGACCCGCTCCAATGGTCTGCTGGCCATGGTGAAACAGATCAAGGCCTATGCGCTGGCGTATAATAGCCTCACTCCCAAACCCCTCTCCAAGTAGCCTCACCCCCGTACCCCTCTCCAAGGGGAGAGGGGAGTGATATGCTTCAAGAGTAGAAAGGAAACATCAAAGGCTCATCCCAAATAGCCTCACCCCCGTACCCCTCTCCAAGGGGAGAGGGGAGAAGAATGTTTTACGGGTGCTTGATGCTGAGAAGATGGATCTTTTTGTGAATTCTTCTATATGCTCAAGAGACTGTTTATCTAACATATCACTCCCCTCTCCCCTTGGAGAGGGGTACGGGGGTGAGGCTGCAATTCATCATTCAACATTGAACTATGCATAAGCTCAGAACCATAGAGATGCACCGGCTCACGGTGGAAGAGTTTAAGGAGGCCAAGAAGCTGCCGCTGGTGGTCGTACTCGACAATGTGCGGTCGCTCTATAATGTAGGCTCTGTCTTCCGCTCGTGCGATGCTTTTCGTGTCGAAGCCGTCTATCTTTGCGGCATCACCGCCTGCCCGCCTAATGCCGAAATCCATAAGACGGCACTCGGCGGAGAGGACAGTGTCGACTGGAAATACTTCAAGAATACCGAGGACGCCGTGGCGGAGCTCCAGCGTGAGGGCTATTTTGTCTATAGCATCGAGCAGGTAGAGGGCAGCACCAAACTGCAGCATCTTGGCGAGTCTTTGGCCGCATTGCGCGACAAGGGCGTGCCGCAGCGCTATGCCGTCGTCTTTGGCAATGAAGTCAAAGGCGTGTTACAGAGTGTGGTGGACATGAGCGACGGCTGCCTCGAAATCCCGCAGTTTGGCACCAAGCACAGTCTGAACGTCAGCGTCACGGCCGGCATCGTCGTTTGGGAGTTTGCCAAGCACATACTCTTGGAGCAGAAATGACGGGACACTGTCCCCCAAAAAAATGAACAAACGATGGGGTGGGGGCTGCATCACGACAGTCAGGATGATGAACAAACACTATTTGTTGCCATTTCGTGCAAACTGTCCGCAAGTTTTGAATTTAGTAGAATGTAACAAAAAAATACATTCATGATGAGACTACATTCATTGATAACGCTTCTTGCTGCAGGTTTGCTTACGGCTTCCTGCGCTACCGGCAACCATGCTGTCAGCTTTTCCGAAGCCCGCAACTATTTCTTTCGCAACGATGCCAGGCAACCCGCTGGCCTGCTGATCATCCGCAGCCAGGCAGAGCTGGAGCAATGTTTTGGTGAGGCTGCCTTTATGGGTAAGGGCGGTGAGCCGACAAAGATAGACTTCAACAAGCGTTTTGTCGTAGCAAAAGTACTGCCCGTCACCAACCATTCCACTGATATCTCACTTCTACGTATCGAGCGCAGCGATGACAAGCGTCTTACTTTGGTTTGGCATATCGCTGTTAAGCCCACTCCGCAATCCTATTCCGTGCAACCGATGAAGCTGGTGGTGCTTGACAAGAAATACGAGGGATACCGGATCAGCGAAAGGCAAGAATAAAAAGATAAAACTTTTAGGAATGAAAGACGAGATACTCATCCAACGCATTGAAGACGTCACGGGACAACACTATGACTCGCCCAAGGACTTTGAAACACTTAGCGAACTGATCTTTTCCAAAACTGAGGAAAAGGTCAGTCCCTCCACGCTGAAACGCTTTTGGGGCTATGTCGACAGTGTCTCTTCTCCACGCTCCTATACCCTTGACGTGCTGTCCCGCTTTCTGGGCTACCGCGACTATGAGTCTTTCAAAACCGATAACCTACCTGCTGACGTGCAGAGCGACATTACGCTCTGCGACAAGGTTTCGTGTGAGGATCTCGCTATCGGCGACCTGCTGGAACTCAGTTGGCTGCCCAACCGCGTATGCCGGGTGGAGCATCTCGGCGGTGGAAACTTCCGCATCGTAGAGGCCCGGAACACCAAGCTCAGCGTGGGCGACACCTTTTTCTGCTCGCTGATGCTGAGTCATGAACCGCTCTTTGTCGATAAACTCATGCACGAGGGCAAGGGGCCCTTTGTCTATGTGGCAGGAAAAAAGGACGGAATCACTGTCAGGCGACTCCGTCCTTCTACGCTATAAAACCGAACTAAAAACTATTTTTCTTGATAGAGGCAGTCCTTATTGCCGGGGCTGTCCTCATTGTTCTTGATAGAGGCTGTCCTCAAAAGCGGCGAGAGCTGCCTTGGCTCCTTCGCCCATGGCAATCATGATCTGCTTGAAAGGTACTGTCGACACATCGCCTGCCGCATATACGCCTGCCACAGAGGTGTGGTTGCGGTCGTCGATGATGATCTCGCCACGCGGTGTGAGCTCCACATGATCTTTAAACATGTCGCTGTTGGGCTGCAAGCCGATCTGTACAAACACGCCGTCGAGACTGATGTGCCGCACCTCGTCCTTGTCGAGATCACGCACGTCGATGCCCGTGAGTCCTCCGTTCTGCTCCGAGAGACCGATGGTCTGGCTGCGGAAATGAATGTCGACATTGGGCAGTGCGCGCAATTTTTGCTGCAACACTTTGTCGGCCCGCATCTGAGAACCAAATTCCAGTACTGTCACATGATCGCAGATTCCGGCCAAGTCGATGGCCGCCTCTACGCCACTGTTGCCGCCTCCGATGACAGCTACGTGCTTGCCTTTATAGAAAGGTCCGTCGCAGTGTGGGCAGAAATGAATGCCGTGGCCGATGAGCTTGTCCTCGCCTGTCAGTCCCAAACGGCGCCATCCGGCACCCGTAGCAATGATCACACGCGGGGCGATGAATGATTCTCCTCCTCTCACCTCTACCCGTTTGTCCTTTTGTGAAAAGTCCACACGTGTGATCTTGCGGTTGGTGTATGTGTCAATGGGATAAGCCTCCAAGTGTTTGGAAAGGTCGGCAGCCAATTGCGCACCGGTGGTCTTTGGCACAGAGATAATGTTCTCGATGCCCGTTGTGTCGTTGACCTGTCCGCCGATGCGCTGGGCCACGACCGCCACCTTCTGCCCTTTTCTTGCCGCGTAGATGGCGGCTGCTGCTCCTGCCGGGCCGCCTCCGAGTACCACCAAATCATAGCGGTGCTCCACAGCCTCGTGTTCCGCGCTGCTGTCTGTGCCGAGATGATCCTCCAGTTCGTTGAGCAGCGTGCCGAGCTCTCCGCGTCCCACGTGCAGCAACTCCCCGTTGACATACACTGCGGGCACCGCCTGGATGTTGAGCTCGTTGACTTCTTGCTGCGCAAGTGCCCCGTCGACCATCTCGTGAGAGACATTCGGATTGAGCAGTGCCATGACGTTGAGAGCTTGCACCACGTCGGGACAGTTGGTACACGTCAGCGACACGTAGGTTGTCAGTCGGATGTTGCCTTGCAGCGACGCGATGCGTTGGCGCAGACGGTCGTCGGGGAGATTGCGCCCCTGTCCATCAGCGTTGAGCAGTGCCAGCAACAGCGAGGTGAACTCATGTCCGTTGGGGATGCCCCGGAACGCGATGCCCGTGTGCTGACCGTCACGAAGAATGGAGAAGCGAAACGCCTTGCCGCTGCGGTATTCTACAGTGATATGTGAACTGCACGAAGCCACATCCTCTACAAATTGACTGAAATGAGTGGCGTCGGCATCGCTGTCGTCCCGCTCTACGGCAAACGTGAAATGGGCACTGAGATGGGCCAGTACACCTTTCACTTGGGTGATAACATTAAGATCGAGCATAAGTTGAAATTGTTGGAATTAGAGAGTTGTGTACTTCGTGCAGTCGTAATGCTTTACTGAAAAAGCCCGTTGTGCACCTTAGAGCTTACCGACGAGGTCGATGCTGGGCTTGAGCGTCTCAGCACCCTCGTGCCATTTGGCGGGGCAAACCTCACCGTTGTGCGAAGCTACATACTGTGCGGCCTTCACCTTGCGGACGAGTTCGTCGGCGTTGCGGCCAATGCTGTTGTCCTGAATCTCAGCCAGTTTCACGAGTCCTTCGGGGTTGACGAGGAAGGTGCCACGGTAAGCCACGCCCTCATCTTCTTTGTAGACGCCGAAGCCACGGGAGAGCACAGCGAGCGGGTCGGCAAGCATGGCATACTGCAATTTGGCGATGCGGTCAGAGGTGTCGTGCCATGCCTTGTGTACGAAATGGCTGTCGGTGCTCACCGAGAAAACCTCTACGCCCATGGCCTTGAGCTCATCGTATTTGCTCTGAAGGTCCTCCAGTTCAGTGGGGCAGACAAAGGTGAAGTCGGCAGGATAGAAGAAAAACAATGCCCACTTGCCTTCGATGTCCTTGTTGCTGACGGTTTTGAAATTGCCGTTCTGGAAAGCCTGAACGGTGAACTCGGGTGCGTGCTGATTGATGATCGTTTCCATAATCTCTTATTTTTTATTAATTTTGTGTTGTGTTGTTGCGAGGAAGACCTCTGTTGTTTGTGATGTTGTGAGTGTTATTTTTGTTTTCTGATGCAAAGTTATGGATATTCCTTGATGATGACAACAGACAAAGACTATCGCATCATAGATAAAATCTATATCGCAGGATAAGACGTTGTCTATCAGTATTCTATTTGGTCATAGACAACCTATGGCTTTTCTCATTTCTTCCTCCGCCCTCACATTTTGCACCATTGATTTTGTTTTGTGGATTGATTTGTGTAACTTTGCATGTAGTATGCCCTATTTATAATAAGGTGTAAGCCAAAGAAACAATAAAACAAGATATATACACACATGGACTACAATTTCAGAGAGATTGAGAAAAAGTGGCAGAAAGAGTGGGTCGACCATAAGACCTACAAGGTCACAGAGGACCCTAACCGTCCGAAATACTACGTGCTCAACATGTTTCCTTACCCTTCTGGTGCGGGACTGCATGTAGGTCATCCGTTGGGATACATTGCCAGTGACATCTATGCTCGCTACAAGCGGCTCAACGGCTTCAATGTTCTCAATCCTATGGGATATGACGCCTACGGACTGCCCGCCGAGCAGTATGCCATCAAGACGGGACAGCACCCTGCCATCACCACTGAGCAGAACATCAACCGCTATCGCGAGCAGCTCGACAAGATCGGCTTCTCCTTTGACTGGGACCGCGAGGTGCGCACCTGCGACCCCCATTACTATCACTGGACACAGTGGGCTTTCGAGAAGATGTTCAACTCGTATTACGACAACGACCTGAAGAAGGCACAGCCCATCGACAAGCTCATTGCCCACTTCGAGCAGCAGGGTACTGAAGGACTCAACGTGGCACAGGGCGACGACACCGTCAGCTTCACCGCTGAAGAGTGGAATGCCATGGACGACAAGCAGAAGAGCGACGCGCTGATGAACTACCGTATCGCCTACAAGGGCGAGACGATGGTCAACTGGTGCGCCGGACTGGGCACCGTGCTGGCCAACGACGAGGTTGTCGAGGGCGTCTCTGTGCGTGGCGGCTTCCCCGTGGTACAGAAGAAGATGAGCCAGTGGTGTCTGCGTGTCTCGGCTTACGCTCAGCGTCTGCTCGACGGACTCGACACCATCCAGTGGAGCGACTCCATCAAGGAAACGCAGAAGAACTGGATCGGGCGCTCAGAAGGTACTGAGGTGGAGTTCCAGGTCAAGGACTCCGACGTGAAGTTCACCATCTTCACTACCCGTGCCGACACCATGTTCGGCGTGACGTTTATGGTGCTCGCCCCCGAGTCTGACTATGTCAGCCAGGTGACCACTAAGGAGCAGAAAGCCGAGGTGGACAAATATATCGACTATGTCAAAAAGCGCACTGAGCTGGAGCGTATGTCCGACCGCAAGGTCACGGGTGTGTTCACCGGTTCTTACGCCATCAACCCGCTGACGGGCGATGCCATCCCTATCTGGGTTTCGGAGTATGTGCTCGCCGGATATGGTACGGGCGCCATCATGGCCGTACCGGCTCACGACAGCCGCGACTATGCCTTTGCCAAGCATTTTGGTCTGCCCATCATCCCGCTCATCGAGGGGGCCGACGTCTCGGAGGAGAGCTTCGACGCCAAGGAAGGCATCGTCACCAACTCACCGCGTGAGGGCAAGCAGGGCCTTGACGGCTTCTCGCTCAACGGACTGACTGTGAAGGAAGCCATTGCCGCTACGAAGAAATTCGTCACCGAGAAGGGCATCGGACGCGTGAAGGTCAACTACCGTCTGCGCGATGCCATCTTCTCTCGCCAGCGCTATTGGGGTGAGCCGTTCCCTGTGTACTATGACAACGGCATTCCGCGTATGGTGCCTGAAGAGTGCCTGCCTATCGAGTTGCCGGAGATCTCGGAGTATAAACCGACCGAGAGCGGCGAGCCACCTTTGGGCCGCGCCACCAAGTGGGCTTGGGACACCGTCAACAAGCAGGTGGTGGAGAACACCAAGATCGACCAGAAGACAGTCTTCCCGCTCGACCTCTACACCATGCCGGGCTTTGCGGGCAGCAGTGCTTACTACCTGCGCTATATGGATCCCCACAACGACGAGGCGCTCGTCTCGAAGAAAGCTGATGAGTACTGGCGCCATGTCGACCTCTATGTGGGCGGCACCGAGCACGCCACCGGCCACCTGATCTACAGCCGTTTCTGGAATAAGTTCCTCCATGACTATGGCGTGAGCTGCGAGGAAGAGCCGTTCCAGAAGCTCATCAACCAAGGCATGATCCAGGGGCGCAGCAACTTTGTCTATCGTGTGGGCGAGCTCAGCACTGCCGACAAACCGGTGTTCGTCAGCTACAACCTGCGCAAGAACTATAAAGAGGTCACCCCGATCCACGTATGGGTCAACCTCGTGAAGAACGACATCCTCGACACTGAGGCCTTCAAGCAGTGGAGCCCTGAATACAAGAATGCTGAGTTCATCCTTGAGGACGGCAAGTATGTCTGCGGCTGGGCCATTGAGAAGATGTCAAAGTCGATGTACAACGTGGTCAACCCCGACGACATTGTGCGTGACTATGGCGCCGACACACTCCGTCTCTACGAGATGTTCCTCGGTCCTGTCGAGGCCAGCAAGCCTTGGGACACCAATGGCATCGACGGCTGTTTCCGTTTCCTGAAGAAACTTTGGAGCCTGTTTTGGGAGAACCGCACCGACAAATGGCTCGTCGACGAGGCTGAGCCCTCAAAGGACAGCTTGAAGAGTGTGCACAAGCTCATCAAGAAAGTGACCGGCGACATCGAGTCGTTCTCTTACAACACGAGTATTTCTGCCTTCATGATCTGTGTCAGTGAGCTCGGCCAGCAGAAGTGCCACAACCGTGAACTCCTGCGCGATGTGGTCATCCTCATCGCTCCCTTTGCACCACATATCGCTGAGGAACTCTGGCACCAGCTCGGCGAGAAGGGATCAGTGTGCGACGCACAGTGGCCGAAATGGAACGAGGCTTACCTGCAGGACAATGAGTTGCAGATGACAGTCAGCTTCAATGGCAAGGCCCGCTATCAGAAGATGTTCCCTGCCGACGCCTCGAAAGACGACATCCAGCAGGCCACACTCGACGACGAGCGCAGCAAGAAGTATCTCGACGGTAAGCAGATCGTCAAGGTCATCGTCGTGCCCAAGAAGATTATCAATATCGTTATCAAATAATATATGACCATTGATCATCGTATCATATACAACGAGGCTAAGGATTATGTAGGCATAACCCTTGGCCTCGTTTTGTATGCTGCCGCCTTCACCATCTTTCTCCTGCCCTATGAAATCGTCACGGGCGGCGTGACAGGTATGTCGGCTATCATCTACTACGCGACGGGGTTTAAGATAGAGAATACCTACATGATCATCAACCTGGCGTTGCTCGTCGTGGCATTGAAGATTCTTGGTTGGAAGTTTCTGATGAAGACGATCTATGCCATCTTCACGCTTTACTTCCTCTTGAAGTTCGCTCAGGTGCTCATGCCGGTGGATGCTGCGGGCCACTATGTCAAGATTCTCGGACCGGGACAGGACTTCATGTCGCTGCTCATCGGCTGTTGCTTCACGGGATCGGCGCTGGCCATCGTCTTCCTCAACAACGGATCGACGGGTGGAACCGACATCATTGCCGCCTGCGTCAATAAATATCGCGACGTATCGCTGGGCCAGG
>Ga0256406_1004285_pt1 | contig 16587 bp, 11 predicted proteins | sample RumenRJG_03DNA_FD_185986 | JGI IMG/M metagenome (GOLD analysis project Ga0256406, IMG submission 185986) | Bovine rumen microbial communities from Lethbridge, Alberta, Canada - RJG_03 | ecosystem: Host-associated > Mammals > Digestive system > Stomach > Rumen | place: Canada: Alberta | collected... | reverse complement strand
TCGATCCTGACGATCTCCTCGATGGTCTTCTGGGGCAGGGTGAACGGCGGCAGCACCATGGTGGCGTCTCCGGAGTGGCAGCCGGCGTACTCGATATGCTCCATGATCCCGCCGATGTAGACGGTCTCGCCGTCGCAGACCGAGTCGACATCGATCTCGATGGCCTCGGTGAGGTACTTGTCGATGAGGACCGGGTGGTGCCTGGAGACCTTGACCGCGGTCTCCATGTAGGTCTTGAGCTCGTCGGCGGAGTAGACGATCTCCATCCCGCGCCCTCCCAGGACGTAGGACGGCCTGACCAGCACAGGGTAGCCGATGTCCTCGGCGATCTTCTCGGCCTCCTCGTAGGAGAACGCGGTGCCGGACTTGGGCTGCTTGATGCCGAGCTTGCGCATGAGGTCGGTGAACCTCTTCCTGTCCTCGGCGACGTCCATCTGGTCCGGCGTCGTGCCGAGGATCTTGGTGCGGGTCCCCTTGAGGCCCTTCTCGACATCGATGGCCAGGTTGACCGAGGTCTGCCCTCCGTACTGGCATATCACGCCGTCGGCGTCCTCGGCCTTGATGACCTCGAGGACGTCCTCCAGCTCCAGGGGCTCGAAGTACAGCCTGTCGCTGATGTCGTAGTCGGTGGAGACGGTCTCGGGGTTGTTGTTTATCATGATGGCCTCGATGCCCTCTTCCTGCAGCGCCTTGACCGCATGCACGCAGCAGTAATCGAACTCGATCCCCTGGCCGATCCTTATGGGCCCGCCGCCGATGATGACGACGCGCTTCTTCCCGTCGGAGCTGGTCTCGGAGGACCTTCCGTTGTAGGTGCTGTAGAAGTAGGGGGTCTCGGCCGCGAACTCGGCGGCGCAGGTGTCGACCATCTTGTAGACCGGGATTATGCCGGCCTTGACCCTCTGGGACATGATGTCCCAATGCTCCTTCTTTACCAGGCGGGCGATGGTCTTGTCCGCGAAGCCCATCCTCTTGGCCGCTCTGAGCAGGTCGTCGGTGAGGGGCTCGGACTGCAGGCGCTTCTCCATGGCAACTATGTTGGCGACCTTCCTCACGAAGAACTCGTCCCAGTCGGTCTCCTTGGCGATGTCAGCGGGGGACCACCCGCGGCGGAGGGCCTCCCCGACCGCGAAGATGCGCCTGTCGGTGGCATGCCTGAACTCGTCGTGGATCTCGCTGTCGGTCATGTCGATGGGGTCCAGGCCGTCGACGCCGATCTCGAGGGACCTGAGCCCTTTCAGCAGAGCCTCCTCGAAGGTCCTGCCTATGGACATGGTCTCCCCTGTGGACTTCATCTGGGTCCCGAGGTGCCTGTCGACGGTGCGGAACTTGTCGAAAGGCCATCTGGGTATCTTGACCACGACGTAGTCGATGGTCGGCTCGAAGGCCGCGAAAGTCTTGCCGGTGATGTGGTTGGGGATCTCGTCGAGGGTGTAGCCGACGGCGATCTTGGTGGAGACCCTGGCGATCGGGTACCCGGTGGCCTTGGAGGCCAGGGCGGAGGACCTCGAGACACGGGGGTTGACCTCGATGACGCGGTACTCGTGGGTCCTGGGGTTCAGGGCGAACTGGACGTTGCACCCGCCCTCGATGCCGAGGGCGCGGATGATCTTCAGCGAGGCGGTCCTGAACCTCTGGTGGTCCCTGTCCGAAAGTGTGAGGCAGGGGGCGCAGACGATGGACTCCCCGGTGTGTATGCCCATCGCATCGATGTTCTCCATGTTGCAGATGATCACGCAGTTGTCCTTGGAGTCCCTCATGACCTCGTACTCGAGCTCCTTCCATCCGAGGATGCTCTCCTCGATGAGGACCTGGTGGATCCTGGAGTAGGCGAGCCCGCGGGCGCAGATCTCCTTCAGTTCCGCCTCGTTGTAGGCTATGCCGCCCCCGGTGCCTCCGAGGGTGAACGCGGGCCTGATGAGGACCGGATACTGGCCTATGACCCTGACCGCCTCGAGGGCCTCCTCGAGGGAGTTGGCGGGCCTCGATTTCGGCACGGGCTCGCCGATCTTCTCCATGGTCTCCTTGAACAGCTCCCTGTCCTCGGATCTCTCGATCGCATCGGGCTGGGTGCCGACCAGCTCGGCGCCGAACTTCTTGAGGTATCCTTTCTCGGCGAGCTCGGAGCTGATGTTGAGAGCGGTCTGCCCTCCCATGCCCGAGACGACGCCGTCCACGCCCTCCTTCTCGATGATCTTCGCGACGATGTCCGCCTGCAGGGGCTCGATGTACACGCGGTCGGCGGTCTCGGGGTCCGTCTGTATGGTGGCGGGGTTCGAGTTGACGAGGACGGTCTTGTAGCCTTCCTCCCTGAGCGAGCGGCACGCCTGGGATCCGGAGAAATCGAACTCGGCGGCCTGCCCGATGACGATCGGACCGGAGCCGATCACCAGGAGCTTCTTGTAATCCTTCCTCACAGGCGTCCCTCCCTGACCACGGAGGCGAAGCGATCGAAGAGGAAGGTCGTGTCCCAGGGGCCCGGAGAGGCCTCGGGGTGGTACTGGCACGTGAATATGGGGAGGTCCTTGTGCCTCATCCCCTCCACCGTGCGGTCGTTGACATTGAACTGGTCCGCGATCAGGCCGGTCCCCGCCAGGGAGGCCTCGTCGACCGCGAAGTTGTGGTTCTGGCTGGTGATGTACACCCTTCCGTCGTACATGACGGGCTGGTTGCATCCGTGGTGGCCGAACTTGAGCTTGTACGTCTTCGCGCCGAGCGCCAGGGCGGTTATCTGGTTCCCGAAGCAGATCCCGAACAGCGGGAGCTGAGTGGACAGGTCGCTGACCGTCCTCGCAGTGTGCTTGAGGATCATCGGCTGCGAGGGGTCGCCCGGACCGTTGGATATGAGGACGCCCTTCACCCCGCTCTCCGTTATCACGTCGGCCGGCGTGTCGTACGGGAACATTATGACATTGAAGCGGGCGCGGAGGTTCTTGAGGATGCTCCCCTTCTCGCCCAGGTCGATCATGCCGACGGTGAGGTCCTTTCCGCCGTCGAAGCGCTCTATCTCCCTGCAGCCGACCTCGGCGACCAGGTTGGCCTCGGATGGCATAGGGGCCTGCCTGAGCTTCTCCGCGAGGCCGGGGACCTCGTCCGGATCCGAAGTGATCTTGCCTTTGAGGGTCCCGTGCTGCCTGATCCTGATGACGAGGTCACGGGTGTCGATGCCGGAGATCCCGGGGACCTTGTTGTCCCTGAGGAACTCGTCGAGGGTCTTCCCCCCGTACATGTCCGAAGGCTCGCGGCAGTACTCGCTGACCGCCAGGGCCCTGACGTGGACCCTGTCCGACTCGTTGAAGGCGTCGTTGATGCCGTAGTTCCCGATCAGAGGGAACGTGAGCACGAGAATCTGACCCTGGTAGGAGGGGTCGGTGAGGCTTTCCTGATAACCGTTCATTCCTGTTGCGAAAACGACCTCGCCGAAAGCGTCGGAGGGGTATCCGAAGGCCTCGCCTTCGTACACTGCTCCGTCCTCGAGGACCAGATAATTCTTTGCCATCGAGAATAAATCACAGTCGGAAAACCTATTTAATCCAAGGGGGCGGCGTCTGACAAGCCTTCGAAGGCGTTGTCTGATAATGGACAAAATTGAATGGTTAGAACTCCTATGTAAATCCGAATCAGCCGTTATCCCATTTCGGACACAGGAGTAAAAGCAGGGCCGGGGCATGCGCTTAACGCATGTATGTTTCATAATTTTCTATAATCCCTATAAAGGGCAGGAAGGCGGGGATTGTAGGCCCGGCGGCATCATCGCAGGATGCAGGATGAAGAGCGGATCGGAAAAATGCGAAAAATGGAAAAGCGGGGCCCGGAGGCCCCAGGATGGTTTTCTCACCGATCAGTCGGTGATGGCCTCAGAGGGGCAGGCATCGACGCAGGCGCCGCAGTCGACGCACTTGTCGGCGTCGACGACAGCAACATCCTCGATGGTGATGGCCCCGTTCGGGCAAGCGTCGGCGCAGGCGCCGCACGCGACACAGCTGTCAGCGTTGACTTTTGCAGCCATCTCATTCACTCCGTGATGGCCTCAGAGGGGCATGCATCGATGCAGGCTCCGCAGTCAACGCACTTGTCGGCATCGATCTGGGCGATGTCTCCGACGGTGATGGCTTCGTTGGGGCAAGCGTCGGCGCAGGCACCGCACGCAACACAGTTGTCAGCTACGATTGTAGGCATGTTTAATGAAATCCCAGGACATGGTATAAAGGCATGATGGGTGTTGAATGGGCCCTAATTTAGGCTCATTTAAACACTATTTAACCGATTCGGTACGATGGGTCTGTTTTAACCAGACCGAAAACGCCGCCGCTCGGACCTGCCAAGGTTAATCATGTACCCTGCGATAGGGGAGCCCATGCGCATACTCGGAAAGGACGCGGGACAGGGGGAAGTGAAGGTCCTTCCCGAGACCGATGACGATATCTGGCATCTCTATAACATCATCAGGACCGGGGACCTCGTGACCGCGTCCACCGTCCGCAGGGACGAGAAATCGGACGACAAGCTCCGTGCGGAGAGGGCGGAGAAGAAGAGGATGACCCTGGGCGTGCGCGTCGAGAAGATCGAGTATGACGGGGACGGGCTCAGGATGCGCCTTCTCGGGGTCATCGAGGAGGGCCCTCAGGACATAGGGCAGCATCACACTCTGATGATCGAGCCCGGCGAGCCGCTCCGTATCAGGAAGGCACATTGGAAGACCACCGACATGGAGAGGCTGGAGAAGGCCGCCAAGGACACCGTCAAGCCAAGGATTGTTTTCGTCTCCCTTGATCAGGACGAGGCCACGGTCGCCGTCCTCAGGCAGTCCGGCCTGAAGGAGATCGTGACCGTACGCTCCATGCGCTCCGGCAAGCAGTACGATGAGAAAGGGAAGCCCTTCGACTACCACGGAGAGATCATCTCCAAGCTGAGCGCCGTGGCGACGCCCGACATGCCGCTGGTCCTCCTGGGCCCCGGCTTCGAGAAGGAACTCCTCGCCGACGATATCAAGAAGCTCCCCAAGGGGACCTTCGGTCAGCTGTACGTGCAGCATACGGGGCAGAGCGGGATGGTCGGGGTCAACGAGCTCATCCGCGGAGGGATGGGCGCCCAGATCCTGCGCGATTCGAGCGTGGGAGTCGAGATGGAGGCCGTGGAGCAATTAATGGCAGGGATATCGAAGGGGAAGCTCGCCGCGTACGGGCCTTCGGAGGTCGCAGCGGCCGCATCGGCGGGGGCTGTCGAGACCCTGCTGGTCCTGGATTCCGTCCTGCGCGAGAAGGACCTTGACGGGGTTGTGCGCGACGTGGAGTCCCAGAAGGGAAAGGTCATCGTCGTCTCGGAGGAGCATGAGGGCGGCCGGCAGCTTGCGGCCCTCGGCGGCATCGGGGCGCTCCTGCGCTACGACCTGCAGCCTCAATAAAGTCCATTCTGCGGCCTCCGGAGAACGTTTCCGTTCATCGATTTCTGTTGGATGGCATTGGATGTTTCGTGAACATCATATTTAAACTATTTCTATAACATTTTCATTTCTGCGCTATCATTTATAAATTTTTCTACAAACGATAAGTGAGATTTATATAACGCATTCATCGGTCTTCGCGCCCAATGGCGTGTACGCACCGTCTGGCGCCGTACCGCCTACGGGGGTAAAATATGACTGAAAATCAGGCTGCGTCCGGTGCATCTTCCGGCGATACGCTCGTGCGCAGCATCGACTGGAAACAGGGGCTCATCATAGCCATGGGCATCCCGATCCTCATCGTGCCGTCGCTCGCGGACCTGTCGGAGACTCTCTGGGCCATGAGCATCATCCTCTGGGTCCTCTCGGTCCTTTCCGGGTTCCTGCTGAACATCCCGCTCGGGGAGCTCTGCGCCACGTTCGGCGTGGCGGGGATCGGCGGATCGATCCAGTATGTGTTCGAGGATGATGAGAAGTACAAGAGCAGCAAGATCAACTGGGGCCGCCTGGTCGGTTCATTGGGCGCATGGGCGTATTTCGACACCTGGGTGCCTGTCATCCCCATCTTCACCATAATGACCGGAGTCTACATCAACGATTATTTCGACCTGGGATTCGAAGGCGTCTCGAGCACGCTGTTCTACCTTCTCCTCGGCGTCCTGATCTACGGTTTCATCATCATCTCCGGAAGGAAAGGGCTCGAGGGAGGAGCGAAGACCCAGCTCATCCTCGCGGCCATCACCATCGTGCCCATCCTGGTCATCTGCATCGCCCCTATCTTCACGGGCGACTTCCATCTCGGGACCATCACCGACGAGATGGTGCCTGACGGATGGAAATGGGACGGCAACGACATGCTGATGATCCTGGGATGCTTCACCGTCGCCCAGTGGTCCGCCGTCGGATGGGAGTCTGCCGCCACCTACGGGGCGGAGTACAAGGAGCCCAGCAGGGACGTGCCGAAGGCGCTCTTCTCCTGCGGCCTCATGTGCCTCGCGATGTACTTCATCATCTCGTTCTGCATGTACGGGGCCCTCGGATACTCCGAGATCCATGAGAACGGGGCCTCCACTCTCATCCCTGTGGCCAAGTACGGCTTCGGCGACACCGGCGGCGCCGTCGCTGTCGTCTTGCTCATCGCAGGCATGGTCATGATCATCCAGACCGCGTTCCTGGGGACTGCCAGGACCATTCAGATCATGGCCCGCGAGGGGAACTTCCCGCACATCTTCTCGCGCACCAACATCTACGGCGTCCCGATGTACGCCATGTACTTCGAGGCGTTCATCGGCTTCGTGGTCATACTGGCACAGATCACTTCCTCGCAGATCCTTGCTGTCTCCGCGCTCGGATTCGCCATCGCCCTCGCCATGTGCATGATGGCGTTCATCAAATCCAGGCGCGACCCCAGGTTCAAGGACGTCAAGAGGATCTACCGCGCTCCGAAGTGGGCCCTGGCCGGTGCTTGGTTCATGTGCCTCTTCGAGATCTTCTTCATGATCCCGGGGCTCCTGTACTATGTGTACAAGGGCATGGGCTTCGGATACGACATCGTCGGCATCGCCGTCACCTTCCTCTACGTGCCCTGCTGGATCTTCATCCAGTGGTGGAACACCCAGGCCCATCCCTCCATGAGGCCCGGGGTCAGGTTCGAGAAGGAGGGCAACCCCTACCCGAAGCTGCTGACGCCGTTCGCGATCGCAGGGATCGCCATAGCGATCTGCTCCTTCCTGGCGTCGTGGATCACCTTCAGCGGGTCCGACATGCTCCTCCACGGGTACGCGCACCACCTGTACAGCGGGACGATGCTGCTCACCGCCGACGGGCCGGACGGAGCACAGGCCTTCTTCCCTGCCGCCGTCCTCGTTCTGGGCATCATCGCCCTCGCGGCCGAGATCTGGAACTTCACCATCTCCGGACGTTCCTCCAAGGCAGCGGTCTCCGCTGCCTTTGCAACGTCGGCGCTGGCGTTCGTCCTCTCCGTCGCGTTCCTCTTCTGGAACCCCGACGGGGCATCTGCGGCCGACGGGGCGTACTTCGCCGCCGCCGGATCCCTCATTGCCGCCGTCTTCGCTGCCCTGCAGATCGCCGGCGCCTTCGGGCGCCTGCGCATCGGCAGGAGCGGCAGCGCGGAGCCTGGATCTGCATGAGGAGGGAGGGGGACCTCCCCCTCCTTCCCTGAAACGTTTTACGACATGTTGTGTGCCGTGTTTCTCATCTGTGTCTGTTTTTACACATAGTCCGCTGGCCTCTGCAATATATTTAAGAACGAAGCGAAGATAGGCATGGGTGTTATACAGCAGGCGGATGGGGTACCTGTCGAGGTAACATCAATACAAGGGTTGATGCTATGAAATCATACAACGAGGTCAAGAGGCTCCTCTCCAAAGATGATGTCGTCGTCTGCGACACCACCCTCAGGGACGGAGAGCAGACCGCAGGCATCGTCTTCTCCAACCTGGAGAAGTACAGGATCGCCCAGCTTCTCGATGACGCCGGTGTACAGCAGATCGAGTCCGGCATCCCGACCATGGGAGCGGACGAGAAGGTCGCGGTCAGGCACATCGCCCACATGGGGCTCAATGCTTCCATCCTCGGATGGAACAGGGCCGACATTCACGACATCGAGACCAGCATCGACTGCGACGTCGATTCCGTCGCCATCTCCATGTCCGCTTCCGATATCCACATCCAGCACAAGCTGAAGAAGGACAGGCAGTGGGTCCTGGACAAGATCACCGAGTCCGTCGAGTTCGCCAAGGAGCACGGCCTCTACGTCTCCTGCAACGGCGAGGACGCCTCCCGCGCCGACATGGACTTCCTCATCCAGTTCGTCAAGACCGCCAAGGATGCCGGTGCGGACAGGTTCCGCTACTGCGACACCATCGGAAGGGAGATACCCAGCAACTGCTACGAGAGGATCAGGAAGATACGCGAGGCCACCGGCATGGAGGTCGAGATGCACACCCACAACGACTTCGGCATGGCCACCGCCAACGCCGTCGCCGGCGTCCAGGCCGGGGCCAGGTTCCTCAGCGTGACCTCGATGGGCATCGGCGAGCGCAGCGGCAACGCCCCGCTCGAGGAGGCTGTCATGTCCTGCCAGCTCCTGCTCGGCAAGAAGACCGGCATTGTCCCCATCAAGCTGAAGCCGCTGGCCGAGTTCGTCTCCCGCGCCTCCGGCAGGGAGATAACCCCCGGGAAGCCGTTCCTCGGCAGCAACTGCTTCGCGCACGAGGCCGGCATCCACGCCGACGGCATCATCAAGGATGCCCACAACTACGAGCCCTACGACCCGGCCATCATGGGCCTCGAGAGGAAGATCGTCATCGGGAAGCACTCCGGCACCCACACGCTCATCAACGACCTCTCCAAGAGGGGCGTCGACATCTCCAAGGAAGATGCCGTCAAACTCCTGGAGATGGTCAGGAAGGCAGCTGTCGGCCTGCACCGCAGCCTCACCTCTGACGAGCTCTACGACCTCTACAAGGACCTTAAGAACGGGCAGGACCCGTTCGAGACCCTCTGAAACCTTCAGGCCGGGCGGGCGGGGGATCATCCCCGCCGCCCTTGACGCCCGGCCGTTCCCGGAGCATCGGCTCCGGGCTCTTTTTCTGCATTATTTTATAAAACGGACCTGTAAACGGATCCCGCAGCCGTCCGGCGGTTCATTTGGATCCTTTGCGGGCGGTGATGAAGTAGGTGTACGGCAGCCATTCGACGGTGCCGTCCTCCCTGGTGAGCTTGATGCTCTCCCAGACGTCGGCGGAGACCTCGGGCGCCCCGAGCCCCAGCAGCACCGAGATATCCCAGGCGGGCCTCCTCTGGCTGCTCATGTACAGTTTCCGGCGGAAGCCCTCCTCATCGGTGTTGACGGTGTTCCCGTTGCACCTGTAGAGGTAATCCGCGTTCTGCTGCTCCGCGAGCATGTAGTCCGGGTCGTTGAACTTGAGATAATAGTTCCCGTCGAAGACCATCATGGTCCCTCCGGGGCGGAGCGCTTTCATCCAGCTGGCATACGCTTTCCTGGGCTCCGTGAAGTGCCAGGTGACCTTGCGGGACACGATGAGGTCGAACGTCCCCTCCGGGAAGTCCAGGTCCTGGGCGTCCTTTATTTTTCTGAGGTCGACGTCCACGCCGGCCTCGGCGAAGTTGCGGCGGGCCTGTGCCAGGATGCCGTCGGAGTTGTCCACTGCGGTCATCTCGCAGCCCAGCCGGGCCAGGAATATGGAGAGGAACCCTCCGCCGACGCCGATCTCCAGGGCCCTGAGGTGCTTACCCCTGCAGAGCTCCTTCAGCCTGCAGTAGTACAGCGAGGACTCTTCCCTCGCGCGGTGCTCCTCGGCGAAATCGGATATCTTCGGGGCTGCGACGTCATAACCGGCTCTGATCCTGTCGACGATCTCGGACCTGCTCTCCATCGTGCAGTAATCAGAGATGCAGTAATAAAAAGTTTCGAATGATTGTTATCAGAAGCATACGCTTCCTGAATGATGATATAAAAAAGGAAGTTGGGGACCTCCCCGGCAAGGGGAGGGGAGGCCCTGCAGGCCGCTCACTGGATGTGGAGGATCTGCATGTCGCCGGCGACCTCGCCGTTGGCCTTGATGCCGAAGGTGTCGACGAGGACCTTGGTCACTCCCGGGGTGAGGAACACGGGCAGCCTGGGGCCGAGCATGATGTCCTTGACGCCCAGCGAGAGCAGGGAGAGGAGGACGAGGCAGGCCTTCTGCTCGTACCAGGAGATGTTGAACGAGAGCGGGAGCCCGTTGACATCGGTGCCGAAGGCCTTCGCGAGCGCCTGGGCGATGACCACGAGCGAGTAGCAGTCGTTGCACTGACCGGCGTCGATGACACGGGGTATGCCGCCGATGTCGCCGAGGTCCAGTTTGTTGTAGCGGTACTTGGCGCATCCTGCGGTGAGTATGACGGTGTCCTTCGGGAGGCTCTGGGCGAAGTCGGTGTAGTAGGACCTGGGCTTCTCCCTGCCGTCGCATCCCGCCATGACCACGAAGCGCTTGATCGCTCCGGCCTTGACGGCATCGATGATCTTGTCGGCGAGACCCAGCACGGCCGCGTGGCCGAAGCCGACGGTCAGGTTCACGTTGTCGATCTCCTGGGGCGGGCTGCACTTCTTAGCCATCTCGATGAGCTCGGAGAAGTCCTTGTTCCCGTCCGCGTCGGCATCGATGTGCCTGACCCCGGGTACTCCGGCGACGCCGGTGGTGAACAGCCTGCCCTTGTATTCCTCAGGGGGTATGAGGACGCAGTTGGTGGTGGCGAGTATGGGACCGTTGAAGCTCGCGAACTCGGTCTTCTGCTTGTACCACGCGCCTCCGTAGTTGCCGCGGAGATTGGGGTACTTCCTCAGCTCGGGGTAGGCGTTGGCGGGGAGCATCTCGCCGTGGGTGTAGACATCGACGCCGGTGCCCTGGGTCTGCTCGAGGAGCATCTTCAGGTCCTTGAGGTCGTGCCCGGTGATCAGGATGCCGGGGTTCTTGCCGACGCCGGTGTTCACGGTGCAGGGGGACGGGGTCCCGTAGGTCTCGGTGTTCGCCTTGTCGAGGAGTGCCAGGCACTTGACGCCGACGCTTCCGCACTCCATGTTGAGGGCGACGAGCGCATCGGCGGTAAGGTCCGCCCTGAGCGAGGCGAGCGCTTTGCGGATGAAAGCGGGGACCTCAGGGTCGGTGTAGCCGAGCACCTTCGCATGGTGGTAGTATGCGGCCATTCCCTTGATCCCGGCGAGCAGGAGCTCTTTCAGGGACCTGAGGTCCGCGTTCTTGTCGTAGGAGTCGATCCCGATCTCCTCGGGGGAGGCCGCGCAGAGCCCGCACTCGAGGCCCAGGTCGCCGATGAGCTTCTTGTTCGCTTTGAATGCATTCTCGATGGCCTCCAGGTCGAAGTTGGTGTTGCTGAGGGTCATGAACAGGCCGTCGACAGCCCTGGAATCGATGTCCTCGATGGCCTCGGGGCCGACCTTGCCGTCGACGGTCCCCTTGGAGAGAACGATGAGCGACTGGATGAGGCGGTCCTGCGCCTCCGCCACTGCTGCGGTCTTCCCGCAGACCCCGTTCCTCGTGCAACCTGTTCCCGCGATAGTCTCTTCGCACTGCCTGCATTTCATAGCGATTCTCTCCGTATGCTATCTTTAGTGTAGCAATTATCCAAATGATAGCAACGTATATATTCCCAAGGGTTTCTGAGAGTATACCATGGACCAGTCGTGCACCGTGTACAAGACCATGGAGTACCTTTCCAAGAAGTGGACCGTGCTTATTCTGCTCGAATTGTACAAGCGCAGCGGCGGGGGCACGGAATGGAAGAGGTTCTCGGACCTGATGAGATCGATGAAGAGTGTCACCCCCAAGGTCCTCTCGGAGCGCCTCAAGGAGCTCACGGAGGAGGGGCTGGTGGAGAACAGGGTGGACGCCTCCTCGTTCCCGGTCAAGAGCGAGTACCGGATGACCGAGGCCGGCAGGGAGCTGATGGACGCCGTGCACGAGATCAAGATGTGGGCCCTCAAATGGAAGATCTGCAACGAGGCCTGCAAGCGGCAGAACTGCATGGTCTGCATTCTCTGAGCAGGGGATGCTGCATCTCAGTACCCGTGTACGTCCGCACCGGGGGTCCCGGCCTGCGGCCGTCCGACCTATTATTTTTATTACGTTTAGAAAGTATTAATTAAATACTCGGCATGCCATGGGGTAGCTGAGACAATGAAACTGATCCACGCATCGGACCTCCACATAGGCAAGCAGCTTTACGGCATCTCCCTGGCGGAGGACCAGCGTTACATCCTGCATCAGATCGTGGAGGCCGCCCGCAGCGAGAAGGCGGATGCCATCGTCATAGCGGGGGATGTGTTCGATACCTCCCGGCCCCCGGAGGATGCGGTCAGTATCTTCAACGATTTCATGAACGAGGCCTCCGAGGGCTTCGAGATGTTCATCATACCGGGGAATCACGACTCGTCCGAGAGGCTGGGCATCTACCGTTCCCTGATGCGGAAGGGGATACACATATGCGGGCCGTTCCATTCGACCGGGAAGGCCGAGAGGTGCGTCTTCACCGACAGTCTGGGCGAAGTGAACATCTGGCTCCTGCCGTACATCCGCACCTCCACGGTCAGGCTGTACTACGGCGACCCGTCCATCGACACCTCCGAGAAGGCGTTCCGCAGGGTCTTCAGCGAGTCCGGCGTCGACCCGGCCGCCAGGAATGTGCTCGTGTGCCACCAGTTCATCGTCGGCGGGGACACGCCCCTGCAGACTTCGGATTCCGAGGAGGTGAGGCTCGACACCCTCGGCGGTGCGGAATGCGTCCCGTACAGGGTTCTGGATCCTTTCGATTACGTCGCCGCCGGGCACATACACCGTCCCCAGCGCATGGGCAGGGACACCGTCCGCTACTGCGGATCCCCGCTCAAATACTCGGAATCGGAGGCGGACGATGTCAAAGGCGTCGACTCTGTGGAGATCGGGGCCAAGGGCGAGGTCTCAGTAAGACACATCCCGCTGAGGCCCCTGCACGACGTGAAATGCGTATCGGGCACCGTGGATGATATACTGGCACATAGGGACGAGGTCGCCGGCTGCTTCGTCTACGCCAATGTGGTGATGAGCTCCAGCATCGGCAACATTCAGGAGAGGCTGAGAGCGGCGATCCCCCTGCTCATGCATGTTCATTACGATTCCCCGGGAGCTGCCGTCTCCGCGGAGAACGCCATGAAAGCACGCGAGATGGAGTCCAAGCCTCCTGCGGACCTGTTCGCGGAGTTCTTCGAGAAGGTCACCGGCAGGAAGCTCACGCCGGAGCAGCGCAAGGTGCTGCTGGCGGCCGCCGAGCGCGCGGAGGCCGGGGAATGAGGCTTATATCCCTGGAGATGGGCGCCTTCGAGTCGTACGCCTCCAGGACCAGGATCGACTTCTCGTCCCTGGAGGGGCTGTACCTGATCGAAGGCAACACCGGCGCCGGGAAGACCGCCATCTTCGATGCCGTCACCTACGCCCTCTACGGTCAGACCAGCGGTTCCGACCGCAATGACAGGAGGCTCAAGAGCACCTTCGCGCCGGAGGACGCCGTGCCGTTCGTGGAACTGGTCTTCGAGCACCAGGGGCAGGAATACAAGGTGCGGAGGACGCCTTACTACGAGCGTCCCAAGAAAAGAGGCGAAGGGATCATCCTGGAAAGCCCCACCGCGGCCCTCTGCCTTCCGGGGAAGAAGGAGATCTCCAAAGTCGCCGACGTGAACGCCGAGATAAAAAACATCATCGGGCTGGACGCCGACCAATGGAGGCAGACCGTGATGCTGGCACAGGGGAAGTTCATGCTCATGCTGACGGCGAAGACCGAGGAACGCAGCTCGATCCTCTCGAGCGTCTTCGGCACCGAGAAGTACCTCAGTCTGACCGAGGCCCTGAAGAGCATCGCCGACGAGAACAGCGGGAACGCCGGGGGCCTCCTGGAGAAGGTCAGGGCCAAGCTCTCGGGCATCATGGACCAGTCAGGGGCGCCCGCTCTCGAGTCCTCGATCGCCGAAGGGCGGATCCTCGATCCCAAGGGGTGGAAAGACCGCGCCGCCGACCTCGCCCGCGCGGACGCCCGCATCTTGGAGACCGCTGTGTCAGATTCTGAGCGCACGATGGAATCGTCGAAGGCGGCCGATGCGGAGCTGAACGCCGCCAAGTCCCTGGAAGAGGCGTTCGTCCGCCTGGAGAACGACAGTGCCAGACTGAGGTCCCTGGAAGAGAGGGCCCCGGAGATCGAGGCCAAGTCGGCCGCCGCCGGCAGGAGGGAGAAGGCCATATCCCTGCGCCCAGAGGAACAGGCCGCATCCAATGCGAGGACCGCTGTGTACGAGGAGAAGGACAGGCTCCAGAGGATATCCGACGGGATCGTCGGGAAGGAGGCCGCCGTCCAGAGGGCGGAGAAGGTCCTGAAGGAGGCCGAGTCGGCGGCAGAAGGCGAGGAGGCCCTCAGGATCAGAGCAGGCAGGCTCGACTCCATGGCAGGCGACTATGACAGGGTGGATGCGGCCAGCCGCCGCCTGGAGGAACTTGGTAAGAAGCAGGAGGATGAGGAGAAGTTCGCCGGGCAGATCTCTGCGAAGATTGAGGAAGCGTCCGAGACCGAGAAGGAATGCAAGGCCATAATCGACAGCGGAGAGGGTTCTGCGGCCAAGGCCGCGGAGCTGATGGACGCCCTCAGGAGCATGGATGACGCGCTGAAGATCCTGAGGAACATCAGGGCCGACAGCGCGGAACTGGAGAAAATGGAGGGGAAGCTCTCCGAGGCCGAAGAAGCGCTGAAGAGGAAGGCCGTCTCCCGTGCCAGGATATCTGACGAATGCAAGGAGAAGGAAGACCTGTTCTACATGGGACAGGCAGGGATCCTGGCCGGCAGGCTGAGGCCCGGATGCCCCTGCCCCGTATGCGGCTCGGCCGTCCATCCGTCCCCTGCTCCTGTTCCCGAGGGTGTGCCGGACAAGGAGGAGGTCGACAGGCTCAGGGAGAGCAAGGCCAATGCCGATGCGGACTTCGAGAAGGCCGCCGCCGAACGCCATAGATTCGCCGAAAGATGCGATGATATCAAGGTACGCATCCGCGCGCAGTCCACCGAGCTGAAGGCGGACTGCGGGCTCGATGCCGCCGAAGGGGCGGGGGCCGTCGAGAAGCAGATCGCTTCCATGGAATCCGAGCGCGATGCCGTCGCCGAGGACTTCAATGCGGCCCATGAGAAGGCCGAGGCAGTGGAGAAGGCCCAGAAGGACATCGCCGCCTGCCGCGAGAGCCTGACCGATCTCAATGCCAGCCAGAGGGCATCGGACCAGAGGATCGGAGACATACGTTCCGAGCTCAGCCGGAACCGCGAGATCGTCAACGGAACGAAACTGGACAAAGACTTCGCCACCGGTGCGGCGGCTAAGAAGGGCGCCGAGGAGATGAGGGCCCGCGCCGACGGCCTGAAGAAGGCGCTGGCTGACGCGACAGACGCTCTGAACACGGCCAGGTCCAATCTGTCCGAGGATATACGCATCAGAGATGACAGGAAAACGCGCGTAGAGGACCTCGAGAAGGCCGCTGATAAAGCGGAGAAGGATTTCGCGGATGCGCTGGCACATGCAGGGTTTAGCAGCATCGAGGAGTACTCGGCGCTGCTCGACGATACCGTCCTGAACAGCCTGAGGGAGGATATCGAGGCATACCGCTCCGAACTCGATACCGTCAGGGGCGCCATCGAATCCGATAACGGGGCGATCGCCGGCAGGGTCCGCCCGGAGAACATCCCGCAGCTTACCGAAGCTGCAGACAGGGCAAAAGAGATCCATGATGAGGCGGTGAAGAAAGAGGCGTCCGTCAGGAACCGCATGGAATCGAACAGCAAGCTCCTGAAGGAGGCCTCCGATGCGTTCGGCGAGTACGAGAGGGAAGGGCGCCGGCAGGATGAGATAAAGGAGCTTGCCGACGTCGCGGACGGGAGGATGAAAGGGACTCAGAGGATATCATTCGAGATTTACGCCCAGCAGGTCTACATGGACGGCATCCTCGAGGAAGCGTCCCGCAGGCTGGCGGTCATGACGGGCGGCCGCTACCTGCTCCGCAGGAGCGAAGGCGGAGAGGATAACAGGTCATCCCATGCTCTCGACATCTATGTCTACGACAGCGATGCGAACGCGGTCCGCCCGGTCAGCACCCTGTCGGGAGGGGAATCATTCATGGCCGCTCTGTCCCTTGCGCTGGGTCTTTCCGATTCCGTGGCCGGGAGGTCCGGCGGGACCGAGATCAGCACGCTGTTCATCGACGAGGGATTCGGCTCTCTCGACGGGGATTCGCTGAGGCAGGTCATCAAGGTCCTCGAGGGGATCGCCTCGGACGGAGGGAAATCGGTGGGCGTCATCTCCCACGTGGAAGAGCTCAGCGACAGCATACCCACGCAGCTTCGGGTGAGCTACGACAAGAGCCGCGGGAGCCGCATAGAGATCAGCCGGGACTGATCCCGCCCGGCCCCCTGCGGGCCCCGTCCGTCCCGGTCTCCGGTTTTTTTTTGGTTCTATAACATTTCGTGTGGAATCGGGCAGAGGAGCAGGCTCATAACGACCTGCAGCTGTCGCGGAAGAACACTATCCTTCCGAGACGCATCTC
>Ga0256406_1004284_pt1 | contig 16588 bp, 15 predicted proteins | sample RumenRJG_03DNA_FD_185986 | JGI IMG/M metagenome (GOLD analysis project Ga0256406, IMG submission 185986) | Bovine rumen microbial communities from Lethbridge, Alberta, Canada - RJG_03 | ecosystem: Host-associated > Mammals > Digestive system > Stomach > Rumen | place: Canada: Alberta | collected... | reverse complement strand
CCGCCCTTGAAACCGCTTCCCAGCGCCTCCACGTAGTCGGTACCCCTCCTGGTGTACGCGACCTCGTTCGCCTTGTTCATGGACATGACGTCCTTCCTTCTCATAAGTTTGAAAAACTCCATCTTCTCACACCCTGTAAAGTGTTCCTTCCGTTCCGGCGAACCATCTTCCCACGTCGATGCTCTTGGAAGTGTCCATCCTCGCGTACCCCTGGCGGCAGTCCTTCGACTGTGCGGACCCGGGGCGGTGCGCCTTCTTCATCTTCAGGGCCTTGGCCTTGGCCTCCTCCCTCGTCCTGCATACCACGGCCTGCCTGTCCTTCCCGTTCCTGGTGTTGATCTCCATCGCCACCCAGGAACCAGAATCGGATGGGGCCTTGGCAGGTGCACGGTCCACGATCTTCCTGTTCTCCAGGGGGACCAGTCCGTACTCCCTCTCGTTCAGGAGTATGATGGGGCCGTCGTAACCGATGCCCCCCGCATACTGCCTGATCTGGTTCTGTTTCTGCGTCTTGACCGCTCTCGCGGTCATCTTGGCCGCCTTCCTCTCCTTGGAGGCGTCCTTCTTCTGCTGCTTCGCAATCCTGTACTGCATCTGCGGCGTCTCTTTCTCTGTCATGTTCTCACCTTTCTCGTTGAGGCAGAGGGCGGCGATACCCACCGCGAGGGATGCCCCCGAGATGAGCAGTCCCGCCCAGTCCATCCTCTCCTTCTCGTCGTCGGTGTAAGACATCTTACCACTCCGAGTACGGTCCGACGTCCATCTCCATCAGCTTGAGCTCGTCCTTCGTGACCTTCACGTCCGGGTAGGAGGAGGTCTTGCGGTAGAGTTCCACGATATCCAGTCCGTCGGTCAGGGGACCGAAGAACCTGTCCTGTCCGAACGGGTAGGTACGGGTGAAGAAGACCTGCGTGTTCCTGTTGTAGAATATGCGGGCTGGCCCCGAATGGTTGTTGAAATCCTCGGCGGCCTGGGAGAGGCCGAGGGGATCCTCCCTGTGTACGGAGTATCTTCTCATCTTCTCCCCTTCCTGTTGGACGACAGAATCGCTCTGGAGATCGACGTGCGGTCGTAGTTGCGTTCGGCCGCCCTGACGGCGGCCTTCCCCTTCAGTGCCCTGGATCCGCTGATGACCTCCTGGTCGTGGAGATAGGCGTATCTGGACGATTCGCCGGGGACACGGTCGTAGTAACCGGATTCGACGGGGTCGATCTCGGTCCTCGCCACGGTCTCGGCGACGGTCTCCCTCTCCTCCCTCGATACGATGGAGTCCCTCTCCCCCTTGGGGAGACGGCGGTAACCGCCGTCCAGCACGCCGTTCTCGGTGGGGAAGGAGGATCTGTTCTCCGCCACACGTAGATGGTGGACGGCCTCGTGGACGATGCCGTCGGGAGTGGTCCCCTTCTCCAGGACGATCTCGGGTACGGGCACACCCTCCTGTCTGCGGAGGTAGAATCCGGTGCAGTCCCTCAGATGGGGTTCCACGGACACCATGAGGGAACGGCCGTCGGCCATCTCCTCCAGCTCCTCCGCCGTGAAGGAGTCGGCCAGTATCTTCTTGATGCGGTCGCTCTCCTTCCTGTCGGCCAGGACGGCGATCCTCTTCAGGGCCTTCCTCTTCCTTCCCCTGACGGATAACGGGACGGAGTAGATCTCGGAGTCCTCGGTATCGACGCCCTCGATGTCGCACACCGAGGGGTCGTTCCACCATTCCTCTATCTCCCCAGGGGTGAGTTCCCTCGGGAGGACCACGGGGTCGGTGGAATCGGCGTCCCTGCGGGAGCCGATCTCGTGGAATCTCCTGACCATCGCTCTGAAAGGGACCTTCCCGTCCTTCCCGACGGGAATGCTGCCTGCCCTGCGGATGCCTCTCATGTTCTCAGATGAAAAGGCCCTCGCGCCCGAGCCAGGCTTCGGCATCGATCTTCATGGGGTACTGCTGGAGGAGCCTGATGTACTCCCTCTCGTCGCGGTTGTTGAATCCGGCGATGAGGTGGGCCATCATGGCGTACACGCAGTAGTCGAGGACGTGCTCGGGCACGCCCTTCTGGTCCAGGTACTTGTTGACCCAGACCACCCTCTGGAGGACGGAGCATCCGGAGGCCTTGGGGGTCTGGGAGGAATCCCAGCGGAGCTCGCAGTTCATGTCGGGAGGGATGAGTCCCGCGTCCCTGAGACGGTTGACGCAGTCGTTCAGGTCGTGGAACTCCCCGATGGAGGTCTTGTTGAGGTTGCGGGACCTCTTCAGGAAATCCTTCCTGTTCTCCCTGGTGAGGGCGGGGTCGGTGATGTATCTGATGAATACGTCGTCGTAGTCCCTGTCCTCGCCCACAATCTTGGCGAAGAGGACCTCCGCCAGGTTCTGGAGGACGTCGTCGGGTGCGCGGTCGAGATAGTCGGATACGCTGAAGCGGATCCAGCTGTAGGACCTCTGCCACCTGACCTTGAAATCGGTCAGGGCGGCGAACTCCGCCTCGGTGTCCTCGTAACCGTATTCCCTTCCCACGGCCGCGAAGATGGCGGTGAGATGCTCGTCGGATACGGTACGGTTCTTGCTGTTGAAGGTGGCGATGTAGACATCGTCGCCCACTGTCGGTCTATTCCTCATGGTGTCAACTCCTTGAGGATCTTCCCGGCGTTTCTGTGGGTGTATTATGCGAATATCAGGGATTTAATGGTAGGGGAGAGGTCGGGGGAGAAGGAAAAGGAAGGGTGTTTCAGCTACGTCTCTTCATAACGACGACTGCTCCGCCGGCGAGGGCCAATACCGCGATGGCACCGATGGCGACGTACATGATCGGGAACTCGGAACCGGACGGCGGCTTGACGTACATGACCGCATAAGTGGAGAAATGGTTGGTTGTGAAGGTCACATAACCGTCGCTGTAGGTACAAGGAATCTCCTCATACACATGGCCGAATGCGATGTAGTAGATGGTCAGATTGTCCGCAGTCTTCCCAGCGGCGAGGGTGTAGGGCACGGTAACGGTGACCTTTCCGTTTCCGAAGTCCGTGTTGTTTCCGAACGAGAGATCGTACACAGGGTTGTCGCCGACGATGTCCTTGACGGCCTGCGACATCTGTGCCGGATCGACTGTCTTCGCGAAGAGGTCTGCCCTGGAGGAATTGAGAGTCTTCAATGAGGCATTGTCGAAGGCCACCTTGATGTCCCCCATAGTGACATCCATCGTAACGGATGGGTCGGATGTGGCCTGTGCTATGATGTCTGCCAGGGTGTCAGATGCGAAAGATGCATGGTCCCCCTCGACGTCGACATCATAGGTCTTGTCGGGGTTCTGCGAAGGAATCACGGTCTCGTCGAACAGGGCCTTGAACACTATGTCCGAGTCCGAGATCTTCATACCGACGGTGAATCCCTCCCATCCGAGGAAGGTGTAGCTGAACTTTTCGGTACTGCTCTTGGTGGGGTTCTGTGCTGGAGCGGTTATCACGCTGTCGTACTCGAGCGAATATATGTCATAGACGGCATCATCTACCGTGAATGTCACGGTATATTCGTTGATGATGTAAACGGCCCCGATTGTCTTGTCGGTGAGATCGTACTCGAACGGTTCCCAGGAGCCGGTGTATCCTTTCTTCTCGGTTATCGGAGGAATCTCCACGGATTTGTTCTCAACGGTGTATGTCCTATCCGTCTGGACCGTACCGTCGTCGAATGTAAGTGTGTAGGTGATGATGGAATAGATGTAATCCGCCACATTGGCAGAGGGGTTCTCCGTGATGGCGATGTGGATTACGGCGGCAGGCGAGGTGTATCCCGTAACCGGTATGATCTGGGCATCGACGGTGGTTCCGTAATTCGCGGTTCCCGTTACAGGATCCGCTATCGCCTTGCCCGAGCCGTCCTTGTAATTGATGGTGTAGCCGTATGCGTTCACAAGGGATGCGGCGGTGAACGTAACGGTCTCCGCTCCGAGAACGAACTTACCGTCGACGATCGTAATGCCGCTGTCCGTCTGCCAGGGGTCCACGGTGTAGCCCGTTTTCGGATAAGTGGCGCGGATTGTGACCTGTGTGCCGTAGTCGAAAGTATCGGCGTATTCCGTGATGCCGTCGACCTTGTAAATCACGTCATACTGGTTGATTGAGTAAACATAGGTGACGACGTTGGCAGATTCGTCTACTCCAATCGTGATTGTCCTGGCTGGAGTAGGTGCGGTGTAACCCGTGACCTCGGCAAGAGGTGCGTTGACCGTGGATCCGTAGTTGCTCTGTCCGGTAACGGATTCGGCAAGTGTGTTTCCGTGGACGTCGACGTAATTCACGGTGTACCCGTACTGATTGACGGCGGATGATGCGTTGAAAACAACATCGGCATCGCCTAGCACGAACTTTCCGTTCTCCACCTAGACATCGCTGGTGGTCCATCCCGATACGGTGTATCCGGTCTTCTCATAAATCCCGCGAACGGTAACGGTGGTACCGTAGGCGAATGCGTCCGTAATCTCCGCTACTCCGTCGACCTTGTAAATCACATCGTGATAATTGATGGCCGAGGTGGCGGTAAAGATTATCTTCGTCTTATCCACGGTGAAATGGCCGTCGACCACGATTGTATCGCCGGTATTCCATTCGGATACCGTGTATCCTTCCTTCTGATACCTCTCGCGTAATACCGCATCGGACTGCTCCGCACAGACGTCGGTGAACACTGTTTCCCCGTCCACGACATAGTAGACCCTGGAATACTTCATTAGGCTCTTTGCCGAACTGTACTTCACGAACACGTTGTCCTTTAGGTTCGCTGCGGTCTTCTCCAGCGATGTTCCGTCGGAATCGAGGAAAGCGAAGTCTTCGAATATGTAAGGACCGACGGAAGTCAAACCACTTCCGAATGTGACCGAGGTTATTGAGCTACATACGGAGAAACGCTCACTAAGAGTAGTCAAGCTGTCGGGAAACGTCACAGAGGTCAGATGGGGGCAGTAATAGAATGCGTTGCCACTGATGGACGTGACCCCGTCCGGGACGGTATATGCACCGTATTTTCCAGCGGGGTACTGGACCAAGACCGTCTTCGACTTGTTGAATAACACACCGTCCACGGAGCAATAGCTGTTGTTCGACGGACTCACGTTGATCGCAGTCATGGAATCACATCCGCAAAACGCATCATTTACGGAAGTGACCTTACTCGGAATCTCTACGTTTCCTAGACTGCTACAGTTGGCAAATGCCGAATATCCGATGATCGTCAGATTGCTAGAGAACGATACCTGTGTGAGATAACTGCAATAGAACGCACAAGTTCCGATGGAAGTCACGCTATCTGGCATATTGAGCGTGCTGACCCTTGTGGAGTAGTAGAACGAATACGCTCCGATGTGTGTGACGCCGTTTCCGATCTCCACGCCTGCGAAACTGGTGTTCCTCCAGGGGGCGGGATTCTCACTACTGTAGTCGTACATGGGTCCGGTACCTGATATGACCAATTTACCCTCGACAAAACTATAGGTTACATTGTCGCCGCAGGAACCACCGGACGGATCTGCGGATGATTCATCGGAACAGCCGATAACTGCCACGTAGGAAATGGCTATCGCCGCTATCATCACTAACGCAGCGATTGCCGCATTGGTGGAGAAACTCCGCACATGGCGAAGTCCATGCTGGTCGGATAGCCACTCAGACATAGGCTAAGAAAGGACGTGAATCTTAATAATTGTTGCACGCGGGTAAAAACCGCCTTTTCTGATGCAAAACACGGTAAAACCCATTGTGCATCTTCGAACAGGCCAGACTATGCACAACAACCAAGCCGGCGTGCGTGCGCGGCGTGTATATATGTATCTTCCACCCCCCGCTTTTCAGGGGGGTTCCGGGACCCCGCTTCGCACGGGGTCCGGGGGAGGGGCCATAAACCATGGCCTCCCCTTCGTTCCGAAGAAGTTTCACGTAGGGGTGGGGTTTTCGTGCGGATCCCCGCCCTCCGTCTCCGCCTGAGGTTTGTTCTCACCGTTCACCCAATTGCCGATGGTGTTCCTGGAGACGCCAAACAACTCGGCCAGTTCCTTCACCTGCATCCCGTAGGTCCAGCGGAGCTTCACGGCCAGGTGCTTCTCGTAGTCCCGGCGGATCCGTTCCGCGTCCTGCGATGCCACCCCGTTGTCGAACTCCCCCGACTCCAGGCTGCGGTAGAACTCCCTCACGGCGGGGATCATGTCGTAGGAACTCCGTCCCGAGATGTGCCTGACGAACTCCCTGAAGGGGAAATCCCCTATGTCGAAGTCGGCGCTGGCATAGGTGTCGTAGGCGTACTCACCCATACCGAGGGTCTCGGGAGGCCTGGTCCACGACGATTCGGGCACGGGGATGTACTGGATGGGTTCCGTGAAACCCGCTTTCACGAACGCTATCGAACGGGGATCCATGTCCAGGTGCCTTTTGTTCACGAAGGCCTCGGCCTTGGCCTTTATCTTCTGGAAGGTGCAGGTCACGTTCCCCGAATCGTCCTCCGCATCTAGGAAGTTCCTGAACGCGGGACCCATGTTCTTCATGATGGGGGAGATCAGCCACAGGAGGAGGTTGAACTTCCTGATGATGCCGCAGAACTTCTTCATGGAGACGGACATCTCGCCCCGGTTGTTCTCGTCCCCCATCAGGAAGTTCTGGGCCTCGTCCAGAAGGAAGATCACCAGCAGGTCCTTCCTCCCGTACCTCTCCAGGGCGTCGGTGATGATGGGGAAGATCTCCTTCATCCTCTCCACCATGTAGACGTTGGGCGGGGCCTCCTTCAGGAAACCCTCGGGGTGGACGGTCTTCTCCACCCTCTTGACGAAGATCACGTTGGTGATGAGGATGACGTGCTTGGGGCAGTCCGGGTACTTGTGCTCCACCAGCTTCTGGCATAATGCGATCGCACTGTGCGTCTTACCTCCTCCCCTCATGCCGTGGGTCACCAGCACCGCACCGGGTTTGAAGATGCTCCTGAAGTAGGAGTTGAGGAAACCGTTGTCGATCGCCATCAGCTCCCTCCGAAGGCGTCCATCCTCTCGCTGAACTGTTCGTCGCATTCCGTCTCCCTGGTGAGCAGTCCCGCGTCCCGCATGATGTAGTTGTAGAGCTCCATGAACGCCCAGAAGTGCTTGCGCGACACGTACCCCCTCTCGGGGAGGGGATAGCGTGCCGTGAGGCGGATGTACCGGGGGTTCTCCTTCAGGGAGAAGGGGCAGTTGGCATCCAATACCACCTCGAAGGTCCACAGGTACTCCGCCCTGCAATCGCCGACGGTCATCCTCCTCAGGAGGAACGAGTGCCAGGTGTTCAGATCGGACACGGTGTTCTTGTACTTGGAGAGGAACCTCGTCTCGGGCATCTCATCCCTCCGCGTAGGCGATGAGGTCGTCTATCAGGCCCCTTCCGTAGACGTTAGATTCCTCCCACCAGTCGGCACAGGCGGAGCATTCGTCGTCCACGGAGGCCAGGAGGTCGTATGCTTCGTCGATCGGACTCCTGAACATACCGTCCAGCTCGTCCAGGAAGGACAGGGACGGGGGAGGTTCGGGTGCCGGTTCGCGGATCTCCGGCTCGGGTCCGTCGGGGATCTCCCTTCTTCCCCAGACCCTGTCCTCCAGCGCCCGGTACTCCTCCTCGCCGAGGATCTCCGTCATGACCTGCCTTATGTCCACGTCCTCGGGGGCGTAGGTGGACGGTCCGATGCCGTGGACGGAATCGAAGGATATGGGTTCCATGCTGAAGGGGGCGGTGGCCGCGCTCCATTCGGATTCGGAGATGCCCATGCCCTCCCTTCCCTGCACATATCTCTCGATGCCCTTCATCCTGGCCCAGGCGATGTTCTGCCTGCGGTATCTGTCGATCATCGAGACGGCGGTCTCGCACTTCACCAGCGAGCGGAGCGTCCTCAGGTCCCTGAGCTTGGACACCTCGTTCACCGGCGGGGAGCGGGCATTGATGAGGTAGGGGTTGTGGGTCATCACGTGGTAGGCCCATTCCCTGTCGTTTATCTGGGACTCCAGGGAATCCGCTTTCTTGCGGAGGTAGTAATCCATCTCGTCCCACAGCCACAGGGCGTTCTTCACCCATGAGTAGGCGGGGCCGTAGAGGATCGCCTCGGAGGTGCTCTCGTCGGGGAGGGGGGAGGGACCGGAATCGCCGAAGGGGAAGGGGACGGTATCGGTCATTCGGACCCCTCCCTTCTCTTGGAAGTTTTCCTGGGTTCGGGCGGGACGGTCCTGCGGACCGTACCGACCCTCTCCCCCTCCTCGGGGGCGAAGCGTCTCGCCACGTCGTCGTAGACCTCGGCGCCGGGGACCCTGTCGCCCATCATCTCGGCCAGCATATCGCCGCTCCTGCCGACGAACTGCGTCCTGGCGGCTATCCTGGCCTCCAGGAGCTGGGCCTCCTTCCTCATGTTGTCCCTGGTGAGGTAATCGTTGGTGTTGGCGGTCGCCAGCCACTTCTGGGTGTCGTCGATGCAGGACGGGGCGGGTTCGTAGCAGTAGGAACGGACCTTGAAGGTGAAGATCCACTTCTTCACCTCGGTCTCCTCGATCTTCTCCTCCACCACGTCGATGGGGCTGATCTCCACCCTGGGGTACAGGACCTTCTCGACGCTGAGGTACCTCTCCCTCTGGATGCTTCCCAGATCCAGGCGGAGGGGGAAACGGATGCCGAAGACGGCTGACTTGATTATCTCCTTCAGGCTCTGCTCCTGGATGCACAGGTTCCCGAACCTGTCCTCGTACCAGACGACGGGTTTGATCTGCTGTGCGCCGGCGGGGAACCTCTCGGATATGATGGTGTGGACGTTCACGTAGACCAGGTTCAGCTCCCCCTTGATGTACGCGAGGGAGTAACAGCACAGGAACGCGGTGGCGAACGCTATGTACCAGATGTCGGTCGGATCCATGAAACGGAGTCCCAGCTGCCACGATACGGCGGGGGAGAGGACGGCGAGGACCAGGAGGAACGTGAGGGGGTCCCTCCAGAGGACCACCACGTGGACATGGTTCCTCACCCTCGACCCCAGCTCGAAGGCCCCCAGCGAGACGAACGCCAGGAGCACGGGGAGTATGGCTTCGAACACGGTGCTCACCGCCTGAAGATCCCGCGTTTCTTCTTTGGTTTCTCTTCCTCTGCGGGGGGTTCCTCGGGAACGGGTTCCTCCTCGTTCTCCCCGACAGGGGCCTCCACGGTATCCTCCTCGGGAGCTTCCTCCCCGGTATCGGGGGTCTCGGGTTCGGTTTCCTCCTCGGGTTCCGTCTCCTCGTCGGTCACGGGGACCTCTTCCTCGGGTTCTTCCTCGGCCACTTCCTCCTCGGGTCCGGGTTCCTCCTCCGTGTCGGCGGCGAATGCGTCGTCCCTCGCATCGTCCTCCCCGGGATCGGTGTAGACGAAGGGATTGGCGACCCTCGGTTTCCTGGGTTTGCGGACGGTGTTCCCCGACCTCCTGGCGGTGACGAACAGACTGTAGTTGTCGGCCCTGTCCCGGTCCTCGCGGAGGTTGTTCGTGATGTAGGAGATCGCCTCGAGGAGCTCGGGGTTCCCTCCGTTCGACTGCACGAACTCCACGGTGTCGGCGATGAGGGATTCGGTGTCGATGACGTTGTCGGTTACGCACATGGCCAGGCGGAGGGTCTCGTCCACCAGGGCCTGCCTCTCGTTGGGACTCCCCCTGCATTCGGTGAGCTGGCGGCAGGTGTCCTCGAAGAGACGCTGGGCCACGGTGTAATGCAGGTAGGATTCGTAGAAATCGTCGAGGACGGTCACAGTGCCACCGCCAGGACGTATATCTTCGCGGTGGTCTCGGCCATGCGGTATCCGGCGGCGAGGATGCTGCGGCAGCATTCCTCCATCTCCCCCAGGGCCTCCGCGATGTCGGCGCCCGGGTACCATCCGTCGATGACGGCCCTGGCCTCGTTCAGTGCCTGCTTGTACCTTCCCGCGCTGGTGTGGACGGTGCAGCAGCAGTCGGTCCCGTTCCTGAATGGATCGGAGCCTGTCGCGAGCATCCGGCGGATGCTCCTCTCGTATGTTTCGGGTTCCATGTTCAACACTCCGTTGACTATGGATCCTCCCGTGGTTCCTGTTGGGATAATTATGGGACAGGATGGGATTTAATGGTAGGGGAGAGGTCGAGAAAAAGAGGGGTTTAGGGAGGGGTTTCCCCCTCCGGGATCAGTGCCTTCTGATGAACATCACGGCTGTGAGAATCAGGGAGATTGCGGCAATGACTCCAACGACACCGACGAGCAGGGTCGTGGTACCGCCGTCATTAGTGCCAGATGCTCCGCCGTTGCCTCCATTTCCTCCGGGAGACGCACTTGCATACGTGACCTTGTAATCGAGGTTGGAGGCACCCATCATTCCGCTGATTGAGGAACGGTCAGGGGTGTAGCCTGCAAGGGTCGGACTCGATACATCGAAGGACGAACCGTAGCCGACTGTAGCGACATAAGGCTCTGCTGCTGCGGAACCGTCGGCATACACATACACGATGGTGATCTTGAAGGTGTTGTTGTACACGACGGTGTAGTCCAGGTCATGCATTCCCATGACTCCCGAAATCGAATTGTAATCGGGAACGAAACCGAGGATGGTCGGAGAGGTCACGTTGAATGACGATCCGTATGCAACATTCTCACTGTGAGTGGGAGATGCTTCGGAACCGTCAGAATACTTGTACTGGACGTTCAGGGCGAAGGTCTTGATGGTATAGACCACGTTGATGCTCTTACCGAGGGCATCCATCGTACCTTCCACAACAGGATGGTTCGCCGCATATCCTGGAAGGACAGGGCTTTCGACATGATATTCCGCATTGTATGGTACGGTCTGTGTGTAGGTATCGAACACTGCGGCGGTGGCGGCCTGGGTGTAAGTGATCGTCAGCGTGTAGTTGTTCGGCGTGTAAGTAACATCGACGGTCTTTCCCTCGGTGTCCATGGTGCCGGTGATATAGTACGTGGTTGTGGTATATCCCGTGACGGAGGGAGCATAGTAGTTGTAAGCCTTGTTGAAGTACACATTGTATGTGACTGCGGTGGCGATCTCGTTACCTCCCGCATCTACGCACCTGATTGTGAGGACATAGCTGGGCGGATAGTAGTACACTGTGAACGATTTCGCCGAAGGTGTCGATAACGTTCCGGAAACGGTCGCAGGGGAGGGAGTGAAACCGTCGATTGCGGGACTGTCGAAACTGTAGTCGCTCAGGTATTCCACGGATTCTATGCGTGTGGCCGAGGCGGTTTCTCCGTTGTCGTACTTGTAATAGATCGTGATGTTGTAAGACTTCGGGGTGTAATTGACGGATACGGTCTTGCCTTCAGCATCCATGGTTCCCGTGACGGTTGCGACATCCACGGTGAATCCATCAATGATGGTTGAATTGACGGAGTAACTCTGTCCGAATACAACATCGCCAACATAGTCTGATATGATCGGGTTTCCATCCCTCAGATGTCTGATGGTAAGTTGATAGGTATTGGGGGAGTAGGTGACAACATACCATTCAGAACTCTTTTCCAGCGTTCCGCTGATTGTTGCGCTGCTGGGGGAATGTCCGGTCACGGTAGGACTGCTGATATTGTACGACTGCCCCGGGGCGATGTTCTGATAGATGTCCTCCGACGCGGTGGATCCATCAGAGAACTTGTAGAGCACGGTGATTCCGTTCCTCATCAGCTGGAGTATTCCCGAGGTACCTGCGAATGAATGGTTCTTCAGGTTGGTCGCCGTAGCATCTATGGGGGTCGTACCATCATAATCCTTGAAAGTGAAACCGGAGAAGGCATTCGCGTGGATGGTGGTCACCGAATCGGAAATAACTGCCTCCGTGACCTTTGAAGGGGTCTTGAAGACGTAGCTACCGATCTCGGTCACACCAGAACCGATCACAATCTTGGAGTATGCGTTATCCCAGGGAAGAACCGTAGCGGATCCGTAATATCCTGTTGCGCCTGTGCCTTCAAAGGTCAGGACATTGTCAGTAATAGACCAAGACACATCACCAGAGTAGCCTCCGACATACAAGTATTGGTATTCGTAAGAGCTGAGCTTGTACTGTGTAAGGTGTGCTCCTGCCAACAAATTCGCTGTGGGGGTAAGTGAAGCTCCGCTTGCGCTGTAGAGATAATAGGAAGAGTAACTCGATCTCAGAATGCTATTTCCAAGGGTGGATAATGATTTTGAAATGTATACGTCCGCCAACTTAGAGCAGTTGGAGAATGCCAACTCTCCGATTGAGGTTACAGTATCTGGAATAGTCACTGAAGTCAGACCTGATGAGCTGAATGCTTCTTGCCCGATGGTCAATAGTCCTGTACCGAATGAGACGGTTGCTAATTTAGAGCAACTCGCAAAAGCACCGTACTGAATCGTAGTTACTGAATTAGGGATTACGATGCTAGTCAGTTTGGAACAGCTCCCAAATGCACCCTGAGGAATTGTAGTCAGAGAGTTAGGGAGAGTAACAGATGTGAGTCCGGAACAACCGTAGCAAACACTATTTCCTAAAGTTGTGACAGAATTGGGGAAAACAATTGAGGTCAATGATGCACAACTGCTGAATGCGTTCTGATTGATGGTGGAGACTCCAGATCCGAGGTTAATCTCGTTCATCGAAGAACAAGAAGAAAAGGCATACTGCCCAATCGTAGTGACATTATTCGGAACGGTCATTTCCACGATGGTTGAACATCCGCTGAATGCGTATGAACCAATAGAAGACAGAGTAGATGGCAAAGAAACAGAGAAGAGCAATGTACTGCCATAGAAGGCGTAGTTTCCAACGTTTGTTACTCCTTCGTTAATCGTTACCTTGGTAATCGATTTACCCCAAGGTGCGAGGGAACCAGAGGTGTAATTTGCCATTGAGCCTGTACCCGAGATCGTAAGTTCAGATCCGTTCAATTCCCAGGTACAGCTCCCGGTTGTTCCGCTGGTGGCAGCATCTGACGAATCGGAACTAACCAGACACAGGGAAAAACATAGTACGAGTGCCGTTGCGACCGTAAGAACTGACAGGGAACATATCTTTGCAGAAGATGCTTTGATAGATTGCATTTCTATCCCTTTTAACGTCCTATATATGCGTTTTCAGCCTATAAAAGGGATAGGATGTTATAAAAATCGAAAAAGTAGCTTTTTCAGACGTGATACACCTTAGCGTGTTCGAGCAGATAGGCTATAGCAGATTCGTCCACCAGCAACAGGACCCAGGCTTCGGATAAGGATGCCTCTACCGAATCTCCGGTGAACATACCCAACCGTCTATCGAATTCGGAATTCTCGGAATACAGGTACGATCCGAGATATTCTGCGGTTTCGGGTTCATCGTACTGAGTACGGATGATGCTGGCACAGAGTAGTTTCAATACATCGGGAAACCATTCAACTTCCGACAACTGGTTGATTCTCAGAATCTTGCTGAAAGCTGAAATGATGTCAAACCCATAAGTACGATATATGTCGGGATAGTATCTTGCCGGACATACTATCTTTTCACAGCGCGGAATCTCTGTTGCCAATCTCCCTTCGAGATATGCATCCACCAATTCGTTTACATCCTCGCGGCCAGGCTTGAAGAAGGAAAACTTACCGTTCACTTCTCTGATGAACGTCCCACCCTTGTTACCGAGGAAGAACTCGCGGTAAATCTTCTTCAGATCGTTGTTGCGTTTGCCTGAGGGTTTGAATTCCAACACCGAGCTCAACGATTCGCCTTCTGCGGTCTGGAGGAATTCGAGGAGCTTATCCGAGAAATCCAGTTCCAGGTAGTGCAGGGCCTCGTAGATCTCTTTCCAGCCGATCGCCTTTATCGGTTCTTCGACCTTTTCCGCAATGGCCGGCTGTGGCGTGCCTTCGGATAAAACGATTTTACTGTCTTTCAGCGCAGACAGTATCTCGCAGTATAGTGTGTCGATGACAGCTTCGATTTCCCCGTCATCATACCCCCACATCCCCCGGCAACTTTCGCTAATGATGTTCCTTACGTCTTTTTCAGACAGTTGGCCTTTTCCCAGGGCACTTATCATTTCGTCCCTTACTCTTGACCGGCACACATAGGATTCAGCGGATAGGGTGAAGGGTTTCTTCGGCATAGGCCAGCCCTCTACCAGCGCATCGTAATCGGTTATCTCCATCGTTCTGTCGGAACGGTTGGCGTCGGTAACCTCGTCCGGGATCCAGTAACGGATGATATTACAGTCGGCCATATACTGGATGTTCCTCAATCTGTTGGAGATTGCATATATGTCCGTCTCCTTGTAGGGGGTGCCTTTCGGACTGGCCCTAATTGCTCCGTTGATCTTCACTAGACTCTTTTGCGAGGAGGTCTTCTTATCATAGGATTCCGTCAATTCAGGAACATGATTCTGAAGGAGCAATTTGATGTCTGGGTAAACGATCTTGTTCACCATGTCCGTGGCATGATAGGGAGTTATGGTTCCGTCGAAGGGATTGACGTACAGATGATTCCAGAAATCTATGTCCACGATACAACCGTGGACGTTGCCGTTTCCTCCGAAACTACGTACGTAATCCGAAACCTTCGCCATGTGCTTCCTGATATTGAGTGTGCCGCCCAGCATCTTCTGGGCCATGTATACCATATTGTCATACACGTGGACGAGAGTCTCTTTCTCTAACGGATGGGTCCTGCCGCCTTCGAGCAGTTTGAGTCTCTTCCGATCATCCTCGTACAGGAACAGATAGAATCCTTCCCTTTTCAGCATCAGTATCTGAACCTTGCGGTTCATATCGCAATAAATACCGAGATGTCTCTGGAATGTGAGGTATTTCTCGCGGGTAATCTTGTAAATCCCGTCCCCGAGGTGCGAGAAGATGTCGGTACGGAAACCTTTGCGGTAGTGTTTGAGTCCGTCCCTCGTTCCATCATGTCCCCATTGGTTGTCCCCGAAGATCTTCATCTGGTCGTTGAAGACGAAATTATCCTGGTGAGTGTGACCGTGGAAGTAGACCCAATTCGGATTTACCGAATCCTCGATCCAGGCCCCCGGAGGGAAGTGGGTCACTACCATGACGCGGTCATCGTTTTTGAATACGTCCAGCAGTTTTTGGTAGACCCTTTTGAAGGTATCGACGTCCTTCGCATAATCTCTGGCTACTTCGTCAGTTAGCTGAACATCCTTGGTCAGACCGTAGTAAGGATCCTTCATCTGGAATCCAGTCCCTCCGAAAATCAGGGCATCCGAGTATGAACAGACTTCTGCCAGTTGTATGTCAGAAGAGTTCAGAATGGATTGAGTATCGAGGATCATGCTGTATCTGCCATCGAAAAGGAGCAGTTCGTTGTGCAGGAATATGATGTCGTGCGACCGGCAAAATTTCCTGTAATCTTCTTCTACGATGCAGATGTCCACATTCTTCGACGGGTTATCTGGATCGACATGGGTACGTTCATGGTTCCCCTCGATGAATACAAGGGTGCCGCTGTACTCCTGGACACGTTTGGAAAACTTCTTCAGGAAAACTTTCAAGACATCGGTTTTGAGTGCAACGTCACCGCATAAAAGGACCAGTCCGCCGTATGCGATCGGCCTGTTATTGAATTCGGTTTCCGGAGTTTTGGGAGGAATAATCCTATCGACGGATTCCTCGACGTACTTTTCCATCTCCTCCTTCTCATATCCTCCGGGGTGCATTTTCCAGAGTTTGTTATCGATATGAAGGTCGGAAACATAATAGAAATCAATGACCCTGGAATATTGATTGGAGTTGAGCATAGCCAGGGTGTTCTTCTGATCCTCTTCCAACATACGGAGACTGTTGTTATCCCTTACTGGTTCAATCTCGTCTCCCGGAAAATCCATACCACCTGATTGTGCTCCAAGATTAAGGAAATACCGTTGTTATTGGCAAATAATATGTCCATCCCATTGAGGGATGTAAATCGTTTCAGAAACACACTTCTTTCAGTTCCGGCACCGCTTTGCTCAGTCTCCTCAAAGCCTCCAGATCGTGGGCCTCGAAGGCGTCGATGACCTCGTAGGGTATGTCCCTCACCGGGTACGGTTCGCCGTTCCTGTAACAGTAATCCCTCAGAGTCTCACCCTCGTAGTAGAGGAAGCATCCGCCCTGGTAGAATTCCCCGTCAAGGTCCCACCTATCGATGTAAAGGTTCCCTATCGGCAGCTTTCCTCCGAACTGTTTCCTTATCACCCTGTCGGTTTTCTCCGAATCAATCGAATCCAGAATATCGAAGTCGAAATCCGGATCGTCGATGAAATCGGCCACGTCGAACTCTACGTCCTGGATTATTCCGAAGGTTCCGTCATCGAACAGGCAGGTCATGGTCGGGTAGTACCCTTTCCTGAACACGTAATCGGCGGGATCCTCCTTCGAGTTGCGGCTGAGTATCCTCCTTCCGAACATCATACCCTCCTCCTTATCTCGCGGGCCCTGTACTCCGTGAACCTGTCCCCGTTCTTCTTGTCGAAGTAGTAGAGATCGTCCAGGTATTCCTCGGCCTCGTCGGGATCCTCGAAATCCCTCAGCCTCTTCCAGCGTATGCCGGTGAAGTATTCGACGCGGTAGACCGTCTTCCTTCCGAACATCACGCCCTCCCCCTGACCTCGCGGATCCT
>Ga0256406_1004283_pt1 | contig 16588 bp, 20 predicted proteins | sample RumenRJG_03DNA_FD_185986 | JGI IMG/M metagenome (GOLD analysis project Ga0256406, IMG submission 185986) | Bovine rumen microbial communities from Lethbridge, Alberta, Canada - RJG_03 | ecosystem: Host-associated > Mammals > Digestive system > Stomach > Rumen | place: Canada: Alberta | collected... | reverse complement strand
TCAGAACCGATACCGGAAGCACCTTCAATTCTGCTGTCTTCATCAAACATCTCCTTATGATTCTGCCTGTACTTATCGAACGACCATCTGCAGCGATTTGAGCAGAACTTGCGTGGTCGTCCGAAGCCGCTGTAAACAATCGGAGTGCCGCACCAGAGGCAGAACCGCTTCGCGACATTCCTTGTAAAATCGCTGTTTTCCTGCATTTTCATTCCTCAAAAGTCCGCTGCCGCATTCGGATTCTCCGCTTTAAACATGCCGTTTCCGATGTCATTCCGCAGGACAGCCGGCGCATAAAATACCGCAGGAAGTGCCAAAACACGGCATTTCTGCGGTAAATTTCACATTTTTCTTATGTACGGTTGCCCTACAAACCCCCTCCCTTGAATTTTGCGGTTTTGCACGCGAGAGGGGGCGGTGGTCTCCGGGCCGTGGCTCACAGGGATTCATACCCGCCCCCGGGCCGCTGAATTCCATTTTACTCTTTGAAGATCCCTGTCTTACATCATATTTTTCTCCTTTGTCTAAAAGTGCTTGCATTTGTTTAACATTTGCAATACAATATATTCAGGAGGTGATCTTATGTCTAAGACTGCAAATATAAATGTTCGCATTGATCCCGATCTCAAGGCCCGTGTCGAGAAGCTTTATGGAAGTTTCGGACTTTCCGTAACTGATGCCATCAATATCTTTCTGCATGTTTCCCTGATGGAGGGCGGCCTTCCATTTGAAGTCCGTCAACCCAGATACAATGCGGAAACAGAAGCTGCCATTGAGGAGACCCGCAAGATTATGGACGGTTCAATACCAGCCAAACGCTATACTTCCGTCGATGACATGTTTAACGATGCTCTTGCGGAGGATACTGTGCATGCTTGATCTTGTAATGACAACCCAGTTCAGAAAAGATCTGAAGCGTATCAATAAGCGGGGCAAAGATCTGTCCCTGCTTAAAGATGTCCTTCAGACTCTCCGGGAAGAACAGGCAATGGAAGAAAAGTACCGTGACCACGCCCTGACCGGTAACTATATCGGATTCAGGGAATGCCACATACAGCCGGACTGGCTCCTTGTATATGCAATTAATAAAGAAGAACTGATTCTTACTGCTTCCAGGACAGGAAGCCATTCGGATCTGTTCTAATGTTCTGCTTCACCAGTTCCGTAAGAAATCCCAGAAAACTCCCCAATGTGAGATAAATCAGTCCCTTGCCGAAAAAGACGACTGGAAATCACGGCACGAAAAGAGGTGAATGCTATGGCAACATGGAACGATTATAAAAACCACGTACGTGAATCAAATCCTGAAATTGGCAGGGATTTTTATGAAGTCGAAGAAAGAGCTAAGATTGTCAACGCCATGATTGACCAGTGCCACAATCTAAACCTTTCTCAGCGTGACCTCGCAGGCAAGACGGAGAGCGATTATCTTGCAGGAAACAAAATAATCGAAGAAGCTATCGGCCGACTTTATGAGAACCCAAGCCGTGAAAATCTGATTGCCGTTCTGGAATCCATCAGAAAAAGAATGCATGAAGATGGCCAGTTCATGATTCCGGTAATTCCACCACAGTCGATTATTGATCAGGTGAATCCGAAACAGATAAAAATCGGCGATACGATTCAGGCTGATGAAGACATGCATTTCAAACTCCAGCATATTCACACACAGAATGACGAAGAATGGCTGGCAGTCTTTACCAGTCAGAAGGAATATGAAAAAGGAGAAAGCTCATCGATCATCCAGAATTTCATTGATGGCATGCTGAAGGGCTGTAAGGATATGGATGAGCCGGGAATCATTATCAATCCCTGGGGAAATAACTTCAAACTGTCGAAAGAGATGATAGGTCTGATCCTTGATGCTGATAAGCCGGATAACCACATTTACTTTGATATCGGAGACATTACGAAACTGGATGTCGATGTGATTGTCAACGCTGCAAATAAATCTCTGCTCGGCGGAGGCGGCGTCGATGGAGCCATTCACCGCGCTGCCGGCCCAGGCCTTCTGGAGGAATGCAGAAAGCTCGGCGGCTGCGAGACCGGTCAGGCAAAGATCACCGGAGGATGGGCACTCAAAGCCAAATATATCATCCATACGGTCGGCCCACGATATAAAGCCGGAAATTCGAAATGTGAAAAGCAGCTCTACTCCTGCTACTACAATTCGCTGGAGCTTGCCAAAGAGAACGACCTGCACACCATCGCATTCCCTGCGATCTCTACCGGAGTTTACGGCTATCCGAAGCAGGAAGCCTGTGTCATTGCTCTCCGCGCCGTATCGACATGGCTGTCAGATAATCCGGATTATGGAATGGCAGTCATTATGAGCTGCCGCGATCAGGGAATGATGGATTGCTACCAGAGAGTCATTGATGCCTGTGCACCGGGAAGGAGCGACTCATGAGAACAATACGCGTTACCGGAAAAGGAAAGATCAAAGTCAAGCCGGATATGACGAGGCTGACCATCACATTGGAAGATACTTGTCCGGAATACAGCGAAACGCTAAAAAAATCCAACGAGGTAACTGAGCAGGTCAAGGATCTGTTCGTTCCTTTCGGATTTGAGAAAAGCGACCTGAAAACGTTATCCTTCAATGTCGATACAGAATATGAAAGCTATAATGATCATGGCACGTATAAGCAGAGATTCCTCGGATACAGTTACAAGCATGTACTGAAAGTCGAATTTGAATCTAATAACAAGAGACTCGGTAAGATCCTCTACGCTCTTGCTAACTCTCCTCTTCATCCGGAATTCCGTCTCAGTTATACTGTAAAGGATCCGGAAGCCGCCAAGAATGAACTCCTCGGCAAGGCCGTGGAGGATGCTAAAGAAAAAGCCGCTGTCCTCACACAAGCTGCTGATGTCATACTGAAGGATATTCAGAGTATGGATTATTCCTGGGGAGAAATCAACTTCGAAGTCCAGCCGATGCGCCCAATGATGCTCCAGGAAGCCCGTATGGGCTCTGCACCCGATGATGGCTTTAATATGGATATTGAGCCGGATGATATCGATGTTACAGACACGGTTACTGTAGTCTGGGAAATCGACTGATGCAATCCTGTAGAACCTCCAGCGTGGTATACGGATCAGACTTGGGAAACATACGGAAAGAAAGAACTTCATCTCTTTAACCTGAAGGAATTCGATAGAAATTAGGATGCTGTCTTTCCTTCGTGGCAACGCGAATGATTATTCACACCTCCGCTTTTACCTCCCCGCTTCAGTAGTTAACCCGTAGCAGAACACAAAAAATCGGGCACACACCGCCGCATAATGCCCGGTACTGCCCGATCATCTTCTACCTTGCGCCCGCCCCGTCCCTCCTGCCGTGGCAAACGAAAAGTATCCTTGTCATATAATATTCCCTTCCTCAGATGCCGCTAAGTGCCGTGTTCTGCGCTCTTTTGCGGGGTTTCTTCTTTTCTTTCAAATGTACACCATGCGCCGAAAATTCCGGTAGTAAGGCTCTGAGCGAACAATCATTTGTCCATCGGATATTTCAGTTTACCATGATACCGGAGACGGCAAAAGACCCGGAGAGCATTTGCACAATCCGCTTCTCCATATCGAAATCTTTTACCGTCAGACCGCAGAACTCTGATAAGTTTCTTTTCAGCACCTTTTCTCTTTGCATAACGATACATCGTTTTTTCATCAACGAGGAATCTGTCAAAAACTCCGTCAACGATGTGGGCTTCTCCTCCGAAGGAACTACTTTGCTTATAAGTTTATCTGCAAGGACATCAACAAGCATCTGCTCCAATCGAATTTGCCAGTGTTTCTCAATACCCGAATGATTAATCGGCTTCCCTTCTAGTTGTTTGTCTGGTCACAAATCATTCTGCATGAGCCTCGATGGCTTTTCCATTGCCTGTTCAGCTTTTGAGAACATTATTGTACGCTATCGTGGCATGTCTTGTCATTCAACACATGAATAAATTTTCAGCGGGCAATATTTTGTAACCCTGGCATAACAAAAGGCCGAACAGATTATCTCTGATCGGTCCTATCTGCCATGTTTTATGTCTATTCGATGATCAGCACGCACTGACAATGCCGGAGATCATTGGGAAGCTCTCACAGTGCGGGGTTAATGCGGACCGCAAGACGCTGTACCTTGATTTCGAAGAATTACGTGATTTCGGAATGGATATCATTGCAGACCAGGTTGGCCGAAACTGTTACTATCTATTTCTCATGTTCTTCTGATTTCGGGTGACACTTTTATCTGAGATTGTTCCTTCAATAATCTGTGCTACTGCAGGATCTACATAGTTCCTGCCCTATCCGATAGGCATTCTCCAAATCCTTAGGGAAATTCTTTTCGTGTGCTAATTTCTTTTTTCTTTCATCAAAGCTTGCCATATTGAACTTCGAATAATCCGATACCTGCAAAGTATCGTAGCAAGGATACAGGATAACCTTATCTCCCAGCATTTCCCATTCTTTGGCATACTCCTCAAATTTTGCTCTATATAGACGGTCATAGAACTCTTTCGTAGCGTTCATGCTGACATACAACCCGACGTTTATTTTTCCCTCAAAGTAATTGCTGTAATCGTCATAGGACAGCGAACAGAAATGCAGACGTTCTAACAATTCAAAATATCGGCTCGTCGGTCTTCCCAGATAAATCGCTGTACCGATCAGCAGTACATCCGCCCGAAATATTTTATCAATGATGGGTGATAAGTCATCTTTCCAATAGCAATGACATCTTTCTACACCTTTTCGCTTGCAGAGCATGCAGCCCCTGCATCCGGTAAAAGTCAGATCGTATAAATCAATATACTCAACTTCTGCTCCTGCATCTCTTGCGCCATCTGCTGCTGATTTGAGTAATTTAGCAGTATTCCCGGCTTTTCTTGGGCTTGCGTTTAATACCATAACCTTCATAGTAAATCCTTTCCACCAATTATATGATCATATATCCTTCCGATGCCAGGATCTTCAATGCCCTTTCAAAGTTTTCTTCCTTTACAAGGACATAATCTGTATTATATGTTGAAACTGCGAAGATGCCTATTTTATGATCAGCAAGAATGCCTGACAGCCTTGACAAAATTCCAATCAAAGAAAAATCCAGCATTCCCTGAATACGAAAGCCTTTCCATCCATCATCCCGCTCAATAGTCTCAGCTGGAGTATCTTCTGTCTTACAAACTAAGGAAATCTCTTCATCTGTTCTGCCAATAAAATAGAATTCAGACGTCATGTCTATGTCTGATACATTCTTCACCTTACAAACAGTCAGATTGAGTTCTATCTTTTTCAATTCCATTTGACCAAATTTTCTTTCATTTCCGACTGATTTTTATCGTTAAATCCGATTTGTCTTCCAGCCATCCATCCCCTACCCTATATCTAATCACGAACCGCAACCTTCCCGATTATTTAATCGCGACACACAACCCTGTAAAAAACGCTTTAGATAAGTTCCCTATGTACTATTTTCTGACCAGGTTTTTAGGACACCAGAATTTTCAACGATCCACGAAACCCGCTGATTTCAGCGGGTTCCAGGCTCGTCTTTTTTTCTTCGATATTAATGCTGCCATCTCAACGTGCCCCGAGACAGTAGGAAGAATAATCACGCTGTCTCATGCTGTATGGGAATATGTCAAAAATGCTCCACAGTGTTCGGGAATATATCGACAGTCCATGATTCATGCTCTACGCATTTCATAAACTGAATGCTTACTTTTTATACATCTTTATCCTGGTTCTTATTCTTTTTCTGCGAAATCGCCTCATGAATTCTATCATTATCAACTGAGAGTTCTTTTTCCGCAAATGATTTGACATCCTCTGAATTTTCAAATATACCCTTCGCCGTTATCTTCACATCGCGCTGTAAAGATTCCGTATCTGCCGGGCTCATTGCCGCTAAGTCATGAAACAGATCTTTTTCTTCCTTTGTTGCGGTATATTGCGGATCCAGTTTCTTCAATGAGATACGAATCATCTTTCTTCTGACATGTTTTTCCATAGTAATCTTGGGATTGCAGAGAGCCATACATTGTTCATCGCCGGAGTGATTGTTTTTGCTACTGTATTTAGTTCATTGAAATTATATGATTTCCCGATAAACGTATACGCCGTTATCAGCAAAATCATAACAATCATCACCGGGGTAAATACTCCGAGCACACCAGTAATTTTATCAAAGTTCAGAAAAGCAACTAATACTATGAGTACTGAACAGATTAAAGATCCAAGCCATGGAACGAAAGAAAACTGCTGATACAAATTAGCTCCCGCCCCGGCTATCATAACGAATCCCATCACAAAACTTCCAATGACCAATACGATATCCAGTGCTCTTGTTACTATAGGATGCGTGATTTCTGAAAAAACCTCCTCATGGTTATCAGCGCGATAATAGCATCCCATCGTCACCATAATCTTGCCGAAGATTATATTTAATATTCCCAAAAGCGCAACTCCTGCCAGTCCCTTTTCTCCGAAGCAAGGGATGCCAGCAAGCTGTCAAAAGGTGTGAAACTTACGGTAATTGACGGTATACTTGTATCAAAATTTCTTTTTAATGCAGCTTCCGTCAACGGGATAGCGCAGACCATGACAATAATCTGCGCTATGACGATAATCAATCCAGCAATGCCTGTTATGTCCACACTCTTTCCGTAGACGAATAGTATCGCCACAATGGAAATCGGCAGTAAAGCCAGTCCACTGCAAAGCCATATTTTACCGCTGTATTGATGAGCAAACCTCCAGGTTTCCTGATTTTTCATAGATCTCGTTGTCCGATATCCGAAGGTACCATTAACCTGCCTGGGTCCGCCTTTCATGAAATATTTCCCGAATCCAATCATCAAAGCTGGTATCAAAAGGCACATGATCAGCATGTAAATCCAGAATCCTGTCATAGCTTCCCTCCAGACAAATGTTTATAGTATGTGTGCTTCCATATCCTCCGTGATAATGGCATTTACATCGTTTCATCATCGACTTAATATTGCGCGTATCGGAGATCCATCGAGATCATCCATTTTCAGTGGGAGCGCTGAGAGAAGATAATTCCCGGGTTCTGCGTCCGTAAGATCAAGGTTCTCCAGGATCACTATTTCCGCAGCCAGCAAAGTACGGTGCACCACCGGACCGGTCACCTGATTTCCGACTGTATTTGCCTCTACGCCAAGCGTTGTCAGTGAGCTCTGTGTAAATACAAGCGCAGCTTCCGGGGTTATTTCAACATCGCCTTTCAGGAGAAGCCGTGTAGTGCCATCCTCCAGCATGGATTTAATCTGTGAAGGCTGGAGCGGACCGCTGCAGGCTGCTACTTTACACAGGCCAAAGCATTTCTCCAGACGGATATGCGCCACATCTGCACCACCCGGAATAAAATGCCGGGGGGCGTCAAGGTGTGTTCCGGAATGACTGCCAAGTGATAATCGTGTCAGCTGGCAAACATCCGGTTTCTCCTTTTTAAATCCAAGTACCTGCACTGCTGACGGAACCGGATCACCAGGATAAACTGGCGTGGAAAATAATTCCTTTGTTATATCAATGATCATACAGTTTCCTCCGTGGTAGTCTAAAATTCACCACCTGTTTATAGTGCAAATTTCTTGATTTTACGGGAGATTCAAATAAAAAGAGCATTGACCTCCCTCTCGGTTATAATGTCAGCGACCAAACCTTCACTACACAAAGGAGACAATGCTCGTGAACATTATACTTTATCTTCTTCAGTTATGCCATCAGCTTTATCAGCAAAACTGCTGGCTGACCAGCAGACCATTAAAAAGATTCAGGAAACTGCCGGATAAGCAGGGAGCGGACACCGCTCCTGGATAATCCGCCTGATGCCGCCATTTCATTCAGTATAATAGCAGGATTATCCCTGATCAGAACCAGAAGTTTCTTTTCTGTCCCAGTCACGCTAATTTCTGTGCTGGTTTTTGTGCCTGTTCTGTCGTCTATTTTCCTGACAAATTGTGTTCTCCACACCAGCGGGAAATTTCCGCGATCAAATCAAGCGGAAGGTTATCGCCATAGGGGATCTGAATGGCTCCCTTGCTGAATTTCAAGCCGCGTTTTGTAAGTTCTCCGGCGAAATTTTCCACCGCCTCAGGTCCCGGGTAGATCCCGATGTGCCTCTTTGCCGCCGCGAAGTGAATGATGTTATGACCCTTCCACCACGTTGGCATTGACCAGGAGATTTTCTCTTCTGCTGACGGCAGCTGCTCCCTGATCGTGTCACGAACGGCATATAAATTGCTTCTGTGTTCCGGATCCTGGTTGTTGATATATTCGTCAATCAAATTCGTTGTTCTACTCATATTTTTGTATGTCATCGGCGGTTTTCCAATCGCCTTGGAATCACTTAGAAATCTTAAACAAATCTCAAGAACCGTCCCCTGTTTGAAGCAGGGCTGTTCCGGATGATCGATGTCTTGCAGCCGCTGCGTTCAGCTTGCCATCAGCTCCAGGTTCACTTATTGGAAATGGATGGAAGAACATATCGGATCCAAATGCCGCAAGCGCAGGCCATATAAAAATCCGTGAAGAATCCACGGGTCTGGTCCCTGGATTTGATCGTTCCACTCCCGGAACGCCTGGATTCAGAGAAAAGAACCATTACCGCCTCTTCAACCCCAACGCCACAGGGAACGGAGATCTTTATCTTGACAAATATGGGAACCCTGTCAAGAAGAATTCGAAGGCATCTCACATCCTGCCTTCAGGGAGGTAATCTTTCACAATGCCACCTATGAATTAAAGGTAACAACGGCCTCAGGAGAAGTTGAAGTGCAGCTTTGAATCTCAGGACACCATCTGCTCATTCAGGTGGTATCTTTTTTTTCGGCTGACGTACAGATACCTCTCTTACTTCGTCATCATGGCCATTAAGATATCGCCATTCTCCTTCAACCACTTGTCCCATTTCCAGTAATCCGGAAAAACACGGAGCACCTCCGCATAGAACCTGTCGGAATGATTCATTTCCTTCCGGTGGCTGAGCTCATGAACCACCACACTGTCGATGACTTCCGGAGGGGTCAGCATCAGCAGGCAATTGAAATTAAGATTGCCTTTGGCGCTGCAGCTGCCCCATCTGGACTTCTGATTTCGTATGGTAATCCTGCCGTAGGTTACACCAACGAGCGGAGCATAATACTTCACACGTTCCGGAATAACTTCAAGCGCATGATTCGCAAGCGCCTGGATCTCGTCCATTGTCAGCTTATGAACGGATGCGAGTTCTTGCTGTTTCGCCTGCGCTTTTGCCAGATGTGTTTCAATCCACTTCCTGTTCTTCAGCATGAAGAGATTGATTTCTTCATCGGTAGCCTTCAAGGGAGCACGGATGATCAGCTTATTCTGTTTGATCTCCGCACCCATTGTTTTTCGATTGCTGTGGATCACCTGAAACTCCATACTGCCACCTCTCAATGTTTATCTTTGCGGAGCAGGTACGATTCAAACGGCTGAGCGTCTGGACCGTCTTCACGTTGCGGAGCTTCTTGTCTACGATCATGGTATGTAGAAGCGGCTCGTCAAATCCGGTCTGATACTTCTCTGCAACGATCAGGGTATTAAAGTTGTCATCTTTTTCTTTTATAGTCATTGTAGTTGCTCATCGTCCGAACCTCATTTCATAATCCGCTTTGTATTTCTTCGCCAGTTCGATAATCGCAGGTGGTGTCTTCTGCGTCTTTTTTACAATACCATATGTCAGAATAGCTTTCTTTCCAAGAAAGAAAAAATAGAGAACCCGCGTAATATCAGAACCCGGTTTTGTCCTTAACTCAAATATGCCATCTCCAGGCGGCCCGGAATATGGAAGCCTGAGCGCCGGTCCGTTCTGCTCTAAAAGATCATATGTCGTATTAAACATATTATCAACTTACGGTCGCAAATGAATAAAAAATGTGCCCCGTACATGAAGTACCTGCTCTCTTTTTGTAAACTGGGAGTTGTCTGTATCATTTGCAAATAATCTTTCTCATTCCACTTCCGCTAAATTCATTCGGTACAGATTCGAATCCAAATCTTTTATAAAATGATTCTTTTCCTTTTTCTGCAATCAATTGTACAGAAGATTTCTCATTCTCTAGTATTTGATCTTCTAGATATTTTAACAATTGGTTCATAATCCCGGTTCCGATTCCTTTTCTTTGATAATCAGGCTTTACTATAACATCGCAAACGGTGTTATAAATACCGTCCCCAACAACGCGTCCCATTCCTGCTGGGTTATCTTCATCAAAAACCACTATTGAATACAAACTTCTTGATAAAGCATTCTCTGTTTGTTTAATATTTGAATTCTTCCATTCAACGCTTGAATGAAGTTCACGATAAATTTCTACTGTTAATGCATTCTCCTTGAACTCCATGTAATATCCTCTATGGGCAAATCATCCAAAAGAACGGTACCCTGCGCAACGGCCTGCCACTGCCGCATTCATATTATGTATTGTGCCTTGTGACGATTTGCTCTCCTTCGTTTCTGATTATAAGAGACAAAACAGGAAATTCCAAATACTTTCGTGTCAGAATTTCTGACATTCATTTTTCGCCGGAATGACATTCTCGACCATAACCTGTACGATTGAGTTTTACCTCTTTGGCAAGCGTTGATGGATCCTTGTGGAGTTCTTTCGCGATGGCACGGAAAGACTTTTTCTGATCCAGCCCTGCCTGGAGGGCAGAACGGTCATCCAGGGTAAGGTGTTTTCCATTTCCTTTGATCTCTTTGCTCCTGGTTCCTTCCTTTCCAACTGCGGGCGAAACCAGGATAAAGTATAGACCCAAAATCGCGAGTTATCTTGCAAGACTTATTTCTACGGGGGTGTAGAAGTTAGATTTTCATTTGACCCCCAAAACTGATATCGATCCTGTTGTTAACAAGTAGACTTTTCTGCACCTGTGAGGATATAATAAGTCTGTACATCTATGTTCTTTTCTCAGATAGTAGGACGGTTTTTCTCTCTCCCCCGTTTGCTCTTGCAAAAGCACTAATCTATGAATTTCCTGCAGAAAAAGACAGAGGATAAATCACTGTTTCCTGATTTTATGGAAATTCAGGGACTTTGGACTTACCTTGCCTAACTTTTACGGAGAAACTGATTTATGAAGAAACGATTATTAAAATGGATGATAGGAATTCTGATCACACTTATCGTGATCGTAACAATTGACATGATGGTCTGCATTCACCAATATGGAAAAGGGAAGGTCACTCCCTGGCAAGTGGTGGAAGCCAATCTTTTCCGTGAGATGGTTGTGCTTGAAAAACAGGATCAGAAAACGCTGTTCCTGACAGGCCACGATTGGACCGGTGATGAGCTTTTAAAGCTTGGATGCGTGGAGACAGACCGCATGGGAAACATGGGCTACTATACCGCACCGGATGGAACAAAGTTTCGTGTCAATGACAGAAATGAATGGTGTTTTTTCTTCCGGCTACATGATATAGAGGGCATTGCGCTGGAACAGTTGGGTCTGTATCCATAAAATGCAGAAACTATTGTAGAAAATTCATGTAAAAGGAGCAAGAACCAGATGGAAATGAAAACGGAACAGAGTAAAAGCAGCAAACGAATCAACAGATTCGTAAATCACTGGTTTTCCTGGCAGATCGTAAATTAATTAGCTACACCAATTGAAGATTCAAATTCTTCCATTCTGTACTTCCAATGATAGACAACCGGTGTTTCGTTGACTTCATTGAAATATTTGTAGATGCGATCAATTAGTTCCTGCTTTGTCGCAACCCGGATGCCACGCAACATTTGCCGTGTCATCTTACCGAAAAAGCCTTTGGTTCTATGTCAAGTTTTCGGATAAGTTAAATGTGACCTTTTTCGCTATTATCCTGCCAGCTTCTGATCGGATTTCTCCATTCGAGCCAAATATTTTCTTTCGTACTGATCCGGAGACAAATATCCACAATGGCTGTGCACACGGATTGTATTGTAAAACGTATTTATATATTCAAAGACATATCGGTATGCTTCTTCATGATTCTGTATCTTAATCTGCAAAGCCATTCCCTTTTTATAAGCGAATGGAAGGATTCGATGCAGGCGTTGTCCTATGGATAGCCTTTCTTGGAATAACTAATAATCATTCCGCGGGTGGCGTCGAGAAACTCTTGAGATACATACTGGCATCCACGATCGGTTTTATGCCGAATTCAGGATAATACCCTCTATATGGAATTCACCGCTATTTAAATCGATTCCAATCAGAACATTGCCAACGGTGTAGCATTTAACATCGGGGCAGGTCCCTTTCGGTAGTTTTTCGCGCTTGAAATCATTTCCCATAATTTCCGCGGAAACCATATCACGAAATTCTGCATTACCAAACAGCTTATACGAATAGTGCTCCCGAAAATAAAAATCCACTTCCACTCCAAGCTTTCGATTCGGACTCATAACGGTATGATGGGCTTCAAATATTCTTTTCCATTCTGTTATCATTTCCTGTGTCGGTTCAGTTGTAAGCATAGAGATTTTTCCTTACAAATTCAAAATTTTTGTATGAACTCAAGTAGATACCCTAACATCATTACGATAACGAAAGCCAGGATAATGAATACATTTGCCAAAACCACTTCATTCTTTTTTGAACGAAAGCCGTTATCATTCCTATTCCACCTAAAGGCGGGCAGATAAAAACGGTTACAAACACTACAGGTGCAATGTTACTCATCGGTCTGAATTAATCTGCCGGAAGGAACAACGCTATGACAAGAAGAATAATTGAAGCAATTATTTTTCCTACAACTTCTTCCTGAGATAAGCCATTTAAATTTTAGATTCATTTTGCTATTTCTTTTTCTTGAAAGTATCAATTCCGTAAACCGCATTGTATTGAAAATGAATTATCCGTACCACAACGGTGTTTATAGCTTTACAGTTATATCAAGCTGTCCTGCTTCGTACCTGGCTTTAATATCTCCACCCATGCGTTCGATCAATAATAGCTATTGTTTTCATTATGCTAAAACATCCTTATGATTCTTTTCGTTTCATTACCTCTGCATCATATTTCGACTATGATTCCCCCCATTGAATTTGTGATTATGTCTGTAATGTCTGAGGCACCGATAGAAAGGAAATATTGAAGTGCTCCAAAAATCAGACTTACTGTGACTATGATGACCGCCTTCTTTGTCATTCTGGTTATTGGCAGTGATTTTGTCAGAAGAAAGCCAAACGGGATAAATACAACGGCATTCATCAGCGCTTCCAGAAGCGGAATATCTCCTGGGGTGATGTCCTTGTAATAAAAGGGGATCAGGTTTACTTCCCGAACAGAATGAATGTCTTGAAAAGAGAAATTCATCTTAAAAATCACAATCCACACCAAAAAGGCCAGATAGAGGACAAAAAGGATTCTTGAAATGAACAACCTTTTTCTCATCTCGCACACCTCTTTTCTTCAGAAATTATCGGTTAACCTGATGTCTTCGAAATAGAAAATAACTTCCCACAGTCAGGATAATTGCGGCGATTCCGTTTACCAGAAGTCCGGCGGATAGCCAACTGAACACCCTGCCAGCGATATCGTAGGCTGTATAGGAATCATATGTAAAATTAACAATCTGTGAAGGCAGCAGAGACAGAGCATGACTCCATACATAGCCGCCCTGATCCGGCGAGAGCAGGGAAAGGATAAGTACCAGCGGAAGTGTGATTACAATCACGCTGTAGGTATTTTTCAGCAAAGAGGACAGCAGCAGGACAAAGCCCCCGAAGCCCAGAGTATAGACATATCCCAGAAGCTGCTGGAACATCACGGCACGCTGCATGGTCAGCTGATATCCCGTAGATAAAGGAGTCACCAGGAGCTCGACCGGAAACTGACCGCCTGCTGTTCCATAGAGACACAGATATGCGATCGTATAGCCTCCCGTCAAAATCCAGTAGACGAAGGTGGCATAAAGCCATGCAGCGATGATTTTGGACAGAACAAGCCGGTCTTTCCCAAATTTCATGCAGAGCAGCAAAGAATCGCACTTAGACTGGTATTCTCCGGAAAAAACAGGAGCGATCCCAATCCCAACAATCATCATGATGATGACTGCCCAGTTTCCGGCAAAGAAGACCTGCTTCCATCCTTCACAATATCCGTAATATATGGGCTTCTTCTGCGAGGTCAGCGCTTTCCAGTATGCAGCCTGTGTTTTAGTAAGCGAACCGTTTTCCAGCAAACGGTTTATCTTGTCCTGATCCCGCGCAATTCTTGCTTCCTGAATATCGCGTCCCAGGTTCTGTTCAAATACCTGCTTGAGAGACATTTCCGATTCATCCGGATTGCTGTAAATTCCGTCGATCATTCCTAATAAAGTTTTGTTGGGCTGATACCACATACGATACAGATCCTCCGACAGATAGAAGTATGCAGCATTGTCAGATCCAGTGTCCGGATTCTTTGTATAGTCCAGATATTCATTCATGATCCGCTCTGTTTCTGCCTGTGTCAGTTCAATCGGGATATTTCGCTCCTTCATCACGCGAATGGCGTCCATCCCGGATACTGTCGTTCCGTCATCCCTGATTGCGTTCGTCTGTGCTGTATTGGAAAAAACACAGAAGATGAAAAACATGGCACAACCAATAATTGCAAGCTGTGTCAGTTTCCCCAGCCATATCTTTTTCCATTCAAAACAGATCATTTTTTTCATCAGTTTTACCTCCTTGTCCGCATGGGTTCATCGGTAAAACATTTCAGGTATAAGTCCTCAAGAACAGGAGGAACCAAAACCGCATCTGCTCCCGGCTTTTCTGCTGAAATGACACGTGCTTCGACAGTTGCACCCTCATTATGGGAGTTGGCAATACAGTGCACCGCTTCAAAAGCCAGCCATTCTTTTTGAGGGACATGTATGCTCCACACCATCCCATTTACTTCTGGTAACAATTCTTCGGAAGTGCCCTGCAAAATAAAACTTCCCTTTTTCATAATCAGGATCTGATCGGAAATAAACTCAATATCTGAAACAATATGTGTCGAGATAATAATAATTTTCCCGCGTGACATCTCCGCAATGATATTCCGGAAATAAGCTCTTTCCTTCGGATCAAGTCCCGCCGTCGGCTCATCAAGAATTAGGATTTTCGGATCATTGAGAAGCGCCTGCGCGATTCCAAGTCTGCGCTTCATGCCTCCGGAAAACGTTCTGATCTTCTGACCGGTTGCCTCCTCCAGATTGACAAGGTGCAGCAGTTCCTCTGTTTTCCGCCTCGCATACCGAGGTTCCAGCCCCTTGACAGAGGCGATATACAGCATGAAATCCCTGGCCGTAAATCCGGGTGTATAGCCAAATTCTTGCGGAAGATAGCCGAGAAGATCCCGAAACTCCTCCCCCATTTGCAGGTTATTCCTCCCGTTTATAAGAACCTCTCCCGACGTGGGTGCAACGATTCCGCAAATCATCTGCATCAGTGTGGTCTTTCCAGCTCCATTTGCCCCTAAGAATCCATAGATGCCATCATGCATTTCGGCGCTCACCTGATCCACGGCGATCTTGTTTTTGAAATGCTTAGACAGCCGATCCAGTGTTAATTTCATAGGCATTTCCTTCTCCTTTCAACAACAGACTTCTTAATTCCAAGCCTGCCCCTGTCAAAGCAAGGGATTCTGCAATGATCCATACAAACGCAAGATTATCTGCAAACAGTTCCAGTCCTGTAATTCTGCACATGATCACGATACAGTTCAGCAATACGGCGAAGCCGGCACAGTACAGCAGGGCATTTTCCTCACAGCAGTGATTCAATATGGCGAAGCATCCGAAGCACATCAGGTTATAGGGCACTGTACTGTAAAGAAGTACCTGCCAGAAAACCACGCCATAAGATGTGATCAGCAAAACGGAAGCAGGAACAAGCAAAATCAGATCGATCAATCCGAATAGGATCAGCCGCACCAGCAGTATTTTTCTCAGAGAGAACCGGGTCGTCATCTGTAATTCATAGATCCCCGGCTGAAGCGCCTGAAACAGTTCGTTTACGTTGAGCAGACATGCGAAAGGGGCAGCTATGGAAACCAGCGGCCAGATCCAATAATCCAAGGAGATTCCAGTAAGTCCCAGCAGTACAAGGAGCAAACTAGTCAGGATAGTTTTAGATGCCCAGGTTTTCCTTTGGACAAAACGTATCTGATCCACAAAAAATTCACAAGCAGTCATTCGATATTTTCCCGGCTGGAAATCCATTTCCTTTGCCGCCTGAATCGTCTTTATAAGAGCATCATTTTCATAGGCGGGAATTTTGATCTGGTTCAGTTTTGCTTTCAGGCTTTTATCCATTTCTCTTACTCCTCCATCATCTGACTTAGACGCTTTTCTGCTTTTTTCAGCATGTATCGGGTGGTAGAAACCGGCTTCCCTGTAATCCTTGCGATGTCCCTCACCGATACATCCTGGTAGTATCTCAGCAGTATGATTTCCTGATATTCCTTTCCGAGTGAAGCAATCATGTCTAATATGTACATTTGTTCCATTTCAGCATCAGAGGATACTGTCCTTTCTTCGGCTAACTGCGAAATATCTCCCATCAATATTGGACGCGATTTTTTTCGATAATCC
>Ga0256406_1004282_pt1 | contig 16593 bp, 20 predicted proteins | sample RumenRJG_03DNA_FD_185986 | JGI IMG/M metagenome (GOLD analysis project Ga0256406, IMG submission 185986) | Bovine rumen microbial communities from Lethbridge, Alberta, Canada - RJG_03 | ecosystem: Host-associated > Mammals > Digestive system > Stomach > Rumen | place: Canada: Alberta | collected... | reverse complement strand
TGATCATGGCATAGGTAGAAGGACGGCCGATGCCCTCTTCTTCCATGGCCTTGATGAGCTTGGCTTCGGTGTATCGTGCCGGCGGTTCGGTGAAGTGCTGGTTGGATTTGAGATCCTTCGGCAGCATTTCTTCGCCTTCACTTAAAGCAGGCAGAATTTCATCTTCCTTTCGGGTATCATAGGCGCCATAAACCTTCAGAAAACCGTCAAACTTCAGGCGGGAGCCGCTGGCTGTAAAGTCACAGCCATCCCGGCTGAGCGTCAATGCCATCGTATCAAACTCAGCCTTTGCCATTAAGGAAGCCATGGCCCGACTGTAGATCATCTTATAGAGCTTATACTGTTCCTGACTCAGATAGGGCTTGAGCTTTTCCGGCGTATTGGCAACGCTGGTAGGACGGATAGCTTCATGTGCGTCCTGGGCATTGGCATCATTTTTGGCATGGTAATAGCCGAGATACTGCTTACCGTATTCCTGTTCAATCACCCCGCGGGCGGCCTGGATATAGACATTGGAAAGTCTTGTACTGTCGGTACGCATGTAAGTGATCAGACCTTCCTGGCCATTGCCGACATCAATGCCTTCATACAGGCGCTGGGCAATGGACATGGTCCGCTTGGCCGCAAAGCCGAGCTTCTGTGAAGCTTCCTGCTGGAGCGTGGAAGTGATGAAAGGCAGCGGCTGGCTGCGGCTTCTGGTACCGGCCTTGATCGCCGTCACATTGAACAGACCGTTGCAGCGGTTATAGACCGCCTCCGCTTCCTGCTGGGAGTGGATTTCCGCTTTCTTTCCATCCACCCTTGCCAAAGATGCCTTGAAGTCCTTTCCGTCTTTGGTAAATACGGCATCAATGGTCCAGTATTCCTGCGGTTTGAAAGCCTGGATTTCACGTTCTCTTTCCACGATGAGCTTGAGAGCAACCGACTGTACACGGCCGGCTGATTTTGATTTGATCTTGGTCTTGAGCAGCTTGGAAAGCTTGAAGCCGATGATGCGGTCAAGAATGCGGCGGGTCTCCTGGGAATGGACCAGGTTCATATCAATGGCACGGGGCTGCTGGAATGCATCCCTGACGGCATTCTTTGTGATTTCATGGAAAGTGACGCGGTCTTCAGCATCTTCGGGCAGATCAAGCACCTGGGACAGATGCCAGCTGATGGCCTCTCCCTCACGATCGGGGTCGGTTGCCAGATAAACATAATCTGCTTTTTTCGCTTCTTTTCTGAGATCAGCCACAATATCTGTCTTATCCTTGGAAATCTCATACGTAGGCCTGAAATGATCTTCAATATCAACACCGAGGCCTTCTTTGCCTTTGATGGCAAGGTCGCGGATATGTCCTTTACTGGATACAACGGTATAGTCAGGTCCCAGGTATTTTCCGATTGTCTTGGACTTTGCCGGTGACTCAACAATGACTAAATTCTTCATGCCGTCCTCCCTTTCTTTTCTTCTTACAAATGAACAAGGCTTACCATACACTAAAAAAATGGCAAATTCAATAAACATCCCTCACAGCAGATCCTTCACGCGCTCTGTGTCATACAGCATATCCGCCCCTTCCTGGATCAGAAGATTACAGCCGGAACCCTCCTTTGAGCCAAAGGGATACGGTACACAGTAGATGTCCCTGCCAAGCTTCAGCGCCTCTGCCACCGTATGCATGGTGCCGCTTTTCACTTTGGCCTGGGTTACAATCAATGCTTCTCCAAGAGCAGCCAGAATCCGGTTGCGCCAGGGAAAATGGCAGCGGGCAATCGGCGTATGTACAGGATATTCCGACAATATGAGATCCGTCTTTTCCATCTGCTGATAGAGATCTCTGTTTTCTTTCGGATACACCGTATCCAGTCCATGTCCGCACACCCCGATCGTATGGCCGCCATGCGCCAGGGCGGTGCGGTGGCTGATGCCGTCCGCCCCTCTGGCCATTCCTGAAACAATAACGTACTTTTCCGCCAGAACAGCAGTGATCTCTTCTGTGATACATGCCCCTTCAAGAGTCAGCTCACGGCTGCCCACAATCGTGATCATCCTTTTCTTTAATAAAGCCGGATTACCGCGGCAGAACAGTACATAAGGCGGACATTCAAGCTCTTTCAAACAGGCAGGATACAATGCATCAAGACACGTGATATACGGTTCTTCTACCGGGATGATTTCAATTTTCCTCTGTGTGATCAGATGTGTGTGAATACGGTTCCAGTTTCCCTGATACAGGCAGGCAAGCGATGCAAGTTCTTCCGGTTTCATCCTGATTACCTCCTGCATACATATACAACGAAAAAACCGGATCTCCCCTAAAAAAGATCCAGTTTCAGCTGAACGTGGGATACCGGCGCAAAGGAACGGCGGTGAATCGGTGTAATGCCAAGCTCATCAATGGCCGCCAGATGTTCTTTTGTACCATAGCCCTTATTGCGGGCAAAACCATAGCCCGGATACATCTCATCATAGGCTTTCATGATGTGATCCCGGGTTACCTTTGCCAGGATCGAAGCGGCCGCAATGGAAATGCTTTTCTGATCACCTTTGATGATATCCGTGACCTGTTTTTCTGATTCCGGCAGTTTCATGGCATCTGTCAGAATCAGATCAGCCGGAGCATTGTCACTCAGACGCGTCATGGCAGTCTGATCCGCCCGATAGATATTGCAGAAATCAATATCCTCACGGGATACTTCCATGATCTCAAACCACAGTGCATCTTTCATAATAACGCTGTACAGCGCTTCTCTTTTCTTTTCACTCAAGGCCTTGGAGTCATAGATGTCTTCATTGACATAGCCGATCGGAAACACCACAGCCGCTACAGATAAAGGTCCGGCCAGCGGTCCCCGGCCTGCTTCATCCAGTCCGCAGATATATTTGCCCTGTGCCCACGCTTCTTTTTCAAACGTATTCTCACAGACTTTTCTGACTTTCTTCATCGCATCTCTCCAGTGTGAAGCGGCCGAGCTTTGCCTTTCTGAACTCATGCAGAAAAAGAGAGGCAGCCCGTTTTGTATCAGGTTTATCTTCTTCCAGAAGAAGATGTCTTTTCGCTGCAATTGCCTTGAGCATCCCGTTGGGATTGACCGCTCCGCTTTCATATTCCGCTTCAAGCACCCCGGGATACAGATCCTGAATGGCATGGATCGTATCCATGGCAATACTCTTCAGATCAAGAATATTTTCATTGATGGCACCGCATGCCGCCAGCAGGCTTCCGGTCTTCTCATCTTCAAACTTCGGCCAGAGCACCCCAGGCGTATCCAGAAGATCAAGTGAATTACCCGCATGAATCCAGGTCAGCGACCGGGTTACACCAGGCGTATCGGCAGCCTTGACAATGTTATGGCCGGCTATTTTATTGATAAGCGTTGATTTGCCGGCATTCGGCACCCCGACAATCATGGCTCTTGCGGCCCGGGGACGGATGCCTTTGGCACGCTTTTTCTCATTCAGCGGCTTCATCAGAACCTGACAGTTCTGAATCACCCTGCGGCCGGCATTGTTATCATGCTGGATGTCCAGGGCAATTGCCCTGTTTCCATCTGAAGACAGGGTATGAAGCCACTGATCCGTTTCTTCCGGATCCGCCAGATCACACTTGCCAAGCACAATCAGCCTTGGTTTGTCTGATGCCATTTCATTGAGCAATGGATTGCGGGAAGCACGGGGAATACGGGCATCTCTGACTTCGATGATGAGATCGACTGCCCTGAGTCTTTCATTCATCTGTCTTCTTGCCTTCTCCATGTGTCCGGGATACCACTGTACTTTTACCATGAACGCACGCCTGCCTTATTGAACGGATAAATCACCACAACACCCTTGGCAATGATATCGTCCTTCTTGAAAGGACCATAATAGCGTGAATCGCTGGAGTGCGGCCGGTTATCACCCAGGCAGAAGTATTCATCATCGCCCAGGGTAATCGGATCCACATCACTCATGAAGGTACCATCTTCATATGTATTCACATAGTCCTGGTTCAGAAATGGCTCATCCATGGCCTTGCCATTGATATACAGCTGGCCGTCCTTATAGCTGACTGTCTCGCCCGGCAGACCGATGACACGCTTGACAATATATTCATTCTTCTCTTCAAGATGCACAATCACAATATCAAACCGGTCAATCGACCCCAGCTTTGTCCCGATCACATCGGAAATTCCATACTCCTTATCCTGCAGGGTCGGATACATACTGGAACCGATGACTTCCACCGGTCTTATAATACAGTGGAAGACAACAAATACAACTGCCATCGCAATGACAATATCACGCAGAAAAAGCAGCAGCTCTTTCCCGATCGAGGTCTTTTCCTCTGTTTTCTTTTCAGCTTCTTCAGTTTCTTTCTCGTTCTTTTTCATACTCGTCTATTCTACACCCCTTATTCCTTTTGGAAAGAAAAAAGAGCACCGCCCTCACGGCAGCACTCATTCCGGAATATCTCAGTGACGATCTTCCTTGATTCTTGCATTCTTGGCAGACAGACCCTTGAGATAAGACAGATTGGCTCTTCTGACCTTACCATGACGGACAACTGTCACCTTGTCAAGAATCGGAGAATTGACCGGGAAGGTTCTCTGTACACCGATGCCGCTGGACATCTTGCGGACAGTGAATGTTGCGCCGACACCGCCGTTGGACTTGTTGACAACAACACCTTCATAAGCCTGAATTCTTGTCTTCTGACCTTCTCTGATACGTACGTCAACACGAACCGTGTCGCCTACTTTGAAATCAGGAATGTCGTTACGAAGCTGTTCTTTTGTGATTTTGTCTACTAAACTGAGATTCATTTTCCTATACCTCCATCTATCAGTTGATCAGCCGCTCATTCGCCCGCAGGCCAGCGGAACGGTGACTGCGCTTTACACGCCGTAATATAATATCATATAACCTGTCTTACAGGCAATGCTCTTTTCAGATCCATCCGAAATGACGGCAGGCTTTCATAATACCGTCATCTACATTTGCTGCTGTGACATAGTCTGCCTTTGCCTTGAGTGCCTCGGTTCCATTGCCCATGGCAATGGAGAACCAGGCCGGATCAAACATGACCATGTCATTATCCGCATCACCAAACACCACAACATCCCGGATATCGCCGCCAAGATACTTCATCATCCTGAGAATCCCGTCTTTCTTCTTATCATACTGAAAGACCCGGTAGCCCTTTCCCATCCGCAGTGAACCAAGATCCTTCAGCCAGAGATAGCGGCGGTCATCTTCTTCATCCACGGCCAGATAGATCTTGTATATGGCATCCATTTTCTCATAATCAAGATCCGGATCCAGATGATATGTGGTCAGCTCCGTTCTTCTTCCGGCCTGTTCCAGAAACTTCAGATCCTTCATGTATACACTGTCGGAATCATCCAGCATCAGGATCCACCCGATACCTGCTTCATCCGCATGCCTCAGCATGGTCTTTGCCTTATCCGTTTCCAGCGGTACACTGTCCACAATCCGATCATTCACAACCAGGCATCCGCCCCCCGGCACAGACCAGGTTATGAATGTCAATGGAATCGGTAAACGCCACTGCCTTGTAGTGGGCACGGCCGGTGGCAATCGCTGTAAAGTGGCCGTTGTCCCGCAGCTGTTTCAGAGTTTCCCGGGCACTGGGTACAATGCGGTGGGTCGCATCATCCGTCAGTGTTCCGTCAATATCAAAGAAGAAATATTTCTTTCCTGCCCGCGGCTGTTTCATACATCAGTCCTCTCGGTCGTAAACTGGCCATTCTCTTTCTTCACTTTAATTGCAAAATCCATCGTATCGACTTTGATGGCAAGCCAGAAGTCCTCTTCCGGAAATACATCTTTCTGTAAGGGATCAAAGAACTTCTTTCCTTCCTGGTATCTGAGATTCAGAGCTCTTTCCTGAATATCCGCCAATGGTTTTCCTTCCAGAATCGATCTGATGTATTCAGCACATAGTACATCCTCTTCCGTATCTTTCACAGCTTCCAGCCCCATGGCCACAAGCGATACCTTCTCCGGCTTTACTTTCTGAATATACCGGGCGGTTGCGGCCGCATTGACAAGCGCTCCGGTCACAATCTCATCTGCCCCGGCCGCATTGACAAGTCCCTGAACACCGGCACTGGTGGTGTGGATGATCGTCTTTCCCCTGACATCATGGCGCAGCAGTTCACTGGGTGAATTGCCCAGATCAAACCCCTCCACTTTCTTTCCATGTCTTTCTCCGCAGAGAATATACTCCGGATGTGCCTGCTTGAGGGCAAAGGCATCCTCTACCGTACCGACCGGTATTGTTCTGGCTGCTCCCTGTGCATACATATACGCTTCCAGGGTAAAAGCCCGGAACACATCTATAATTACCGTAAGACCTTGAGCATATCTGGCACCTTCCAGAAGATGCTGTATCTTGATTTCCATCAGAACCCCTTCTTTCCTGTGTGCATGTTCCATTGTACCATTTTGCATTCTTGCGGAAAACGGCGTATTAGACTATGATTCTAACAAAGGAGTTTTTGCATGGCCGAGGAATCCAAGTACTATCCCTTTCTGTACAGACATCACATGGTGTATACCGTTGCTTTATACGGTTCCAATGCACCTTATATCATAAAAGGCCATCTGGTACTGCGTACCTACTATAAGGACAGCGGCTGCACCCAGGTGGACATTCCCCATACCAATGACTATGTCATGGATACGATTTTCTATGAATCCAACAAGACCATCCGCATGCGGATGGAAGACAGCTATAACGGAAAGCGTGAGCTCGTGGAACTTTCCATGCCGGTGCTCGGCAAACAGTACCGCATCATCTACAATGCGGCAGAAGTGCCTTCCCGCCGCTATGATGATGCCATTGCCCTTCTGTCTTTGCGGGATCCCGATGCCCATGGCGTTGCCATTATCATGAAGCGCAGCGCGGATGATCTGTTATGCTGGCTCGATGAAAGCGAAGCCAGAACCATCGCCCGCAAGCTGACCCTGACAACAGATGAAGGCCTGAGCTGAAATAAAGGCATCTCATCGTGCATGATGAGATGCCTTTTCAATTGATCAGACTGACAGCGTCAGATACTGATAGACCATGATGAAGTGACACAGACTGCCTGCTAATACAAAGCAATGGAACAGTTCATGATTGCCGAAACCTCTGATCTTATATTCAAATAATGCCGGCTTCAGAGCATAGATCACTGCCCCGACTGTATAGAACACACCGCCGGCAAACAGCCAGAGAAATGCATGCAGTCCCATGCCCGCATAGATATCTTTCAGAAAGAACACACATACCCAGCCCATGGCGGTATAGATGACACTGGATACCCACTTGGGACAGGTCACCCAGCATGCCTTGAATACCATACCGGCTGCCGCAATCGCCCAGATCAGCCCGATCAGAAGATTTCCTTCATGCCTGTTCAGGCAGACGGCCGCAATCGGCGTGTAGGAGCCGGCGATCAGAACAAAGATACTCATATGATCCATCTTCTTCAGCACTTTATTAACCCTGTAGTTCACACTGAAGGAATGATAGGAGGCACTGGCACTGTACAAGAGAATCATGCTTAACATGAACACTGCATAGCTGACCATAGCCCTCAGACTGTTGCCATGCACGGCGCCTTTCAATAAGAGAAGTGGCATTCCCGCAACAGCCCCGACTGCCCCGGCAAAATGGGTCAGGGCACTGATCGGATCCTTTACCGTAAACAGCTTCTCATCGCTGATCATAGACTGATTCATCGCTGTCATAATATACCTCCCGTATATCTTATCATCGGTTATCCAATAACTGATTACAGTTATGATATTATCGGTTATTTAATAACCTGTCAAGAGATTTATATATTGTATTTGACGTTATCAGCTACTTTGTATTAGAATGCAGGTATGAAAAATACATCAGTCAGAGAAACTCTGTCCTCCTTCCGGATGCCGGCCTACCGGGAAATCCCGGATGTAGGCCTGTACCTGGATCAGGTCGTCAAATACATCAATGGATGCTTTGCTGACTTTCCGGAAATGAAGATCACTTCTTCCATGGTATCCAACTATGTCAAGATGAAGATCATTTCCTCCCCGCATAAGAAGACTTACAGCCGGGATCAGATCGCTGCCCTGCTGTTTATCGTTATTGCCAAGACGGTCTTATCCATGGACCATATCCGTATCTGCCTCACGATGAAAGACAGCTTTTCTTCTAATGAAGATGCCTACAGCACCTTTGCGGCAAGACTCAAAGAAGTCCTCTCTCATATGGAAGAAGGAACAGATCTGAAGAGTGCCGGCGGCAGTGAACAGGAACAGGCACTGGATCATATCGTCATCACAGCTGCCCATAAGATGTTTCTGGAACGCTACTTTGAAAACATGGAACAGGAAGCAGAGAAAAAGGAACAGGACGCTTAGTTCTGTTCCTTCTCCAGTTTTCTGCCGCATTTCCAGCAGTACTGTGCATCTTTGAAGCGCAGGGCTGCGCCGCAGTACGGACATTTCCTGACCTCAGGTTCATCCTGGGGTTTTTCTGATTCATCCATCTCACCTTTCTGTTGCGCTGTTTTCGTTCGATCTGATGTGATGGTTTCTGCCGCTTGATCAGATACCGTTACTGCAGTTTCTTCTTTAACTGTATCTTTAACTTCTGTCTCTGGTTCAGCTGTTTTTTCTTCCGCTGCCTCAGCAGACGGCTCTTCTGTTTCTTCTTTCTTATATAGAGGGATCGGGGCAGGAGCCGGATCAGCCGGGACCTCTTCCTTTACCGGTTCTTCCTTTTCTTTTTTATGCGGTCTGAAGTGCGACAGAAGGCTCTTCTTTTTCTGATCCGCATTGACCGGCTTTAGTGCTTCTTCTGTTTTTTCATCTTCAGCCGGCTTTTCCTCATTGCCTGACGAAGCAGACTGTTCACTGCTTTCTTTTTCCGCTTCCCTCATTTCATCCATAAGCGGTTCTACCGGCAGCACTTCGGTTTCTTCACTGACAGAGTCTTCCTCTGCTGGTTCCACAGGTTCTGCCGCCTTATTCTTTTCTGTCTTTACTTCTCTGTCTTTTTCTCTGACCAGACGCACATAGTGATGGCGAATATGAATATAGTAGGTAAATGCCATGACACAATAGATCACCGCAATGACCATGATGAAAATCAGCACCAGCAGGATGATGGTACTGCTTTTATGCATGATGCCTGCCGCATAGCCATAGACATCCTTTAAATACAGGAAGATGAAAAACAGAATATGAAACAGAAAGGAAGTGCCGTAATGCAGTAAAAGACACTGCCAGCTTTTTCTGATCCAGTGAACGCCATACACTTCCGCTTCGATCAGCAGTACTGCCTGCAGCAGAACAGACAGACTGAGCAGAATCAGAACAGCCGGATATTTCTGATATGGGAAGTATTCCATGACCGGAATGATGCGGATGACATCAATATGACAGATTTCCAGAAACAGGCTGATGAGAAAATACAGTGAGAAAATAATGCCAAGCGGCATCAGTACCAGCTGATTGATCTTATGAAAGGTAAGTGAAGTATCCTCTTTCTTCTTTGTACTCATTCTTCTTCCTCCCAGTCAACATCCCCGATTTTTCCCATTTCAAGCTTTCTGAGAACCTTTTTCTCTTCTTCTGTGAAGGTATGGGCCGCGTACAGATCCGGTCTTCTTTCCTTTGTCCGTTTCAGTGCCATGGCAACCCGCCATTCCCGGATACGGGCATGGTCGCCAGACAGCAGCACTTCCGGCACCCGATCACCCTGATAGTCGGCGGGACGGGTATACTGGGGATATTCCAGCAGGCCGTTTTCATGCGACTCTTCCAGCGGAGAATCATCGGATATGCTGCCTTTTAATAAACGGGAGACTGAGTCAATGATGATCATGGCCGCTGTTTCACCGCCGGTCAGTACATAATCACCGATCGATATCTCTTCATCCATATGATGGGAGATTCTTTCGTCCAGCCCTTCATAATGGCCGCACAGTATGACAAGATGATCCTTTGTGCTCAGTTCATGGGCTTTGTGCTGGGTATAGGGATGGCCGGCCGGACTCATCAGAATCTTATATGCGTCAGGATCCTCTACAGAATCCAGTGCATCCAGTACAGTCTGGCATTTCATGATCATACCGGCCCCTCCGCCAAACGGCGCATCATCTACATGCTTATAGCGGTCCCTGGCAAAATCACGGATCTGTACAAAATCCACCTGCAGAAGACCTCTTTCCATCGCCCGATGCACAATTGAAACCGACAGAAAGCTGTCAAACATTTCCGGAAACAGCGTCAGTACCGTAATTCTCATAACAGTCCTTCTATGACATGGATGACAATCGTGTTCTCTTCATCATTCACATCTCTGATAAAAGCAGGCACATACGGCACCAGTGCATCCTTCTGTCCCTCTCTTGCAATGCGCAGATTGAGATTGGCGCCAAGCGTTTCTTCCACATCCTTCACTTCACCGATTGTTCTGCCTTCTTCATCCTTCACTTTCATACCGATCAGATCATCCACGTAATGCCTGCCGTCTTCCAGCTCATCACGATCAGCCGCATCGATGAAGACAGGACATCCCTTATACTTCTCCACCAGATTGATATCCTTATGCTCTTTAAAGGAAACCAGCGGGAATCCCTTATGGACACGATACGTATCGCATACAAAAGGAATGTACTTTCCTTCATACAGGATGTATACGGTACTGCCCTGCGCATACCGTTCTTCGTCAAAATCCGATTCACTTCTGATTTTCAGTTCGCCTTTAATGCCATGGGTGTTGATCACCCTTCCGATTCTTATATATTCCATAGATATAATTATATAAAAACATCCATGGGATTGCCATGGATGCTTTCTTACTGCTGTTCAAATACAATTGTGACGCGCTTATTTTCACGATGTGAAGCAACACCCATTACCTGACGCAGTGCACTGGCCATCGAGCCCTTGCGGCCGATCAGACGGGCGATATCTTCCTGGGAAGCATTCACATGCAGGACAGCATCTCTGCTGTCTTCACCTGCTGTTTCTTCCACCCTGAGGTCTTCCGGATGATCTACCATCGGACGGACAAGGTCATACAATACCTGCTCAAGGTTATTCATGAAGCTTACTTCTTAGCCTTAGCGGCCTGCTTCTCTTCGTGGAACTTCTTCATCACACCCTGACGGGAGAGAATGTTGCGTACAGTATCAGAAGGCTGTGCACCTTTTCTGAGCCATTCCAGAGCCTTGTCGGCATCCAGGGTAACATCTTCCGGATCAGTTGTCGGATTGACATAACCGATTACTTCAATGTCACGGCCATCTCTGCGCATACGGGAATCAGCTGCGACGATACGATATCTCGGCGCTTTCTTAGCACCCATTCTCTTTAAACGAAGTTTTACTGCCATGGGAATATCCTCCTTATCTCAACAGTGATGATTCTATCACTTTCACTATCCCTGTCAAGTCATTTTACTTAACGTTCATGCATGATGTTATCACAGAATGCCTGAAACGCAAAGATTTTTCTTATTTCATGCAGCAAAGGACATGTCAATGAACATGTCCCCTGTTTGTTACTTCATATTGTATTTGCGCTTGAGTGCTTCCAGCTGAGCCGGATCAATGTTGGCTTTGGATGCCATATCATTGAGGGTCTGTTCCATGTTTTCTTCATTGAACTCTCCGCTTCTCTGCATGGCCCCCATCTGTCCCATTGCCTTCTTCATCCTGTTATAGGAGTTGAGCAGTTTGTTCACATCATTGAGAGACTGGCCGGCACCGCGGGCAATTCTCTTTTTCATGGTGGAACGGATCTTTTCCGGATGTTCTCTTTCCCATAGGGTCATGGACTGAATGAGAGCCTTGGAATGTTTCATGGCTCTGGCGCTGTCTTCATCCTTCATCAGACCGGCATACTGGTTCATGCCCGGCAGCATCTTCATGATGCCGGACAGCGGACCGAGCTTTTCAATCTGTTCAAACTGCTTCAGCATGTCATTGAGATCGAAATGGCCGGTCATCATCTTCTGGCTCAGCTTTTCGGCCTCCTCCATGTCCATCTTTTCCTGGGCTTTCTCAACCAGGGTGACAATATCACCCATGCCGAGAATACGGTCCGCCATTCTTTCCGGATGGAAGATGTCGATATCCTCAATCTTTTCACCCTCACCGACAAACTTGACCGGTACATCCGTGATCTTCTTGACCGACAGCACACCGCCGCCGCGGGAATCGCCATCAAACTTGGTTACGACAAGTCCGGTCAGCGGCAGAGCTTCCTTGAAGGCCTTGGCGACATTGACAATATCCTGACCGGTCATGGCATCAACCGTCAGCAGGATTTCATCCGGCTGTACCGCTTCATTGATCTGCTGCAGTTCATGCATGAGATCTTCATCCACGTGCAGACGGCCGGCGGTATCGATCATGACCGTATCAAAGCCGTTGTTCTCCGCATACCTGACACCCTGTCTGACTGTTTCCAGGGCACCAGTCTCAGGACCGAGTGAGAAGACTTCCGTATCAATCTCACGGCCCAGCGTCTGCAGCTGATCAATCGCAGCAGGACGGATCACATCCGCCGCAATCATCAGAACATGTCTGTCCTGTTTCTTCTGAATAAAATTAGTGATCTTGGCAGCACTGGTTGTTTTACCAGTTCCCTGCAGACCTACCATCATGATTCTGGTAACACCCTGTTCTCTGTATTTGATTTCCGCGTCTTCATTGCCAAGCAGATCAACCAGCTGATCATGAACGATCTTGACCAGCATCTGCCCCGGCTCAACGGAGTTGATGACATCTTCGCCTCTTGCCTTTTCTCTGACCTCTTCCAGGAAGTCCTTGACAATCCGGTAGTTTACATCCGCCTCAAGCAGTGCAATACGCACTTCCTTGAGCATATCTTCCATGTTCTTGTCGGTCAGCCTGCCCTTGCCGACGACATTGCGCATGGCTTTATTCATCCGTTCGCTTAATGAGTCAAAAGCCATTTCTGTCATTCCTCGCTTTCGTATCTTTTCATGCCTATTTAGTCTATCAGATGCGCGCCGATCTTTCATCTGAATAATCATTTTTTCACAAAGCTTCTTTTCTTCCGATGGTTAAAGGCCATGATGGATTTCTGACATTTTCTGACGTGTTTTTTCAAAGTCTTTCCGCTTGTATTTCCGCCAAAGGGTCTTATAATCAAAGCTGTCGAAACAATTAGTTGCGTCTGCAACTATTCTGATATCTTGGAGGAGAAGTACGATGAACGTCATTAAAAGAAGCGGTGAAGAAGTCATTTTTAATGCTTCTAAAATTGAAAATGCCGTCCGCAAGGCAAATCAGGCAACTGAACCTGAGCAGAGAATGAGTGAGGACAGCCTGAAAGAGACTGTTTCCCGTGTTCTTGATCAGATCGCCCTTTTGAATAGAGCAATCGGAGTTGAGGAAATCCAGGACATGGTGGAAAAGTCCATCATGCAGGAAGGTGCTTATGCTGTTGCCAAAAACTACATCACCTACCGTTATGAAAGAGCCCTGGTCAGAAAGGCCAACTCCACGGATGAAAAGATTCTTTCCCTGATTGACCGCAATAATGAAGAGGTAAAGCAGGAAAATTCCAATAAGAATCCTACGGTCAACTCCACCCAGCGTGACTACATGGCCGGTGAGGTTTCCAAGGATATCACCCGCCGTTTCCTGTTGCCTAAGGATATTCTGGAAGCACACGAACAGGGCATCATCCACTTCCATGATGCGGACTACTTCGCCCAGCCGATGTATAACTGCTGCCTCGTTAATCTGGAAGATATGCTGCAGAACGGTACGGTCATCACCGATACACTGATCGAAAAGCCGCACAGCTTCGCAACCGCCTGCAATATCGCTACCCAGATCATTGCCCAGGTTGCCTCCAACCAGTACGGCGGCCAGACCATTACCCTGGCCCACCTCGCTCCTTTTGTCGAGGTTTCCCGCCAGAAGCACAGAAAGGCAGTCAGAGAAGAATTTGAAGAAGCCGGTATTGAGGCAAGTGAAGAGAAGATCTATGCCGTAGCTGAAGAAAGACTGCATAAGGAAATCAAGGACGGTGTACAGACCATCCAGTATCAGATCATTACTCTGATGACAACAAACGGACAGGCACCTTTCGTTACGGTATTCATGTATCTGGATGAAGTACCGGCCGGCCAGGAAAGAGAAGATCTCGCCCTCATCATTGAAGAGATGCTCAAGCAGAGAATGCTCGGCGTCAAGAATGAAAAAGGCGTCTATATCACCCCTGCTTTCCCGAAGCTGATCTATGTCCTGGATGAAGACAACATCCATGAAAATTCCAAGTACTACTACCTCACAAAGCTTGCGGCAGAATGCACTGCCAAGCGTATGGTGCCGGATTATATTTCCGCCAAGATCATGCGTCAGCTCAAGGGAGATGTCTATCCATGCATGGGTTGCCGTTCCTTCCTGACCCCGGATCGTTTCACAGATGCAGGCAAGGGCAATATGGCCAATGCCGGTTCCTATGAAGAAGGCAAGCACAAGTATTACGGCCGTTTCAACCAGGGTGTTGTTACGATCAATCTGGTTGATGTCGCCTGCTCTTCCAAAGGGGACTTGGATGAGTTCTGGAAGATCTTTGATGAAAGACTGGATCTCTGCTACAGAGCACTGATGATCCGTCATAACAGACTCATGGGTACACCAAGTGATGTTGCCCCGATTCTCTGGCAGTATGGCGCCATTGCCAGACTCAGGAAAGGTGAAACCATCGATAAGCTCTTATTTGACGGCTATTCCACTATTTCCCTGGGCTATGGCGGTCTCTATGAATGCGTCAGATATATGACCGGCAAATCTCATACAACACCTGAAGGAGAAGAATTCGGCCTGAAGGTCATGCAGCATCTGAATGATGCCTGCCAGAAGTGGAAGAAGGAAACAAATATTGACTTCTCCGTCTATGGCACACCGATGGAATCCACCACATACAAGTTTGCCAAGTGCCTGCAGAAGCGCTTCGGCATCATTCCCGGCGTCACCGACAACAACTACATCACCAACTCCTACCACATTCATGTCAAAGAAGAAATCAACGCCTTTGATAAGCTGACAAAGGAAGCACGTTTCCAGCAGCTTTCCCCTGGCGGAGCCATCTCCTATGTGGAAGTACCTAACATGCAGAACAACATTCAGGCTGTTCTTGCTCTGATGAAACACATCTACAGCACAATCATGTATGCAGAGCTCAACACAAAGTCTGATTACTGCCAGGTATGCGGTTATGACGGTGAAATTCAGATTGTCGAAGACGAAAACCATAAGCTGATCTGGAAGTGCCCTAACTGCGGCAATACCGATCAGTCCAAGATGAATGTCGCAAGACGTACCTGCGGCTACATCGGCACTCAGTTCTGGAATCAGGGAAGAACTGCCGAAATCAAGGACAGAGTCCTGCATCTCTGATCAGCTGCGTGCAATCTGGAAAGTTACAATCCAATCGTTAACATGACAATCAAAAGTTAACATCTTTCTTTGATTGAACTTTCCAAAAAAGGCGAAAAAGTCAATAAAGTCCAGTATTTATGGGCATCGGAGCGATCCGACGCCTTTTTTATAACTACAATATTTTGCTACATTTATAGTTTACATATTAATATTGACAATTATGTTGATTACAATTATTTAATAATTGTAATTCAGTTCATTATTGACCAAGCATATCTAACCTTATGTTACAGGAGGCGTATATGTTGAGCGATAGCCCTATGCGATACAAAAATGGAGATTGGTCTTATTAAATGGTGCAGTCTTATGATATTGTTTATGGCATTTCATTAATCTATTTCTGCCCTTCTGCATCATTTTATTCTTTCCAATTACTTTTAATGATCAAAGAATGATCATTCAACATGGGAGATATTATTATGAAAAAAGCCATCATTTTAAAAGTCACGGGAATCATACTTATTGGAGTTTCTCCATTTACTATCTGCATCTCAAAGTATTTTGCGACTCATTTTCCCGGCAATCAGTATTATTTGGGAAATATTTCATGGGATGCGTTTGTGATTCCTCTATTTGCAATTGGTATCTTACTTTTTATTGACGGTTTGGTTCGTTCATCACGCCCATAATGATTGAATATTCCTGCTGGAGGAAAATATGACTAGAATGTTGAAGAATACTGTTGCATTATCACTTTTGCTTACAGTCTGTTTGTCGGTCTTAAGATGCACACCAGTCTACGCTTCAGATAATGAGGCTATTCCATCTTCCTATGATAATCCAACGATTGTTATTAGTGAACCGATGACATATGAGGAAATGGCTGAACACTTCGCACAGGAAAACGGTGTTGAATACAGCACTGCTTTTAGAACACTATATCCGGATTTATATAAGATTACATCAAAAAGATTATCTGCGAGAAGAGCGGCAAAAACCAGAGAACTTTCAGTATATCTTAATGTAACAAGCGGTTACAGACCGCATATTGCATTTTACTGCAACACTGTGTTTATTCCATGATAATGTCTCAAGTGTTGGGAAAGGAAAATGTCTCAGTTAAATACAGCCTGAAACTGACAATGTTTATTGCCAGACTGGCTTCCTTCTGAGATGCTGTTGCCATGCGCATTT
>Ga0256406_1004280_pt1 | contig 16595 bp, 7 predicted proteins | sample RumenRJG_03DNA_FD_185986 | JGI IMG/M metagenome (GOLD analysis project Ga0256406, IMG submission 185986) | Bovine rumen microbial communities from Lethbridge, Alberta, Canada - RJG_03 | ecosystem: Host-associated > Mammals > Digestive system > Stomach > Rumen | place: Canada: Alberta | collected... | reverse complement strand
ACGAAAGCCAAAAAAGGCAAGAAACCCGAGTACACTGGTACTATCGCAGGAACATCCCTCACCAAAGACCAGCAGGCACAGGTTGACGCACAGCGCAAGAAGGCAGAGAATGATTGGAATCGGTATCTCTTAGAGCAACAGCAGAAAGAGGCAGAATCTCTTAATGACTATCTCAAAGAGTATGGCTCCACACAAGAGAAACGTCTTGCTATTGCAAAAGAGTATGATGAGAAGATAGCAAAGGCACAGACAGAGGGAGAAAGGTTATCCCTTAATGCGCAGAAAGCGCGTGCTCTGTCTGATTTCGACATAAACAATGCTAAGTCTGAAATTAACTGGGAGGATGTCTTCGGCAATCTCGACTCGTTCACCAAAGACCAGCTCGGCAGGATAAAGCAGCAACTGAAAGAGATGCTCTCTTCGGGAGACCTTGACATTGACGGCTACAAGGATGTAGTAGACCAAATAGACAAGGTTAATGATGCCATCCTTTCGGCAGAGGACAAGCAGCGCGATTTTCTGGGCGTTTCTGTCAGCTACAACACGGAGCGCAGAAAGCTTGAAATGGATGTCGCTGACGCGCTGGAAAGGCAGAATCAAGCCATGCAGGAAATGGGCGTTGTAAGTGCTACCCTTACAATGCAGAGGTTCTCCACGCAGCAACTTTTAAGCGGCTATGGAGTTAATATCCAGCAGGGCGATGTCAGAGCTTCCAACGCAAACTCCATTCTAAAGCAGGTCGGTGACAAGTACGGGGAAAAATCAGAGCCGTACAAGAAAGTCAAAGATGCCCTTGACAAACTGGCGAAGAGTGAGACTGCCTACAATAATGTCGTAAAGAAAAAGGAAAAGGCTGACAACGATGCGACGCAGAAGCAGACAAAGTTAAACAAGTATCTTACTGACTTTGCCGAGCGTCTCAAAGACATCATGCCTTTGCTTGAGCAGATAAACTCAAACATACAGGACATTCCTGGGTTGCTCTCCACTCTTGGAGTGAGTGAGGATAGCTCTCTTGGTAAGGCTGCATCGGCATTCGCCGACGGTTCGCAATCGGCCATGGATGCGGCGAAGGACTACATGAGCGGAAACTATGTAGGAGCTGCCATGAATGGATTGAAGGCCGTCGGCTCTTATGTCCAGTCTGCAACGAATCTGTTTGCAGGTGCTGGCAATGAGGCGAAGATGGAGGCGGAGATTGCAAGGCTGTCTGAATCAAACAGTGACCTTGCAGAAGCCATTGACAGCTTATCAGACACTATCTCTGATTCTGACAACACGAACAAGCAGTCCGTTGACGCTTACAAGAAGGCCATTGACGCTGAAAAGGAAAGAGAGTCCAACCAGCGCACAATGATAAATGACCGTGCGAGCGAGTGGTCTAATTCGGGGCATGGATTCCTTGGAATGGGAGGAAGAAGCTCGTTCAATGTTTATGCGAACAGAAACATAGGAAACTGGCTTTCAGACTTCAACGCCGCTTTAACCAAGAATGGCTACAAGGGAAACCTAAGAAGCGTTGCGGACGTATGGAACCTTTCGCCGGAGGAGATGAAAGTCCTGCGTGATTTCTCACCCGAAGCATGGACTAAATTCTTTAACAGTGGCGGTCAGAGCAACCCGAAGGAGCTTGCGGAGCAGTATATCGAGATGGCAGGGAAGATGCAAGACCTTACCGAGTCTCTCAACGAAAAGCTCACAGGTTACTCTTGGGACAGCTTCAAGGATGGTTACGAGTCCGTCTTGGAAGACATGTCGAGCGACACCGACTCTCTTGGAAAGCATATCGAGGAGGTACTTACAAAGGCCGTGGTTTCCTCTATGATGAATGATGAGTTCAAAGACAGGATAAAGGAAATTTACGATTACCTTGCAAACGCAGCATCTGATGGGGACTTAACCGCTGACGAGCTTGCGAAAATTCGGTCAATGAACACGTCGCTCTCAAAAGACATGATGGACAGACGCAAGCAGCTTGTGGATGCTGGCTTAATCAATGATTCAAGCACATACTCGCAGAATGCGTCAAGCGGCTCATGGAAGTCTATGGGCGAGGACACAGCCCAAGAGCTGAACGGACGCTTCACAGCCTTGCAGGAGGCCGGGGAGCGTATCTCTGACGGTATTCAGACAATGGTTGTTACCGTTAACTCCCTCTATGGGAAAGTTGATGACAACAATGTTACGTTGACAGAAATCAGAAATCTTATGATTACCAACAATGCCTTCTTGGAAGACATCCTATCGGCGAACAAGAGCTATTATGAGAAGTTCGACAGACACTTAGACAGAATAGAAAGGACACGATAATGGGAAAAGACTTAACTATAAACGGTAACAGCGCATGGGACGCTTACGGCGTTTACCTTGACGACAGCTCGTTGGGTCAGCTGCTCTGCCCTCCCCCACTGAAAGACCGTGTGACGAGCATGAGCCGCACGGAGAACGGCACACGTGTGGTGACGAACGCTCCGGTATTTGTAGCGGAGCGCGACATCACCCTCCAGCTTGGCATCTATGGCAAGACGGAGAGTGAGTTCCTTAGCCACGTATCGGCCTTCACCTCCCTGCTGACTACATCGCAGGAGATCGTGATTGGTGCCGGCGGCGTGACCTGCCATTGTATCTACAAGAGTTGCAACCAGTTCAGCTCTTATCAGCGCGGCATCGGCAAGTTCGTGCTGCGCCTGACGGAATATAACCCGGCAAAACGATAATTCATGGCAACAACAGCGAATATCATAAGCATCAACGGCGGCAGCCATACGGTAGTCTTGGAGAGTTCTTCGGTGCGGCACTTGGAGCTAATGTCGAAGGACTATGTACGTCTTGTGTTCTCTACGGATAAGAAGATCAACATAAATGTCGGAGACAGCGTTGGTCTCGACGAATATGGCACCTTCTATATCACGGAGCCTCAGAAGGGTACGTACAATAAGAATACTGGCGGTTACGACTACGACCTCCAGTTCAACGCCTCTTATTTCCTTTGGAAGAACAAGATATATAAGTTTGACCCCGGCAAGGAGGGGAAGAACGAGACCACGTGGTCACTGACGGGCACGCTGGAAGAGCACATGGCCGTGTTTTTAGAGAACCTCAAGGAGTACGGGTACAACTGTGAAGTAGAAGACAGTATCTACAAAGACGAGAGCAGCCATCGGGTCGTCTATATCCAGTTTGACAAGACCAACCTCTTCGATGCCCTGACGCAGATAGCCGAGAAGTTCAGCTACGAATGGGCTGTCGATGGCGGTCTGATATACTTCGGAAACATCATTGAAGATGACCTGACCCCTGCCGTGAGCCTCACCATGGGCGACAACGTGGAGGACATGAGTGCCCAGGATTCCAACAATGATGCCATCAACCGCTACTACGTGTTCGGATCAACCCGTAATATACCCCAAGGGTATCGTCAGAAAGACACGGGCATCGTGATGAACGGCGTTGTGCAGAAGCGGCTGATGCTCCCCAAGGGTGTTCCCTACATTGACACCCGCATAGGCATGAAGCCCAACGAGGTCGTGGAGGGCGTACTGGTGCTTGACGACATCTACCCGAGGACAAAGAGCAAGGTGGCGACGGTGACGGCCGTGGAGAAAAACATGGAGACGACGGAAGCTGCTGCACAGCAAGCAAGCGACGCTGCTGCACAGCAGCAGCCTACAGAACCCAGCGGTACGAGCACAACGACGGGAAGCACCGACACTAACGCTGCCGTAAACGGCAGCGCACAGAACGGCAGCGCACATAACGGAACGGGAGCGGCAACGGGGACGACGGAAACGACAAGCGGAACCACAACGGACGGGAAGAAGACGGAGAAAGTGAACGTCTACCGGTTTACGACCAAGGATTTCACGTTCAGCAAGGACTATATCCTGTCGGGTCAGACGTTGCAGGTGCAGTTTCAGTCGGGCAAGCTGAACGGCATGACATTCGATGTGGCATTTAACCCCGAGGGCGAGAGCGAGCAGGTGGCCAAGAAGGATGAAAACGGCAAGGAGGTAGCGGGCGAGACGGAGGCCAACCCCGCGGCGCAGGTGTTCGAGCTTGTGAGGAACGACACGTACGGCATCATGCTGCCCAACGACACCATTCACCCGGAGGTGGACGACACCTTTGTTCTTCTTGGCTGGGATGCCAACAAGATGCCGACGTGGAAGGAACTTATCACAAAGGCAGAGAAAGAGCTTGAGGATCGCGCCAGGACCTATCTCAGCAGCAAGGAGGAGGACCCGTTGACGTACACCTGCACGATGATGTCGGACTGGATGTACGGCCTCAACGGAGAGGGCAAGCAGGACGCCAGTTTCACAAAGGTGGGCACGTTCTACCTCGGTCTGAGGGTGAACCTCAGCAACGAGGCTTTCTTTGGCAGCGGTGGCCGCCAAAGCAGGGTCGTAGGGTATGAGTACAAGCTGGACATTCCCTATGACGGTGCGAAGATATACTGTGGCGAGTCGGCTTTCTACAGTAAGAACAAGGCCATTCAGAGTGCCATCAACGAGGTGAAGGAGAGTGTGCTGAACCATCAGGGTGGTGGAGAAAATGGTGGTGGAAATGGTGGTGGAAACATCCGGCTTATCCGCTCCTCAGACCGTGTCACCCCTGCTTCGGACACAACGGCTTACTCATCTCTTCGCAGCGACATGGACTTCGCCCACAAACGCAAGAACGACAACATATCCGCTCTGTGGACGTTCGAGAACGGCTATGGTGCCCGCAGGGGCCTTCAGACTTATGAATACAGGAACAAAGTAAACGAAGACAACCTCTTTGGCAGCGGCTTCGAGCTTACGGAGCGCACCACGAACAACGGCGCAAAGAGGAGCCGTTTGGAGGTTGACGAGCTACTTGTTAGGGTAAAGGCATTCTTCGCTGAGCTCGAGATACGTAAGATCAGCTATGTAGGCGGCAACTACCTATTCAGCGCGGCCGGCAGTAAGATATACTATGTGGAGTGGCTTGACGCTAACGGAGCCGTGCTTGACAAGAGCAGTCACCAGGCGAGCGAGGCGTACACCTTTAGATGCTATCTGTACTCGGACAATGGCACCACAGCGACGATGAACTATTTTGCCGCCGATGATCAGGTTATCTGCAAGACGTTCAACATTGACGAGGGTGTACACAAGAATGTCTCCAACAAATATTGGTGGCGGCGCGCCACGGGTGTTGGGAAAGGAGCTATCGCGGCACTGTCGGACAAGACAGAGTATCAGTATGTTGACATCTCGATGAACGACTGCGACGAGAAATCGGACTATCCAGAGGCTAACGACACCATCGTACAGCTCGGCAACTGGTCGAACTCTGCAAGACAAGGTGCTATCTATCTCATGGTAGAGGGCGAGAGTGCCCCTGCCATCATGGAGTACAGCGACCTCGGAGCCAACGGCAAGCACTTCATGCTGACCAAGCCGACGCTCCAGCTGTCGCCCAAGGGGAACATCATCTACGGCGAGTTCCACTCGGTGAACGACACCACTACCTACCCCGACGGCAAGAGCATCGACGAGCAGATAGAGGCCCTGATGAAGCAAATAGCCGAGATTCAAGCTCAGGCAGACAAGAAATTCGACATCTACTTTGAGGCCTACGCTCCACATCCGTTGAAGGGCGAGGATTTCTCGACCGCAAACTATCCTGCAAGCGAGTGGAAAACCGATGCTCTGAAGGCGCTTCACGTGCAGGACCTGTTCTACGACACAGACATCGCCCCTGCCTCGGATGGCGGCCGTGCGTGGCGTTGGGTCAGCGAGAGCACCACGGGGACGGACGGTTCCACTACCAAGACTTATTACTGGGAGGTGGTGACAGATCAGGACACCCTCGCGGCGTTGGAGAAGGCGAGAGACCTGCAGAACCAGGTGGATGACATCGTTTCAGACGGGGTTATCAGCAAGGGGAGCGAGAAGAGCGACTTACTGATAGAATGGCACAAGGCGGCATCCAACTACGAGAAATATAGGGAGCAGGCAGACGACTACTCGCTGCTTAATGACGACGTATGGAAGAAATACCACGACGCGTTCTTTACCGTTGCGACGATGCTCAATAACGGCACGACTTACATAGAGAAGAACCGCACGGACGGTGTCACTCCTGCCTGGCTCGACGTGACCGTTGACACCGTGCTGGCAGACACGCCAACGAAAAACGCTGCCACCTACAGGGATACGTGGAACGACTACTATACGACCTTCGCCGCAGTGCTGAAGCTCATATCGGGCAAGGCCAAGGAACTTGCTGACAACGCACAGAAGAGCGCGGACGAGGCGAACGGAGCCATAGACGACATTGTGTCTGACGGAAGGCTGGACCCGAGCGAGAAGATAACCATCAAGCGTGACTTCCTTGCCTTCTACCATGAACTGACGGACGACAATGGCCTTAAGGATAAGGGGCAGGACGAGAACGACAAGTTCTACACCGACGGCATAGAGACGGCCTATGACAAGGTCATTGGTTGCTTCAATGAGGTAGGCACCCTGCTCAACGGCTCCGTCTCATGGGCATTGGGAGCTGTCTTGGACGAGGACACCCTGCCTGTGTGGTTGCGGAACCCACCCACCGTTTTGACCTCTACGGACAAAAACGAGTACATCACTGTGACAAGCACTATCAAAGCAGATGAGTTCCGCAGCAAGTGGTCGGCGATGTATGCGGCAAAGTCGGCCTACATCGCCCTGCTGTCGGAATACGCCAAGGGCCTTGCTGACAACGCACAGAAGAGCGCGGACGAGAAGGTGCAGACGTTTGTCACGGAGAAGGTGCCGGACCCACCGTATATGACGGGCGATTTTTGGATTCAGACGGGAAACGGAAACAATATGATGATATGCACCACCGGCAGGGAGAGCGGGAATGGTGAACTTTCAGACTGGACCGACCTTGCCGATCTCGCCAATAAGAACAATGCGCGCATCCAGCTGGCCATGCTCGGTGACAAGATATACGAACTGTCGGGAGGGTACATCCAGAATAATGGCAAAATATCCATCGTGTTCTCAGCCAACCAGCCTGCGTCGGCCACGGACGGAGACCTGTGGTTTGATGGGGAGAAGCTGAAAAGATATGTGTCCTCATGGGAAGAGATCAAGACGGACAGCTATGTGAGGGCGTTCAAGACGGTGTTTGACATCGTTGGCCAACGGACGCTTACCTGCTATAATGCCGTTCAGACACAGAACATTAAGCTCTACGACCTTGTGCTGCGGAATATCGAGTGGCACGACCCGTTCAAAGATGAGAATGTGGAGGGCAATGTGGAGGTGCTGATGTACAACGGCAAGAGTTGGGAGACGCTGAAAGAATGCACGCGAGCCATCATCGACAACCTCGGTGATGAGCTGAGGCTTGTTGTATTCGGCTCTGATGGCACTGGCGCGCATGACTCCTCCGGCCTTATCACGAAGACGATGTTCAATGAGTTGTTCTCTGAACACGTATCGGATGATGGTTTGGTTACCAGAGCTTCAATAAAGACCGTGATAGAGTTTGATGACGATGGGAATGCGACCGGCATTGTGAGCATTGATGCTGATAAAATCAACTTCATCGGTAAGACTATTATCAACGAAAAGTTTTGGGTCGATGACGATGGAATAGTCTATATGGAAAAGGCAAATGTCAGTGGTACTATCAATGCTACGAGTGGAAAAATTGCTGGATTCTCCATAAGCGGGAATGGGTTGGTAAATACTGGATTTAACAACGATGCTTACGTGATATTCCGTAACGATACATATAACACGTTTGCCGGAATAGGAGGTAATGTCTTACCAACATCAAGCGGAATGAGGGCTGTAGCACGATTTGAAAACCATGACAAAACAAACCAATGGGGATTAGGATATAACGTGGCGGTTATAATGTCGGCAAAAAATTCTGATTATAATCTCGCTTTTGCTGGCAATGGAAATGGTTTTCTTGCCGGGTATATTGCAGGCTATGGTTTTCAAGAAAAAACTTGTGACAAAGAAAACACATGTTTCATTTTGCACCCAAAAGAATCGCTGTTGTTCATCGTAGATGTAACTAAACAAAAAGCAAGTATTGGATTACCATCGTTGTCCGAGATTAGAATGATGCTTGGGATTGGAGCAAATGAAGAATTTGCAGTCCCAATAGAAATAATAATTAAGACATGCCCTGGAGATAGTTACGGAGGAACATTCATCTACGGGAAAAACAAAAACATAGATGGTATGAACACGGATAACTACCCAACAACAGATTGGACTCAATCGTGGACGTATGGGCAGGCTGGTAGTTATATTAATGACAGCTTTTTCAGAGCCGGGTACAATAAATTCATTCTCAGTTATCGTAACTCGAAATACTCTGCTTACGCAGTAGTTAGTTCGTATTACTCTTATTACGCAGATAATAGTAATTGATAAAATTTTACAACTATGGCAAAGAAAATAGACTTTACGAAAATCAACGTACAGGTAAGCTTCAATGGCTCCTGCAAGACGTTCAACATGGCTCACGTCGTGGGCAACGCAATGCGTTACACGGGCTCGGTAGTGGGCGACATCGGCTTTGACGAACTGGCGAAGACCATCTACTTCTCGGATGGAGAGGTGGAAGTCCCCGATGAGTACGTCCGTCCGCTGATGCAGGTAATCAACGACGGTCCTTTCATGGCCACAATCAAGAGGGAGCTGATAAAGCGGCTCAATGGCAATGGCGAGTAAGGAGAAGATAGGGTTCATCGTAGACCGCAAGGATGTGACTGACGGGCACGTTCGTCTCACCATAAGGATGCTCAACAGCAGCAAAGCAATGGTGAAGACGAACGAGATGCCTATCATCCTCAACTCCATCAAGGCAAGCGGCATGATAGACCCAAAGATACAACGAGGTTTCACTTATGCGTTCCCGTTCGAGCTGTCGCAGGGTCACGGATTCCCGTACATGCTTGACATGAACCTCGAAGACCACGGGATGCTAAAACTGGTATGACATGGCACTGGATATAGTAACGAAGAGGGATGGCGACCTGCTTACGGCCACGGAGTTCAACGCTGTGGTGCAGGCCATCAAGGACAACGAGAGGTCGGTAGACACGCTCGGCACGAACTACACCAACATGGGTAAGACCGTGGAGGGTGTGCAGAAGGCGCAGAACCTGCAAGGGCAGGACATCAAGACGCTCAATGCCAACATGGTGAAGATGGTCTCGCTGACACAAGAGGCCTACGACGCGCTTGTAACGGCAGGAACCGTTGACGCAGACACTTACTATAACATCTTGGAGGAATGATATACAAGGGTGGCATAGAGATGAGCGCCCGCTATTATGGCTTGAAAGCGGTGACAGCGGTGTACAAGGGAGCAAAGCTCGTGTGGGAGGCTATCAGCTCCTGCTTCGGCAGCGGCATGTGGCTGAACTTGCGAGCATGGAAAAATACGGACGGTTGGAAAAATTAAAACGATAATACTATGGCTAAGAAAATAAGCGAGAACGCGATACCCGACATCAACGCGGACTGGGGCAAGGACGCAAGCAACGGACTGCCTTATTCGGGGCAGGCGGTACAGACGTTCATCAAGGACAAGATGAAGTCTCTTGACAGCAGCATCAAGAAGAAAGTCGGTTGGTGGTGCTGGTCAACGAATATCGACGCAAGCAATTTTTATCACCTTTGGGGCTTTGCTTCCGAGGATGACTGCACGAAATACAAGTCAGACCCGGAGGCTAACGCATCGCTGCTTTTGGTCAACGAGGCACTGCCTATCTCCACTGTGCAAGGAGACAGCTATTCGGCTTATCTGTTCGCCAACGTGAGCAAGACGGCGGACTTGGTGGTGAGCGGAAATGAGCTGAATGTAAAAGTGAGATTCTGTGCTGTCAAGGTGAGCAACGGAGAGCGGTTGAACAACGGCTCCATGGGTACGCTGATCATCGAGCGCAGCGTTGACGGATCAACGTGGAATACCGTAGAGACACGAAAGGGTGTCTTGGTTAGCGACGATTATTCTGGAAGTTCGTTTCAAACATTCAACATTGCTTCGGCCCTGTCTTCCGGCAAGCAATATATCCGCTTACGTGCGTCTTTCCCTTATGACGACGGCAGCGGTAAGATGATGACCGCATACTCAAGCTATGTGCAGGTTGGCGCAAGTATAAACTTCACGACAATCGGCATTGCGCTTGGCGAGCTGCATCCTTATACGCCTATACGTGTAGACAGCCTTGGGGCAGAAGGGGCACGCAAATTTCCCTTATCTTATATCTGCACCGGCAGCGTGCCAAAGACGCTCCATTATGTTATCTACGATGAAGATGGCACGCAGATTTTCCCCACGACAGGCTTTGGCGAGATTGCCGGTATAAACGCGAATGGTACCGTCGTGAATCAGTCTGTGGGTAACGAGTCGGACGCTCCGTCGCTGTTCACGCACGGCGTAAAGACAGTTGTGGCATGGCTGACCGTTGACGATGGTGCCGGCGGAACAATATACAGCAACTGTCTTGTCAACAGGTTCATGGTTATTAACGAATCTGATGCTATCAAGAAGGGAACGGACGCAAAGTCTTATTTCCTGCTGCAACAAGAGGTGCCTGCGGAAAAGATGGCAACGCTCGGCATGGATGCCCGTATGACTTATTTTGGCACGGTTACGAACTATACGCAGAGTCAAATATTCAGCTATGCTCTGTTTGTTCCGACTAAAAACAGCGACGGCAATATTGTCCTTGATACCGAGAACCCGATAGATGTTACGTTCTATTTGTCGAACTATCTCAAAGGGACTTGGACCCCACAGGCAGATGGTGTTACTTTATATCTCGAAGATGAAGAAAGAATCGTTGCGTCATCGTCTGAGCTTTTCCAGTTTGCTCCATCCGTCGAGATAGACAGCACACAGAAGTCGCTCTATGCCTATCTGCATATTTGGATTAACGAGAATGGTACCAAAACCGACTTGCTCGGTCGTTCGTCCGGTACGGCATCGTACGCAATCAGCGTGGACAATAGCGAGAGCTATGCTCCTGCATCAGGCACAACATTCCTGCTTAATCCAAAGACCCGAAACAACGGAGAGAGCAATCCGATGCGCATCCTTAACGCGGCAAAGAACAACGTAGAAGTAGAATCAGAGTTTAGCGGGTTTGACTTTCAGACGGATGGATGGATTGCAGACGGGAGCCAACGTCTCCTGCGTATACCGTCGGGCAGGAAGTTGAACATCAAGCTCAATCCGCTGGCTCAGTTGCGTACAGATCCGACTTCCTCTTTGGTTGTCGAACTTGATTACAAAGTGAGCAACGTCACCAATGAGGATGACGCTATTTTCCAAATAGGCGAGACGGTAGGCAGTTTCTTCCGTGGCATAAGGATGTATCCTCTTTACGGAGAGGTAATGCCTGCAAGCTACGAGACACATGCCGAAAGCGGCCACGTTGATGACATCGACTTTGGCTGGCTCGAAAACAAGAAGGTGCATATCACTTTCGTATTCAACGGGCAGGTGAATCCGGTAAAGCATGGCATGAAGTATGGCACCCCTGACGTGCATATACCAAGCGTATCGTCTACTGATTACTACAAAGACCCTCAAACGACAACCATTGCCATAGCAAAAGTGTTCGTTGACGGTAACAAATACCGGGAGATCCATTACAGTACCGCCAATGCGGATGAGTTCTGTACGGGAGCGATGAGTAATGGCGGAATCAATATTGGCGTTAATGGGGCGGATATAGATGTTTACTCTTTGCGTGTCTACACTTACAAGCAGTTCTCTGACGACGATGCGCTGTCAAACTATGTTGCCTCACTGTCTACTACAGAGGAAAAACAAAAAGTAGCATCCGATAATGATATTCTCGGCACCGGTGCCACGGGAGAGCGTGTGATAAGTATTGATAAAGTACACGAAAAGGGAAAGAACACGCTTCTTTGGCACGGGCAGGAGACATGGTTCCTGAATCAGTCGAGTGCTCTTAACGGATGGTATGAGATAAAGAAGTACGATATTAACGGCAACTACCTTCCGAAGCACTCCGGATCGCTCTGCCGCAAGACAGGTATTGAGGTTCTTTCCGGTAATATTTCTGACTGGAATAAGGAAATAAAAACAAATAATTTCCCATTCGTGAAGGGGCAGGGATCTTCGGCAAAGACATATTGGGACTGGAATCAGCAGTTTGATATGTCGAAGTTTAAGAGTATGATACGTATCCCCCGCTCCGCTTTTGACAGCAGTATCGTTATAAGCGATGTTATCACTAAAGACGACGGTTCGACGGTTGTCAACATCTACGGAGGATGCCTCGGAGCGGACTTCCCATTGGGTAACACGCCGAAAGAATATCCTATTGATACAACAACGGGGCTTATCCAAGTTCCGGACGGATGGATTGACGGCAATGGTATTCTCATCGGTGAGACTGGTACTGTATGGCATTCGAATGGCGATGAAGAGACCGTAGAGGGAGATGGTTATTACCGTGGTCCTTGCTATCAGGTTGCCGACGGAACACCTCTCGCTCAGAAGCTCGTTCCTAAAATCAACTATGCTTCATGCGAGCAGACGCATCTTATGGGCGTGAACAATCTTTATAACGACCTGCATACTGCAATCGTTGGAGAGAACGACTTACAGAAAGCTGCCACCGCCAATGGCCAGCATTGCCGCGTTTCTAAATATACCGAGCCGTTCTTCTACTTTATCAAGAATGACGATAGCTCGGATATTACCTTCCGTGGCGGCTGTTCGTTCGGTGCCGGCAAGATGGACAAATCAACTTGGGGATATGCCAAGAAGTTCAAGGGGCTGTCAGACATCAAGAAATTCGCTATGTTTGAGGGCTCTAACAACTCGCTCACCGGTACCGACTTCCGCGTCCCATTTACATGGCGGCCAAATGGTGAATGTCCTGACGAAATGACGTATAGTGTAGACGGAGAAGGATTTGGAGTTACGGAGGGGACCGGGACAAACAGGGTGTTTCAGCAATGCTGGGACTTCGACGGCGGTGCTACATACAGCGCGGAGGACGAAGTGGCTGATCCTACGCATAAGACCGACTATCCAAAAGAAGAGGTTATTAAACCCTTTGCGGACTTTGCCAATTTCGTCTATCTTCACTCGGTTAATATCAAACCTTACACCAGTGGGGATGGAACGTTTGACAGCTTCAAGACTTCTGCCGAATCCAAGGATTACTACACGAAATATTGGATGACGCAGGGTGATGACAAGTACCGATTAGTCCGTTACTCTTTCGGTGCAGGCGAGTGGGTTGACGCAGGTTTGTGGGTACAGCTTAGTGATGGAACGTATGGCTGGAATCCTGTTTATGTCAACTCTTCTGAGCCGTATGCCTATACTGCAAAACGCTTTGCTGCAAAATACTCAGGCGACTATGACAAATACAACGAGGAGCTAATCAAGGGCGTAGCGGCTGACTTTAAGGCTCGTCTCCCCTTGTATGCGGACCCAAAGTCAATACAGCTCTACTATTGTTACAACATCGCTTTCTTCTGTGGTACGGATAACTGCGGAAAGAATATCTATTTCGTGTTGAGTCAGTACAATAGGGACGTTACGATTACTTTACCCGACGGGACTACTGAGACACATACGGGAGTATGCAGATACGAGATGCACACTGATGATGTCGATACGACAGTGAAGAAGGACAACAACGGCCGACTTCGGCATAAGTATGACGCAGACCGTATGCACCCTTACCCGAACGATGATAAGACGCAGGAGCCGCAGTATTCGGGTATGAACAACTGTCTCTTCAACCTCGTGGAAGCAGCGTGGGAATCGGACACTGACAACACATTGCGAACCATGACAGCGACGATGTTCAGTGTGATGACCACACTTACAACATCGCGCGACAACATCCTCGGCTTTCCTTACGACAAGACGCAGCAGTCTACCGTTCTCGGTTGCCTGTGGAAGTATCTCTTCTTCGCTACGTTCTATTTTCCTGCACGAGCCTATAACGAGCAGGGCCGTATCCGTTATGAATACCCGGAGACGCTTGGCTTCGTTACCGCCCGACAGGTAAAACCAATTTGGCAGAGTCAGGGTAGCAGTTACCAAGACGAGCTTGAATTTATGATCCGACGCATCGTTTACTTCGTATCGTATGCCGCATGGGGGCCGGCTGGAGGTGGGTCTGGCACTGGTATCCCCGATGCCGACGCAGGTGGTTTCCAAATGCAGGGTACGCGTAATCCGGATAACACCTCACGCGTCAGCATATCCATTACCGTCACGGCTCATCAGACGATTTGGCCTACCGGCAACGTAGGTGGTGCTGCCAACGGAACGCAGGACCCTCATGTGCGTCTGCGTCCGGGTCAACGTTATACCATCTCTCTCGGAGACAACACATTCGAGAACGATACATACTTTTATGTGTATCTAAGAAACTATTACCGCAGTTTCGGAAACCTTGCTACGCTCCCGGTAAAAACGCAGGTTACGGTGAGTGGCGTGCGTTTGGAAGAGTTTGTCCTTGATCCCGATAGCGTTGACACAGTTGATGCTAATGGCAATGTTGTCAAATCCGATGTGGGAAAATTCACGGACGCTTCTTCCGGAAAGAGCGTCCCCGCTTTCCGTCCTTCGGGTATCGTCATAGGCTCTGCCACAAATATACGGAAAATAGACGTACACGGTTTCAGTAGTATAAGTGGTGCGCTCGACGTGCGCAACCTTCCACGATTAGAGAGCGTTGATGCCCGTCAAACGTCCATTACGACATGTCCGCTTCCTGCAACCCATTCTCTTACTTCCGTACAACTGCCTGCGTCCGTACTTGAAGTGGAAGTTAAGAATCAACCCATGTTGAAAGAACTGTCGTTAGAAGGCTACTCTAATTTGCAGAAGTTTATCCTTCGGGATAATAATCTTCTGGACAGTTACACCTATGCCGTCGGAATCTATGCCGCCAAGCCGTCGGGATTGAAGTCTGTGGAGTTTGATCATGTACAGTGGGACACAGACTCGAAGCGGTGCAGCATGGATATGCTGATGTATTTTGCCGACATCAAAGCCGCATTGATAGGTGTCATCTACATGATGGCGGCATCCTCTGACCGTGCGCTTACACTTGCGGACAAATTGAAACTATGCAGTCTGTACGGGAATATAGACGACAAGAGCAACTCACTGTATATTCAGTACGAGATAAGGGCCATCACAAAACTCTCTATCACGGGCCAGTCTTATCTGAACGAGATAGGCAAGGACTATGCCTACAGTATTGCCACTCGTCCATCCACGGGAAATAATATTGCTGTGAAGGACGGGAAGTTGCAGCTGAAATGGGCGTTGGCTGCTTCGGCAAGTCAGTATGCAACGCTGAAAGACGACAAGACCGGCATTGTGCACGTCAATGCCCTTTCGGACGCGAGACTCGAACTGAAACACGAGCTGTCGCTGGAGGCTACCACGATAGACAACGAGACATTGACGGCCTCGAAGATGGTCGGGTTCTATACCCATATCCCCAAAGTAGGCGACTTTGCCTATGCGGACGGCACGTTTGATGCCGACTGGGATGATACGCGCGAGTGTGTCGGCATCGTGTTTATGCGTCAGCCGGTATATGACGCTGACGGGAAAACCATCACAGCATACGATGTGCACATCTGCAGCCGTGAAGACCTGTTCTTGGAGTCAACGTCGAAGAAATTGTCAAATACTACTCATCGTTGGGGGTTATACCCGGACAATAATAATGGATTCCTGTCCAGCGAGAGTGCTATCAAGGCCGCCACGGGACTGACCAGCGTGTTCGACATACCCACAATACCTAATATCGGCACACGGTGGAACGGTACACATGCTGTAGATGGTGGTACGAGCAACGGTATTAATTACGACCGCATCAACGCGGATAACTATCTCGACGCTAATCAGGAGGATGGTTACAAGGTAATCAAGTCGGGTGCTGCGCTGTCAGACTATGACGGCAAGGGTAAAACGGAGAAGATTGTTGAGCACTCGCAGCTCATCATCACCCAATATCTCGACAGGTCTCTGCCGAAAACTCTAAAGGAGCTGGCAGATGCTATGCAGTCGTTAAAAGACGAGAACGCATCGGCAACAAATAGTTGGCGGTACGAGGAGTTCTATTATCCCGCTGCTTACGGATGTCATCTTTACGAACCAAGTGTAAAAGGAACATTGGTAGACCGGTACAAGAGTGGAAAGTGGTATTGTCCCGCATGTGGAGAGCTTGGCAGGCTATATAACTTCAAACGCCTTGGACTGGCTGTTAATAATGCCAACGACAATCCTGCGAGCGAGGCTGTTACCCCTATCTTTGCCAACGCTAACAAGAAGGCGGGCGGAACGGTGTTCTCGTTTGTGAATAACTGGTATTGGAGTGTGAGCGAGATCAGCGCGTACGGCAGCTGGCTCGTGTACTTCAATGACGGCTACGTCAACAACGGCAATGAGTACGGCAGCGGCTACGTTCGCCCTTGCACGGCATTTACCTTTCACCTTTAATCTTTGATAAGGCGGCCATTTCAAGGCCGCCGTCGCAGGGTGGTGATAACAAACATACATCTTCCCGGACGGGCGACAAGCCCGTC
>Ga0256406_1004279_pt1 | contig 16603 bp, 12 predicted proteins | sample RumenRJG_03DNA_FD_185986 | JGI IMG/M metagenome (GOLD analysis project Ga0256406, IMG submission 185986) | Bovine rumen microbial communities from Lethbridge, Alberta, Canada - RJG_03 | ecosystem: Host-associated > Mammals > Digestive system > Stomach > Rumen | place: Canada: Alberta | collected... | reverse complement strand
ATCGCATCCGTATCATAAAAATTCACACGATGCCTGACCGTAACCGGCATATTCCATGCGCCTCCCTTCCAAAAACATACGTCAATAGCCTAAAACAAAAGCGGGGCAAAGTCAAGAGGCAGCCGCTCAGTCCTCCGGCATCAGGATGATGGCCACGGGGAGGTTCGATGCGCCCGGCGGGGAAAATTCAAACGTCGGAGCGGTGCGGGCATTGTAGCGGCCGAGATCGGCGAGCTCCATGCCATCGGTCAGGATGGCAAGGCCAGATTCACGAGCGCGTTCGATGCCAGAATACTCGGTCATGTGGTCGGTGCCCTCACCAAAATACGTCGTGTCCGAAGGCGTCAATAGCAGCTGGCTGCGCCCGGCTGTCGTGACGCGCATGGCACCTGCATAGGTGCCTCCGAAGGGACTCAGATAAAACTGGGTCTTTTCCTGTCCCGTCACAGGAATATCAAGATGATAGAGAATGCCGTAGTTGCCATAGTTCAGCGTCTCGCTGCCGTCCGTCGCATCGATGCCTTTGCGATAGAGATCGCTCTCATTGTCGGCGAGCAGGAAATAAGCGATGCCATCTTTGTCTGGGTCGTAGGCATGCGTAACGCGAACCGTGCGGTCAGCCTTGGCAAACGTGCCGCGCAGACGGAGATCGTCGGCTGGAAGGACATGCGCATGGCGTACGAAGGCAGCAGGGTCGACACCTTCTGGGCAGATGACGACAGACGTGCGGACGGCCTGCGTCGTCGTGAAGTCATAGCAGCCATAGACGAGGTCTTCGGGCTGGAGCACGGTCGTGTCCATGTCCGGGACGAGGACGCGGCTCTCCCCTTTCTTGAGAAAGAAGCGCTGCGGCTGCTGGTCATCGAAATAGAGTGCCTGCGTGGCCCTGCCGACGTCGAGGTAATGCGGGCTCGGCTGGCTCGCGCCGCCGCGCGAGACCGTGACCATGGACGTGCCGTTGCTGCGGTTTTCAAGCACGATGGCAACTTTCTTCGGCGCATCCATGCGGTTCACATGGTAATAGAGTACGCGCGCGGCCCCCTGCACGGTATCGCGATAGAGGATGCCGTCCTCCGTCGCGTACTCGGGGCTGTCGGAAAAGAGCAGCGTGCCACCGCCATCGGTCTGCGACGTCTCCAGCCGGTGCATGATGCGGGAAAGCGGACGACGGCGCACGGGCTGTGCCGTGCTGCCGCCCGCGGTTTCACGACGGCTGACGAGGCGCGACTCGGCCGTCGTCGTCGCGGCCTGCGTGACGATGCGCGTGTCGTCCGTGCGGGAACGGAGATCGGTGCGGGAGGCTTCGATCGAGTCCATCCCCGCTACGAGAGAGACGTCCTGCGGGGCGTCAGCAGAGGCTGTCGAGGCGGTGAAAAGAAGCGAGCACGCTGCGGTGCTCGCAAAAAATGCAGAAAGATGTGATTTCAATTTCTTTGCAAGAGACATAGATACATTCCTTTATTTTGCAATATGCTGGCGGATGCCGAGTTTCGTGAAAACTTCGGCTTTGAGGAGGCGGAGTCGGAATTCTGCGAGGCCGAAGCGCGGATGCGGGATGTTGATGCGCTGGAGCAGGTAGGGATCCGTATCAAACGTGTTGAGGCCGGCGTCTCCAGTGACGGCGGCGAGGTATTCGTTCTGCTGGAGCAGCGCGGGCATGGTGTCATCATACATGCCGTTCGGGTAAGAAAAGCTGAAAACGGTCGGCAGGCCATTCCATTCCATCAGGAGTTTCGAAAGGTGCACCTGATCCTGCTGGCCGTCGGGAGAGAATGTCGTGAGGGGCTCGTGATCGGCGGTATGGCTGCCGATTTCAAGGCCGCGACGGCTCATATCGCGCAGTTCTTCCCATGTGAGGTAATCAGGACGGCCGATGAGGTTCGTGGGCATGAAGATGACGGCCGTCATGCCACGCTCTTCGAGCATGGGCAGCAGGACGGTATAGTTGTCCTCGTAGCCATCGTCAAATGTCAGGATGACGGGCTTTTCGGGGAGCTCCTGCTTGCCTTTCTTCGCGCGCAGAAAGTCCATGATCTTGATGGTCGTGTAGCCCTGCTGCTGGAGATAGTCAAGCTGAGCTGCAAACTCGTCGGGCGGGACGTTGTAGGGATGACTGTCGGCATCTTCATGGGTGTCGACCATGTGGTATTCGAGGATGGGGACACCCTTGGGGGGATTGGACGCGACATAGGCACAGAAAAGGGCGGCCGCGAGGAAGAGAATGGCGGCCGCTGAGAGCAGATACTTGACGATGCGTGAGTGGAGGAATTGCAAATTTGATCGTTCCTTTGATGCTATTGGGGAGAACGGTATTTCTCTGCCAGGGCGTGGAGCTTGCGGAGGCGGTGGTTGACGCCGGGCTTGCTGACGCAGAGGAGGGCGGCGAGCTCGGCCATCGTGAGGTCGGGGTGGGCTTTGCGGGCTTCGGCGGTCTCGCGGAGCTGGTCGGGAAGGCTCTTGATGGCGCCGTTTTTTTCGAGGACGAGGATGTCTTCGATTTGGCGGCCAGCGGCATCGACGGCTTTCTGAAGGTTCGCCGTCTCACAGTTGACGAGGCGGTTGACCTGTTCGCGGACTTCCTTGACGTTGCGCGCGACCTCGAAGCGCTCGACAGCTTCGTCGGCCTGCATCATGCCGAGGAAATCGACGACGGCGTCGCCTTCTTTGAGGTAAACGACGTAGACGTCGCGGCGCTCGGCGATGCCAGCCGGAAATTCCAGGCGGCGCATGAGCGTATGCAGCAGGTGCGCGAACGCATAGTTCGGCGCGACGAGCTCGAGGTGGTAGTGCGCCTCGGGCCGGTTGACGCTGCCGCCGCCGAGGAACGCGCCGCGCAGGTAGGCCGCACGACAGCAGTTCTTTCGGAGGATGGCAAGTCCTTTCTGCTCCTGGCCGAGGTTGAGGCTGCCGCCCTGCATGAGGCCGAGGTGTTCGAGGAGTCCTTCGACGCCCGGCGATGGCACGATACGCACGAGGTAGTTGTTGTGCTTGTTGAGGCGGCGGGCGCGGCGCGCGGAAATCTCCGTGCGGACGCCCTCGCCTTCGAGCTTCAGGAGGTTCAGCATCTTGCGCGCAACGGCGGCATTTTCGGTCGTGAAGTTGACGCCGAACGTGCGATGCGGGCCGAACGTAATGGTGCCGCCCATGCGCAGGAGCGCCGCCATCTCGGCCGTGCGGTCGCAGGGCTGGTCATACATCAATCTCGCAATTTCGTTTTTTACTTCAGTGGCAAAGGATGGCATAATATAATTTATTGCTTCGCACCCGCGGAAGACACTCCTTGCAAATTGCTAAAGCATACAAGGGACTCCCCCCGCCGCTCTCGCGGCCCGTCCCCCCTCTGGAGGGGGGCTGCAGGTTTGAAAGGCTCCGTTTTCAGTTGTTCGGCTGAAAATCATAGATCATTTTCATAACTGCCCGACACAATTTATCGGGATCATGTCTTATGACATCGGATTCGTTGATGATGTCGGCTTTCATGAGGCCGATGCCGAGCTTGTTGACTTCTTCTTCGTCAATCTTGACGGGGAAGGCACCTTTTTCGGCATAGTAACGCTTCATTTCTTCGCTGATGGGATGGGAGTTGACGAGCATGAAGTCGATGGCACCCTTGCCCGCATGGTCGAGGATGGCTTTCGCGTGCATGGAGGCCGTGTAGCCGTCCGTCTCGCCGGGCTGCGTCATGACGTTGCAGATGTAGATCTTGAGCGCATGGCTCTTTTTTACGGCATCGGCAACGCCGTCGACGAGGAGGTTCGGCATGATGCTCGTGTATAAAGAGCCCGGGCCGAGGATGATGGCATCCGCCGTCTCGAGTGCTTCGAGTGCGGCGTCGACGGGCTGCGCGTGCTCCGGATAGAGCTTGACGCGGCGGATGTGCTTGTGGACTTCCGGAATCTGCGACTCGCCCTGCACCACGGTGCCATCGTCCATGATGGCATCGAGGCGGACATGGGCCGTCGAGGCCGGCAGAACGCGGCCTTTGACCGCGAGGACTTTCGACGATTCCTTCAGCGCCGTCTCGACGTCGCCCGTGACCTCGGTCATGGCGGCGATGAAGAGATTGCCGAAGCTGTGGCCTGCGAGCTCGCTCGAACCCTTGAAACGATACTGGAAGAGCTTTTCCATCAAGGGCTCGGTATCAGCGAGCGCGACGAGGCAGTTGCGCAGATCGCCCGGCGGGATGATGCCGAGTTCTTCGCGCAGGCGTCCCGACGAGCCGCCATCGTCCGCGACGGTCACGACAGCCGTGACATTCGACGTCGCCGACTTGATGCCGCGCAGCAGCACGGAAAGGCCGTGGCCGCCACCGATGACGGTGACGGTTGGGCCTTTGCCGAGCTTGCGCTTTTCATAGATAATGTCGACGAGGCGCTCATTCTTGTCCGGCAGCAGCACCGTGATGACGGAACGGATGACGAAACGTGTCGCGAGCAGCATGAGCGCAGCGCCAATCGCGACAAAGACGATGCCGGCGAGCGCTGGTGCCGTGTAGTCATAGCTGCCCTGCCAGAGGTAGACCGTGCGGAAGATAGCTTCCTCGATGGCATCGAGATATTTGTAGTTGAAGACGAGGCCGAGCCCCAGGCTCACGAACATGACGCCGACAGCGAAGACGAACAGCCACCGCTTGAAGCGCATGCCCGGATAGAGCCATTTCAAAAGATGCATGGTTTCAGCATTCCTCCCTGACGTGCTCCCAGACATCGTTCTTCATGAGGTCGCGATGTTCGAGCTTGACCGGATATCCTTTCTTGCCGAGCCGGTCGAAAATGTGCTTTGCGACAAAGACGCTGCGGTGCATGCCGCCCGTGCAGCCGACGGCGATGACGAACTGGCTCTTGCCCTCCTTGACATACTGGGGCACGAGGAAGTCGATCATGTCATCGAGCTTTGCGAGGAATTCCTGCGTGACGGGGAAACCGGCGATGTAGTCGGCAACGTCCTTGACCGCGCCGCTCTTGTGGCGCATGGATTCGATGTAGAATGGATTCGGCAGGAAGCGCACGTCGAGCACCATGTCGGCGTCGAGCGGCATGCCGAACTTGAAGCCGAACGAGAGCACATTGATGTTCATCTGCTCGCCTTCGCCCGCGCCGAACAGGCGGTGAATCTTGTCGCGCAGTTCGACTTTCTTGAGCTCGGACGTATCGATGATGTACGTCGCTTTCGCGCGCACGGGCGCGAGGCGCTCGCGCTCCTTCGCGATGCCCTCCGTGATGCGCGAGGCTGGAGCCATGGGGTGGCGGCGACGCGTCTCCTTGTAACGGCGGATGATAGCCGCGTCGGAGGCGTCCATAAAGAGCATCTCATAGTTCTTGTCGTCGTGATCCATGTGGTCGAGAACCTGCACGAATGTGTCGAAGAACTCGCGGCTGCGTGTATCAACGACGAGCACGACCTTGCCGACATGGCCGCCCGCATGGGCGCAGAGCTCGACGAACTTTGGGATGAAGATGGGCGGCAGGTTGTCGACGCAGAAATAGCCGAGGTCTTCGAGGTAGCGGCAGGCCTGCGTCTTGCCGCCGCCCGACATGCCCGTGACGATGACGAGACGTGGGGATTCCTTGTCGGATTTATGGTTTGGGGAATCAAGTTCCTGGATGTTCTTTTCTTCAATCATATATGGACACCTCCCGGATGAGGTTGATGGTAACAATGAAAGATGAAAAATGCGGGATAACGAAAAAGGACTTTAGAAAAATCGGATATGTCTTGTCAGGCTATCGCACCTTACTACTCCCCCCGCCGCTCACGCGGCCCGTCCCCCCTCAACGAGGGGGGCTGCAGTATAAGAAACGTCCGTTCCTATTGAAATAACATCTTCGAAAGGAGCGATTTGTTCAAGTGGAATTAGAGTACGAGTTCTTCTATGGCTTTGGCGATGCCGTCGTTGTCGTTGCTGTCGGCGTGGTACGTCGCGAGGGACTGGGCGGCGGGGAGGGCGTTTTGGGGGACGACGGCAGTGCCGGCGAATTCCAGCATTGGCAGGTCGTTGTCGCCATCGCCGCAGGCCATGACATTTTCAGGGGTGAGGCCATAGTGCTTCATGAGGAATTCGAGGCCGAGAGCTTTCGTAACACCGACGGGCGTGAGGTCGGAGCTCGTGCCCGTGTTCTGCTGGGCATGGAACTCTCCTGGGAACGCCGCTTTGAGCGCCTTGACCATCGGCTCAACCTTGCCGTCGAGATCGCGGACGACGCACTGGATGACATTTTCCGTATAATCGAGGTAGCGGTCGCCGACTTCTTTAATGGAAAAATCTTTCACCGTACGATAAGCAAAATACCATTCCGGTGCATAATATTCGGCACAGATTTCGCGGCCGATGCACCAGTTCACATACCAGCCATGCTCATGGCAGAACGAAAGGATGCCGCGTACGGTCTCGGGTGCCATATGGCGCTCAAACATGGACGTTTCGTCATCCATGCCCTGCACGACGCCGCCATTGCAGCAGATCAGCGGCGCATTCGCGCCGAACTGCCGCCCGAACATGGCCGCGCCCGCCATCATGCGCCCCGTCGCAATCGTGACGCGGACGCCTTTTTGCATGGCAGCCTGGAGCGCCGCCATCGTGCGCGGGGAGATGCGCTTTTCCGAATTCAAGAGCGTGCCGTCGAGGTCGAGCGCAATGAGGCGGATGTCTTTCCGATCAGTTGTCATGCAGCACGAACCTTTCGATGGCTTCGGCAAAGCCGTGCGCCTCGCATGTGCCGACCGTGAACTCGCACACCGCTTTCACTTCGGGGAGCGCATTGCCCATCGCGACGCTGTGGCCGGCCGCTTCGAGCATCGGCAGGTCGTTGTTCGAGTCGCCGATGGCCATGACGTTCTCGATGGGGATGCCGAGCTTTGCCGCAAGCTTCTGGAGGCCCGAGGCCTTCGAGACACCGGGCAGGACGACTTCGGCGTATTCGGGATTCGAGCGCACGGCCTGCACGCGGCCGCCGAAAGCCCTTTGCAGGAGCTCGATGCGCTCGGCCGTCTCTTCTGCCGAATCGGAGATGACGAGAAGCTTCGCGACATGCTCCGTATGCTGCTTGAGGCCGTCCCAGCCGACGGTATGGCCTGCGAGCACCTGTGCGGCCTCGTAACCTTTCGCCTTTTCATCGTGCTCGGCGAAATAGAGCTCGTCATCAGAATATGTCTGCACATGCCAGTTCCGCTCGTGGCAGAAGTCGACAACGTCGCACACGGCATCGGCTGGCACGTAGTTCTCATCATAGACTTCGCCCGAGACGGACTTGATGAGTGCGCCATTGTACGTGATGATTGGCACATCGACGCCGAGTGCCTGTGCAACCGGCAGTGCCGCGCGGTACATGCGGCCTGTCGCAATCGTCACGGTGACGCCGGCGGCGACGGCGCGCTTCACGGCCTCGATGTTCTTTGCAGGCACATCGCGGCCGGTCGGCAGCAATGTGCCATCGAGATCGGTCACGAAGAGCTGGATGTTCATGTTGCTCATTCTGTATCTCCCTTTCCATCGGGCTCAGGTACGGCATCTGTGCCAGCGGCATCATCAGCAGCCTCCGCAGCTTCGGCGTCGCCGAGGTCGCCAAGATTGCCAAGATCATCCAGGTCGCCCAAGTCGCCCAAGTCGCCCAAATCGCCGAGGTCTCCGAGATCGCCAAGGTCATCGGCATCATCCCCTGCGTCCGCTGCATCCGCCGGCGCATCTGCCGCGCTGGCTTCTTCCCCATCCGCAGCTTCGGCAGATTCACCATCCTCGGCATCTTCCTCCGCCTTTTTCGCTTTCGCAAGCGCGAGAATGTCAGCCTGGAACTGCTTGCGGTCGCCAGCGATACGCGCCGCAATATCTTCGGCCGCATCATCATGCGGCGTGCTCGACGACGCTGTGACCTCCGCCTCCATGTCGCCGGGCTGATGGATGACGAACGGCTTCATCTCCGTCGAAACGAGCTCGATATCGATATGCCGGCCGCCGCGGAAGATGCGGTGGCCGGTCGGGACGTATTCTTCGCTCATAAAAAATCCCCTCTCCCCCGTTGTACTAGTCTTATCATAGCAACGGGGAAAAGGGGTGTCAAGAACCTCCGCCAAAGGCTCCCTCTAGAGGGAGGCTGAAAACGTCAGTCTAACATCATCATGGCCTGATGTTCATCAAGGGTGAGCGTGAGCTGATTGTTCTCCACCGTGGCTTTTTGGCCGTTCAGCTGGTCTTTGAAGACCGTGCCGTCCTTCGCCGTGACGGGGATGGTGACGGTTGCAGCCTTGCCGTTGTTCAATGCGACGATGCCGGTCTGTCCGTCCTTGGAGCTGCGCTCGTAGGCGTAAATGCTGCCTTCGGCTTTGAGGGTCTTGAGGCTGCCACGGGCGAAGACGTCTTTGTGGTCGTTGCGCACGGCGATGGCTTTCTTGTAGAAGTTCTGGAGCTCCTTGTCCTCATGCCCCCACGGGAACGTGCGGCGGCAGTCGGGGTCTTTGCTGCCAAACTCTCCGGCTTCGTCGCCGTAGTAGATCGTCGGCATGCCGGGGTAGCCGAGCTCGAAGACAGCGGCCATCTTGAGGCGGGCCTTGCCGAGGTCGTAATCGAAGTCGGCTTTCGTCGGCTGGAGGACGTCATCCTTGCCACCGCCATACGTGTAGATGGCGCGCGCGGTGTCGTGGCTGTCGACGATGTTCATGAGATCGTAGAGCGCCTGCTCCGGATAGTTCTGGCGGAGCTGCGTCAGCGTGTCGTCCGCATCCTCGGCCTTGCCGCCCATGACGAAGTTCTTGATGGCATCAGAGAGCTTGTAGTTCATGACGGAGTCAAATGTGTCGCCCATCAGGAACTGCGAGCCGTCCTGCCAGATTTCGCCGAGCAGCAGCGGCGTCGCGCCATCCGGCGTCCTGGCGCGCTTGACTTCTTTCCGCACGTTCGCCCAGAATCCCGGCGGCACTTCCTTCGCAACGTCGAGACGCCAGCCCGAGAGGCCGTAGTCAAACCATTTCGGCAGGATGCCCTTTTCGCCATCGCGGCCATAGAGCAGGTAGTCGCCGAGGTCGGTATGCGTCGTCTTCGCGTCATAGCCTGGGAAATCCTTGTCGCGGAACGGCGCGAGGCTCGAGTAGCCCTGCCAGTCATGGTAGTCGTACTTCTCGCCCATCTCGTCACTCGCCTTGCGGTTGTAGATGTCGAACCAGTTCTCCCAGTGCCACGGGCTGAACGTCTGCCCTTCGGCTTCGAGCTCTTTCTTCGCCTCGGCTTTCGCCTGCGCTTCCGTCAGGCCCTTCGTGTTTTCGAGGTCATAGATACGACTCCAGAATTCATAGGCACCGACCGTCGGATATTTGCCGTAGCGGTCGAAATAGACGGAATCGTCGCCGACGTGGTTGTAAACGCCGTCCATGATGAGGTGCATGCCGCGCTTCTTCATCTCGGCGGCCAGCTTCTCAAGATCCTTGAAATCGCCGAGGAACGGGTCGATGCTGCCGTAGTCGCGCGCATCGTAGCGATGGTTCGACGAGGCGCTGTACGCGGGATTCAGATAGATCGCCGTGATGCCGAGCTTCTGCAGGTGGTCGAGCTTCTGCGTGATGCCTGCGAGGTCGCCGCCAAAGAAATCATTGCAGACCCATTCGTCGCCATCCGTCGCACCGCCATTCGCGGGCAAATCCGTCCAGGCACGATGCTGCACGGGCTGGCTGCCGCGCGCCGTGTCGCGCGCCGTATCGTTCGTCTTGTCGCCATTGAAGAAGCGGTCGGGGAAAATCTGGTAGCAGACAGCTTCCTTCGCCCAGTCCGGCGTCTCGTAGCCTTTCTCGTAAACCGTCAGCTGGAAGTTCTTCGTGCCGCGCAGCTTGAGTTCGCCCGTGCCGCCCGTCTTCGTGTCGTCGCCGTATTCTTTCGTGTCATTCAAAAGGAACTTGTAGCCATAGATGCCATACGTCTTCGGCGTGAACGTGACCGTCCAGAGGTCGCGGCCGTCCTGCGTGCCCGTCTTTGTCATGGCGTAGGCCGTCGTCTGGCCTGCGTCGTAATCGGGATTGTACTCGTCGCCGCCCTTCGTCGTCATGGCCGCTTTTGTCAGCAGGAGCTTTGCGTTCGTGACATCGCCCGCGCCCGTCGCGAGCTTCAGCGTGACAGGCGTGCCCTCGGCGACGGCGCCCCAAGGCGTGCGCTGCTCTTCGTCCCAGCTGTCGTGCGTGACGCTCTCGGCATGGATACTGCCATCGTCGGCGATGATATGGCGCTTCGCCGCATCGTAATAGAACGCGACCGTGCCCGCCTTTGCAATCTTGACGGACTGCGTGACGGGCGCCTGCCCGCTCTGCGCAATCGTCGCCGTGTACGTGCCAGCCGGGACGTCAGCGTCGGCCTCGTAAAAGTCTGAAAGCATGTAGTCGCGCATCGTGGCATCATCGATGCCCGGCACACCCGAGAGCTTCGGCAGGTCGGCGTCGGATTTCATCTGGTAGCTGTGGCTGTCGGCGATGTGATGCGTCTTGTCATTATAATAGAAGGTAACGTCTTCCGGCTTGTCGAGCGTCAGCGAGACATTCGCGCCGTCGGCCATGCCGCCGAGGCCGTAGTTTTCGGCCCAGCTGCCATTGATGGCGATTTTGTAATTATATGTGCCGGCGGGCATATTTTTGATGGTATACGAATAAAACCCATTTCCATCATCATGCATGCGCGTTGCCGTGTCAGATGGCGACCACTTCGACGCTGCGCCGCCGAGCTGCTGCAGATCGCCGACGAGGACGATGGAGCGGTCGGTGGATTGGTTGGCCTGCTCCGCTGCCGAGCAGATGGCAGATGGAAAAACGGGGAACGGAGCAGCGACAACGCCAAATGTCAGCGCAGCCATGATCGTACGCGTGAGAATTTGTTTGCGATTCATGCGGAGTTACTCCTTTCAAGAAAAAATGCTCTGCAAAGTCTTGTCGTTCCTTCGCAGAGCATTTTATTTCATAAGCTGATTCCTGCCTTCGACACCCGCTCAGTCACGCTTCGCGTGCCAGCTCTCCCTGAGGGCGAGCCTTCTCATTGAGCAACGTTCAGCAATCATAAGGGATATCGAAAAATCTCGCACAACTTTTATCAGAAGTGGAAGTCGACCTGCGTGCGTGCGAGCTTGCGCGTCTCATCGTTGTCGTTGAGGTGTTTCTCATGCGCATAGAGCGTCTCCCACTCGATGTTCTTGTACGGAACGTACTTGAAGCCAAGGATCCAGCCCTTCGTGCCGTCCGCGTTGCCCGGGCCGGAGATGCGCAGGGATTCCCACTCATCATCACCGCCGAAGTTGCCATTCTGCCCGCTGTAGATGTAGCGCGCATACAGCTGGTACGAACCCGGTTTCTTGAGGTCGGTGTTGCGGTAGTTCAAGCGATAGAACGAACCATGGTTCTGGTAGTCGGCATTCGTGTGCGTGTAGTCATACTGGAACTGGAGGTTCTTCGCGATGTTCCACCAGCCGGACAGCACGTATGCCTTGTCCATCGCTGCGCCATCGTCGCTCTTGCTCTTCTCGCGATGTGCATAGTCGAGGTTGATGCCGACGCTGTGGCCGAGCTTGCCCCAGGTGCCAATGCCGTACCAAGCCGGGTTGGAATCATCACCCGTGCCGGACGTGAGCCAGAAAGCAGAAGCCGTGAGGCCCGTGCCTTTGATCGGAATGCCGGCCTGCACGCCGTCCGTCTCGATGCCGAGCAGCTGGTTCTGCTGGCCGAGGCCACGCCATGCACGGCCAATGCTGATCCAGCCGCCGGACACCGGGTCGTTGCCCTCGACCCAGAAGCGCTGGATGTTGCCGTCATGGCCCGACCAGCCCTTGCGCGTTTCGAGGCTGCCCTTTGCCGTTGCAGCGACCGACACGGCAGATTCATTGCCGTTGTAATTGTTGCCATTGTGCTGGTAGATGGAGTTTTTCTCGATCTGGTACTTCGCTTTCCAGTTGTCGTTGACCTTGTAAGAACCAACGATGTTGTAGTAGAAGCGGTCACGGCCAGCATCGCGCGTCTTGACGCCGTCGTTGTCATGCTTGTCGTAATCATACTGCACACGCACAAAGCCATCCACGTCTAATTTGCCCGCGATGCCCTTCTTCAGGTCGTTGATGTCCTTCGTATTCTGATCCGTCTGCTTCTTCAGCGTTGCGAGCTCGGCGCCATACTCGCCCGCGAGTTTGTCGAGGACGGCCTGATCGCCGATGCCGAGGCCCTGTTTCTGCATGGCCTTCGCGACAATCGATGCCATCTCGTAGCGCGTCATGGTGCGGTTGCCCTGGAACGTGCCGTCGCCCATGCCCTCGATGACGCCGTCCTTCGCGAGGAAGTCGAGAGCGTCATACGCCCAATGGCCCTGCGGGACATCACTGAAGCTGTCCGCGCCTGCCTCGGCTGCAAATGCCGTGCCCGAAACGCTGAGCGTCAGGCCCGTCAGGATGGCAAGAGCTTTCTTGTTGAGTTTCATGAAGTTTCTTCCTTTCCTTCCATGTAAATATATTGATGTGAACATATATTCTGAAAAAGAGATAGCAGGAGAGAAGCTCCGATCTCTATAGGGGGATGAGATCATGCTGGAGCCCGCTCTCTTCTATCCAATTATGGGGAAACAAAAATTGTTGGGAAAGCTAGTCAAAAGTTTTATTGTCCGCAAATCCATTATTCAGAGATTTGCTTCGAGCATCGCGCCGACGCCTGCATACGACGCGCGGGCTTTTGCCTTGATGGCGTCGCGTGCAGTATCGACCGTGAATCCGTCATAGGCTTCGATCATCGGCAGGTCGTTGACCTCGTCGCCGATGGCGAAGACTTCAGCATCCTGCCAGCCCATCAGCTGCTTGAGATGCTCGATGCCGCTCGACTTGCTGATGCCCGGCGGCGTGATGTCGAGGCTGCAGCGGTTCGGATAGGCGTGAAGATAATCGCCATACTTCGCGTTGAGCGCTTCCGCCGCGGCCGTCGAATCCGCCGGGTCGGCGAATCCGAGCGAGAACTGATGGATCTGCGGCAGCGTGAGGATGTCTTTCTCCTCGATGTAGAGCACCGGGAAATCCCACTGCTTGCCTTCGCGCATGATCCACGAACCTTCGCTTTCATGGCAGAGGTACGTGCGGTCTTTCGCGGAGAACGCGAAGTGGAACGACGATTGCACGCATGGCTCTTCGCTCACGGCCTTGAGGATGCGCGGCTCGATCCGGCCCTCGAAGAGGACCTTGCCGTCCGCGTCGCAGATGATCGCGCCGTTGTTGCAGACGGCGTAATCAAACCCGATGCCGTAGTGCTCGAGCTGTGGCGTGAGCATACCGAGGTCGCGGCCGCTGACAACGCCGAACTTGTTGCCGGCCTTGCGCCATGCATGGACGCCCTTGACATCATCACTTGAAATGGTTTCATTGCGGAAGAGCGTCCCGTCATAGTCGCTGGCTGCGAGCTTGAAGTTCATACGCATTCCGCCTCCTTGCTGAATGTTTTTTCTGCTTCCTGCGTCATGTAGACGACGGCTTCGTACGGACGCAGCTTGCCAGGCTCTTCATCTTCCTGCGCGGCAGCGGGATAGCTGTCCGTCAGGAGCTTCATGCCTTTGACGAGATTGTCGTCATACGAGACTTCTTCGCCCGTGAAATTCACGATGGTGACCGTCGCCTCTGCGCCGACCGTGCGACGAAATGCATAGATGCTTTCGTCGCTCGGCAGGAGTTCTACATAATCACCAGCCGTCAGCGCTTCGATGCCTTTGCGCAGTTTCGCAAGACGGCGGTAGTACGAGAGCACGGAGTTTTCATCCTCCGCCTCGACTTCGACCGTCCAGTTGCGATCATGCTCGACCGGCAGCCACGGCAGGCCTTTCGTGAAGCCAGCGTGCGTGCTGCGCGACCACTGCATCGGCGTGCGCGCATTGTCGCGGGAGAACTTGTGCACAGCATCGAGCGCCATGGCCTCGGTGTGACCTTCGGCGAGTGCCCGCTTGTACTGGCCGTGCGACGAAATGTCGTTGTAGCATTCGATGGAGCCCCACTTGACATTCGCCATGCCAATCTCCTGTCCTTCGAAGATGAAGGGCGTGCCGCGGAGCGTCAGCAGCACGGTCGCCATTGCTTTCGCGGCGAGTGTGCGGTCAGCGCCCTCGGGCATGAAATGGTTGATGCAGCGCGGCTGGTCGTGGTTCTCGAAGAAGATCGGATACCAGCCGTTCTCTGCCGTCGCGGCCTGGCTCGCCGACAGCGCTTTTTTGAGCGCCGTCAGCGGCCACGGCTTCGCGTGGCACCAGACTTCTGCACCGCCTGGGAATTGCAAGTCCATGTGGCTGAACTCGAACAGCATCGAGAACACGCCTTTTTCACCGACCCATTTGTCAAGATCTTCCGGCGGGACGCCGTTTGCTTCGCCGACCGTGAAGATGTCATGGCCGTCAAAGACGTTTTTCTTGAACTCATGGAGGTAATCAAGGATGCCCGTCGTGTTCGCCGTCATCGCATGGATGTCGACGAGGCCGTCCGTGCTGTCTGGCTGGCCATCGACAAAGGCCGGCTTCTTGATGTAGACAATCGCGTCAATGCGGAAGCCGCCGACGCCCTTGTCCAGCCAGAAGTTCGCGGCGTGGTAGAGTGCCTGGCGCACCTCGGGGTTCGCCCAGTTGAGATCGGGCTGCTGCGGAGCAAACGTATGCAGGTAGTACTGCTGCCGCTCCTCGCACCACGTCCAGGCCGAACCGCCGAAGATCGAGCGCCAGTTCGTCGGCGCCGAGCCGTCGGGCTTCGCGTCGCGCCAGATGTACCAATCCGCCTTCGGGTTCGTGCGGTCTTTTTTCGACTGCAGGAACCACGGATGCTGATCGGACGAGTGGTTGAACACGAGATCCATGACGATGCGGATGTCGCGTTTTTTCGCTTCCGCGATCAAGCGTTCCATATCCGCCATCGTGCCATACGAGGGATCGATGCCTTCGTAGTCGGCGATGTCGTAGCCGTTGTCGACCATGGGCGACGGATAGACCGGCGTCAGCCAGACGGCACCTGTGCCGAGCGTCTTCAGATAGTCGAGTTTTGCCGTGATGCCATTGAGGTCGCCCGTGCCAGATCCCGTCGTGTCGAGGAAGCTTTTCGGGTAGACCTGATAGACCTGGCAGGACTGCCACCATTTCAGCGTTCTGTTCATAAATAGGTTCCTTCCAACTGACATAGAGGTTTACGGAAATTGGGGTTTGGGATTCTAGGATTTTTAGAAATCAGCTCAGAACGAGAGCACGTTCGTCTCGGCGCTCGTGACCTTCTGGTCCTTCGCCTTCTTGAGCTGCGGATACTCGGCAGAGTTCGTAACGGCCATGATGACGGTGTTGGCATAGCCAGCGTCCGCGATGACCTTCTTGTCGAACTGGATGAGCTTGTCGCCGGCTTTGACCTTGTCCCCCTGCTTGACAAAGCACGTGAAGCCCTTGCCCTGGAGGCTCACAGTATCGATGCCGATGTGGATCAGGAGCTCGGCGCCATTCTCGAAGCGCAGGCCGACGGCATGGTTGCTGTCTGCCATGACCATCGTGACTTCCGCATCCGCTGGTGCCACGACCGTATCGCCGGACGGCTCGATGGCGACGCCATCACCCATCATTTTCTTGGAGAACATCTCATCTTTGACTTCCGACATATCGATGAGCTGGCCGCTGATGCAAGCCTTGATGCCCATCGCGAGACCTTTGTCGACATTTGCCGGCGCAGCTGCCGTCGGAGCGGACGGTTCCGAGATCTCGGACATGTCGCCGCCCTTGAGGAGTGCGTCGAAGTAGCCGCGCACCTGCGGGACATTCATGCCGACGATGACCTGGATGGCATGGCCGTTCTTGACGAGGCCATAAGCGCCAGCCTTCGTGAACTTGTTGGCCGAAGCGACCTTGTCCGGATCAGCGACCGTAACGCGGAGACGCGTTGCGCAGTTCGTGACTTCCTTGATGTTGGACGGGCCGCCGAGGCTGTCGAGATAGACACGCGCCTGGATGGCAAGCTTGTTGTCCGCAAGGCCCATCTGCTCCATCTCTTTCTTCGCCTTGTACTCGGCTTTCGAGAAGAGCTTGTCTTCGACGTCATCAGCCGTGCGGCCCGGCGTCGGGTAATCGTTCTTGAGGATCAAATAACGGAACACGAAGAAGTAGATGACGAAGAACACCGCGCCGATCGCAATCTGCATGACGTACGTGCCAGCATGATATTTGAAGAGCGGGATCCAGTTCTGCACGAAGCAGTCGATGAGGCCGCCGCCAAAGTTGCCGGACAGGCCGAAGAAGTAAAGCGTAGCGGAAAGGGTAGCAGCGAGAACTGCATGGACAGCATAGAGAAGAGGTGCGACGAAGAGGAATGTGAACTCAATCGGCTCCGTGATGCCGCAGAGCATCGCCGTGAGCGTTGCCGGGATCAGCAGAGCTGCCGTCTTTTTCTTCTTCTCAGGACGTGCGCACATGTACATAGCGAGTGCTGCGCCCGGCAGGCCGAAGACTTTCGACGAGCCGTGGAGGGCGAAGCCGCCCTGCGGGAACATGTCTTTCAGGCTCTGCGCACTCGTAGCGAAATCCTGAAGATGCTGGAGCCAGTAAGCCTGGATGCCGCCATCGCAGACAGCCGGGCCGAAGATGAACGGGAGATAGATGAAGTGATGCAGG
>Ga0256406_1004277_pt1 | contig 16622 bp, 19 predicted proteins | sample RumenRJG_03DNA_FD_185986 | JGI IMG/M metagenome (GOLD analysis project Ga0256406, IMG submission 185986) | Bovine rumen microbial communities from Lethbridge, Alberta, Canada - RJG_03 | ecosystem: Host-associated > Mammals > Digestive system > Stomach > Rumen | place: Canada: Alberta | collected... | reverse complement strand
ATGGATATTCATGATTCTATGGTGAGTAAGAGACTTGATATAAAAATGCGTGGTATAGTCAATAACATTGTATTCTCAAAGAATGAAGTATGGGCTTACTATGCTGTTAATACAAGCAGTTATGATTTCATGAATGAAGGTTCTAAAGTCATCATGCTATCAAGTATGTCTCAGACATTTGCTAACATGATGGCTGGCAAGGATGAACGCATTGACATGCACCTTATTATAACTAACACACCAGTTAATATTGACCATTGGGAATCACAATTCTTAGAAGCATCTGAATCATGGGATAGAAAACCAGGTTTTAATAAGTACTTTGCTCAGCAAGTTGAGTATCTGAAAACAAGAGGGTACATGAACCGTCGTGTTTACATTGGAATCAAACTCATGAACAGACATGAGATAACACTGAAGAATGTAATGCAACATGCTGAGAATGGTGGTGTAGGTAATGCAATTAAATATATTAAAGATGTATTATCAACACCTACAGGTAATGAGTATGATATAGAAGAAAAAGAAATCAAAAGCGCCCAGTCAATGGAAGTTGAGTATTATAATTTCTATCATGGTTCCGAAATGGCAGCTGAGCGTGCTACTAGTGAAGAAATCGCACTAATAATGAAGCGAGCCTTCTATCCTGCAATGCCTACACCATTTCTTGATGTGCCAGTTGAGAATAATAAATGGGGTAAGAGCGATATGATTAGAGAGCTTGGTGCTGATATGAAGCGCAGTCATAAATGGGTTGAAATCACCCAGCCTGTTGATGGTGAAATGCTTACTGGTTATAGGGCTACATTGACTTTCTCTAAATTCCCAGAATCAATGACTATACCACCATCAATACCATGGATTTACCTCTTACAGAAAATGGGTTTCTCTTATGATGTTTATGCTCGTTTCACTTTAATTCCAAATAAGAAAATGAAGAAGGAAGTATCCCATCAGAAAATGGATTTGGAAGATGAGGGTGCTAATGCTTCTGAGAGCGGTCATAATGTTTCACTTGACCTTCAAGAAGATTACTCAAAAGCAATGCAACTAGAGGCTTATACGAATAAGAATGATAACCCATGGCTAGAAGGAACTTACAGGATAGTCGTTACTGACAATGATATTGAGGATTTAGAACAAACAATTGAAGTCCTTAAAAACGCTTACTCAGGTAATGGTATTACACTAACCTGGACAACTGGTGACCAATTGGATTTAATGCTTGAGTACATGCCAGGTGATTCACTAAGAGATAAATCATTCGTGCAAACATCAAGCGTCGAACTAATCGGTGCCTCTGGTTTCAACATTTTCAACAAGGTTGGTGATGATGACATGGTAGCATGAGAAACATGCAAGCATGTGTAAACAATGTCTAAAAAAACAAGCACCAGCATAAGTGAGAATGAATAATAATTAGTGTGAAAGCATGTATATTGTTCACAATTAGCATGTAAGCAATGCTTATATAAGTAATCACATATGCACTAATACTTTATTTATAGATACACTTATAATGCTTATTAAGCAATGTGATTAGCTAAGGTTAAGCATTCAGAGTGTGGTTGATTATCATGAAATGTGCGCATTGCTCACACTGCACTCATGATAAGCAAGTAGGCTTGAGATATATACCATCAGCTTGGTAATTGAGAGCAATTGTCAGCAATATATTCTTAATTAGTAAATTGCTAGCCTGTTGGATATGCAATGCTCATGTTGGATATGCAATGCTGACAATGCTAACAGTAAGCAAGCATATAAAAGCACTTACTGTTAATGCTAAATTTAGAGTTAGCACTACTCATGATTCACTCATTTTTCATAGTATAAGCTTATAAGTATTTCATGTGCTCATTCGCATAATATTTACTACTAGCACATGAATGTATATTATGATGTTTGCAATTTTGTTTACAATTTGCTAACAATAAACTTATTACTAATGCAATTAGTTAGTAGTTATATATAATGATTTGTTGATTTTAGTAGTATAATTAGTAATGAATAAGCTTATTTTTATCAATGCCAACAGTGCTAACAATGATAATAAAATAGGCTTAGTGCTTTAGCTGATTACTTACTAAGCACTAAGCCTACTTACTGATTTTAGAATTTAGAGGCGGTCAACTGGGAAGATGATAGCACCAACCTCCTTAGCCTTCTTCATCTTAGCAGATGGTGAGTTCTTATCACCGAAAACAATCGTATCAGAATCATAATGAGCAGGGCTAACAAACTCACCACCATGCTCATTAACAAACTCAATGAACTCAGCACGATTCTTCATACCAGCAGGGCGGCGACCCGTAATACCAACCTTACGACCCTTAATCAGTGCAAGGACATTAGTCTCCTGCTCGATGATACGATAACGGTCATTCTTATCCATCGTGTTCTCATTACGAGCGAGAGACGCATTAATACCAGTGAAATGATAATCACCATAAGTAGCTGCAACCATAATATTAACCTCCATAATAGTTTAAGGTTTCACACTTCTTATGAAACCTGACTGGTTTATTTCTTATGGTTATACTATAACACTAATCAATCATAATTGCCAATCATCGGCGTGTCGCAGTATCAACTTAATGTTCTCACTGCAAGCACTGTGTGCAACAATAGATTATAGATAATAGTTAAGTTCAGTAATAGTGCAATATTTATCTAATTTCGATTCTGAGAGCGATTTTACCTGTTTTATGAGTAGTTAGTCATAAACGCGGTTTTTCACTAATTTTGAGAATTTAATCATCCAGCAGCACTGATAAATCAGCCTTACTGGATGACATCGATTCTGAGCAATTTTCATTGCCTACAAAAATAATGAAATTAACACTAGCTACTGTATATTTTAACCTGCACCACTGACTATTGCTGTAATAAATGTAATAATGTTAACAGAATGCATACACACATATAAGCCACTTAACTGAATCAAAGGCAGGTTAAGCCCATCAGTAATTGCTTCTAAATAATTGCTTACAAAATAATGCACTCATAATGCATACAATTATTACTTATTGTCAGAATACAAGTACCTGGTTAATTTCATCTGGATAATTTCATATTTGCTTATGAGCACCGTTATCTCTTAACCCAACAAACCATTACTAATCATGCTTACAAATTGTCTACAACAAGTTGGATTATGAAACCAATTGAAGTGCTTAACTGTTAGGATGGCTGTAGTCCTGTTAAATTTCATATAACTCATGATTACATAGAAAACTTCTTGCATACATAGAAAACTAACACAGTGAACAATTAACACGCATAATTACCACTGATTTAGTGTATTGCTTACAATTGCTTGCAATAATGCTAACATACGATATAAGCGTTTATAGTTAGTAGACATTAGCACGGTAACTGCAAATAGCTTTTTACAAAAGACATATATTGCTTTACCAAGCTTATTTATAATGCTAACAATTGCTTACAATTACTACAAAAAAAGCAGCTGATAATTTTGTGAGTATCATCAGCTGCAATAAACCACTACATCAAACAGTTAATTATCAAATCGATACTGGGACATTATCATACGCAGCCTTAACATACGGATCAGAATCATCAGAATAAAAATCATATGAATCAGTCATACTAATAAGCTGATTATAACCAACTGTAGTCAATTGATACACTGTATGCAATTTACCATCAGGACCATAAGCCATGCTATCAGTGTGTTCAATGAGATTCTTATTCTCAAGGCTGTTCATTATCATCATCATAACAGTATCATCAGGGATAATATTATGAATATTAGTAAGCGCATTGTTAAACCACTGATAAACAATCCAATTATAGACATCATAATAAGTACCAGTCTTAATTGTATTCAATGCTGTAAGAACGACAGTATCAATAGGAGTAATCATCATGTTTACTTACCTTCCTTAGCTTTTTCTTGATAACTTATATAATACTCTATTTGCATGAAATTATCAAATCATCGTGTTACAATGCGCACAATATGAAGCCATCCATGTGAAACCAATGCCTGACCTGGAAACTTCTGTGCTGACATATAGAAAACGAATTGACTGAATTGTAAAGCCGCAAGTGCTGTCATTTTGCTGTCATTTGACTACATTAAACTACATGGATGATACAGCATGAGGTGGGATTACCTTACAGTAACTGCAATCCTTGCAACTATCATGCTTACACATGCAAACAACATGATTTACAAGAATCCATTCGTTTTATCATATAACTGAAGCCAGCGGGCTTAATGTGAACACAATGCAAACACGCTGGCTTCAGTTATTCAAGCGATAAACAGCCTCTCAGTCCCAGCTACTAGTGTAGTAGCCATTCGGGTCGATTTGCTCCATGAGATGAGCATATCGCCATCCACATCCATCCACTGAGAACATGGGCTTATGCTTAGCACTGTAATCACCTTTGATGTGCTTATTCTTGAGTTCATCACCTACAAAGCAATCCCTAATAGGAACGACATGCGCACCTTCGGGTGAACAGATGCAGCCACCATCAACAATTTTGGTTGCGAGCTTGCGAACATTCACGCTCTTACCTGTCTTGCTGACTTTGACAACCTGATAGAAATCAACAAGGCTCATACTATAGCCCCATGAGCACATGAACACATCGCCTTCATACACATCCATGCTTGGTGCGTTCATAGTGTTGCGCGGCTTGCGGCGCGTCTCTTCAGTGCCAGTGATTCTAAAATCATCAGTTGTGAGCCACGGATACCGCTTCAAGGCGTTCGAGATATAATTCTCAACGCCCTTCATCGTGCGCCAGCTCTTGTTGACATTCATCCAGCGTGTGCCATCATTACGAACTTCAAGACCAAGCATTACTGCCTCCATTCTTTCATTGGCATTGCCTTTCATTTGCAGACAATGCAGTTCATTCGTTTGCTTTGATGTCTCCAGCATAGCATGGATAGCATAATTTTCAAAATGTCGGCGTGTCGTGCATTGATTGCAGCACACACAATAAATCAAAGCGCTGATATCTAGCGGCGTATTATCTCATTGTTATTATTGTGAATCATGTGTGCATTGTAGGAATAAAATTCACTAATGGTTTATGAGCTGACGCTATCGGCTGACTGTAGATTGCACTCATGAGAGGGTGCTTGTGAACAAGAGCTTGTGAACAAGCTTACATGGATAGACTCATTACTGTAGTTTTTTATTCACTTTACTTTTACCTGGTTTGCTTATGTGAGCAGGACTCGTTGAGTAGTTGCAATGCAATGCTACCATACTGTTAACACTAAATACTGATATATTTGACAGTGATAAGTAATCTAAAATTCACACACGCAAAATTATACGAATGGAATTGCATTTTATGACTGTAAAAAATAATCATAACAGTGAGAATTGGCTTTTATATGAAGGCAGCAAACATGAACTACAAGTCTCACATATATATCCCATGCGCTACTAACCCATGCAGTGAGCATGGTGAATCAGAAGTGTACGCTACAGGTTCAGAGGTAATCTATAACTAAAAGCCCATCAGAATGATTCATTTAATATGAGTAATATAATAAGTAATACAAGTAATATAAGTGCTAACACTGTGAACAAAACTGATTGCAAACATAAGCTTGGTCATAATAAGCATCGTGTTCCGTCGAAGTCCCATCATACACTTAGCCAGGTTGATTCGCATTGGTTCGACACGGGTTTTCTTGGTTTTGACTGGCTTTCTAAAGCTATTGCTATCATGCTTGTTATCATGAATGCCATCATGCTGGCAATGGCACTGCTCGCACCGTATGATTATGCCGCTGATGACAGTTGGACAGTTGATGACCCACGCGGCGGGCATGCTGCTTACATCTGGTGGATGAGCGATAATCATTTGTTCTCATTGCCATCATGGGATACGAGAATCGTCATCAACCATATGCTACGGGCTGATTCTGGTGGCTTATGGTCATGGAACAACCCACCGTTGTATTATTTGGCTTACCGCTATTCCAGTCTGGTTAATGCGTGCGCTTGCTAACATAATGCCATCACTAGGACTGAACACTGGTGATTGCATGAAAGCAGCGCAGGTCTTGCAAGCATTGTTCACAGTGCTGCTGGTCATTGCATGCGTGCGGTTCATGCGAAGACTTGGATTGGATGGTATCTGGCTTGCTTTCGCTGGAATGCTCATGATGACGATACCATGCCTGTATTATGCGTCGTTCCGTGTAAGCAACGATGTGCTCATGTCATTGTTCGCAGTGCTGGCATTCACCAAGCTTATCGATTGGTGGTTAAAACCGTCTGTTATGAACAGCATGCTAGTGGGATTGTATGCAGGACTTGCAGCTCTGACTAAGGTAAATGGTGTGCTGGTTGCAGTCGTTGCATTCATTGTATTCATGGTTAGGCTTGCTATCTGGGTGCATGAGCGCAGTCATGAAAACATTGAAAGCAATGGTTGGAATGGTAAGAACGCTGGCAGGGTTGCTGTGAAAGATACTGCATGCATTGAAGGTGATGACTCTGGTGTACATGGTGCTGCTTGTGTACATTGTGCTGATAATCAGGTTCAGTCACCTGGTTTATCGCAGCCGCGCATTACTGTGGCTGCTGCTGGTGATGCTGATGTATCGAAAATGCATGATACTATCAGTCGGATGCATTGGTGGGATTGGTTGCGGGATGCCATCATGTTCACAATTGCGTTCATTCCATTTGGATTGGGTTATCAGGTATATGAATGGGTTCGGTTCAGGGTCCCGTTCTTTTATGTCCAGCGTATGTTCTATCCATGGGAGCCTGTAAAGGGTCTGGCGCAGGATAATGAGGTGATGACATTCTACAAGGGTTTCCCATGGTGGTCACGTCTTGTAGGCAGTGATTGCATTGCCTACACAAGACCAAGCGTTGACATTAGCTATGACCCATGCATTCCTACGGTTGCTGTGAAAACATTCACAGTGTCATTCTTCCGTGCGCGTAATGGGTTCATGCTTGCATGCCAATGGTTTACGCTCATTATTGGTTTCATTATGTTCCTGGTTCTCATATTGTGCATGTTTGGATTGCTCGCACATGCCGTCAGGATTGCTAGCAGTAAGAGTTTTCTCGTGACTATTGGTCGTAATCCAGGTTGGCTGGTCGCACTGGTCGCAATGCTGGTCTGGTTGCCATTCTATGTCTTTTGTTGTTATCGTGAGCCTGCTATCAGCACACCAAATGTAAGATACATCATGATGCTTTTCACTGTGTTCATTGCATGCATTACCTGGGTGTGCAGGCGGCTCATGTCAGATGTAGACGAAACCACGCATGACTGTAAGCATTCTGATGCTAACGATGTTAACAGAACAGATGAAGGCATTGCATGCATGACTAGGATGAAGGCTCATCGTGTCGTTGGCTGGGTTATCATCATTATTTCGTGTGTTTTCGCATTTGCATGCATGCTGACAGTGCTGACACTCACAGTTCAGATGGGTACTGGATTGGCATTCTCATGAGTTTCTTGAATGTATTTGCGTGGGACTTGATTGGCATTCTCATAAGTTTCTTGTATGCATTAGCCAAAGTATATTGGTCGTTGTATTACTGATTGTAAACAAATGCGACACACTGTTTATTGTAAACAAATGCAGCACAGTGTATTGCATACATTGGAGACACTACACACTGTATTCAAATTGATGACATTCACAATCCAATGCGACACGCCCGTGGTTAACAGGATTTGACATTTCACAAAAAATATGTCATCATAATGTTAACAAACGAACACAGCAAGCCACGCAAACAGTGGCTTGCATGAAAACAGTGAAAGGCTGGTTGGTAATGATGACTACTAAATTGACTGCGAATGATATCAAGTTTCATAAGGGACTTATCTCTGACATCAATAAGTGCTCGCTGCTTGATAATACTTATATTCAGTTGAATTACAACATGGAAACGCATGAAGCATGGGGTGATTGGTTTTGCAGCCTCGGTCATTGCGACCACATGCAATACAATGATAGCAATGTCATCACTATCGGTGATTATTCTGGTAAGACCACACGCAAGTGGCTTACATCTGATATCAATGAAGCATTGGCATGGAAGGCTTATTATGATGACTTGGTTTGGGCTTATTATGATGACTTGGTTTGATATCTAAACTTGGTCTGAATCTGAACCATCAATGTGTCTGGCATTGATGGTTCTTATGAGTACACCGCAGTGCATCACGACACGCCGATGTTGCTGTTAGTGTAATCATCTGCTATCATGAAAACAACAAGCAAACAGAAACCAATGCAAGCATTTGTGAACAGCATTGCTTACAAGTAAAGGCGCAAGCCCAGCTTCTTATAAAGCTAGGGTGAACCAGCTTGATTAATTTTCTCATTTTTTACCGTTACCTGCAATAGTGTGATATAATAGTTTATATAGGAACTACATGAGGTATCCAGTTCCTAGAATCCAGCCTTGAAAGAGGTTGGTCGCACGCTATGGCAAAAGTCCCTGGTGTTGTGAAGAGAACCAAGACTGTCCTCGCCACCCATTTGGTTACCCTAGTGTGGTGCGCGGGACAGTCAGTATGGCGGACCCTATCCGCCACGCATCATTACTGTCAGCAGCTATAAGCCGTTGTTAGCTGATTTTGGGTAACCTATCAGGGTGCGATGCGATGTAGGGATGGGGAGTCATCTTCCCACAACCCTGTGGGCTTATGCTCATGGGGTTATGGGAAGCCCACGGCTTTAGCCGTTGGGAGGTTCACTCAGAGACCATCGAGCTTCACAGCCCTGATGAAGTCGAGTCTGAGACAGTCTGGAAGCAATGCGAACAGTTGCTGGCAGACCGCAATGGTGTCAGTGAGTATGATGTTGAGACACCGTGGTGATACAAGGTATCAGTGTTGGCACTGTTTGCATGGATTGCAAGCAGCTAAATGGATTACAAGTAGATTTGATTCATTGCCTGTGGCTAAACGCCACAGGCAATTTCATTTCTTGATTGCAAGCAAAAAAATGTAATCATTACAGGCAGCGTTCGTAGATGCATGAGATGATTACTACTGATATTCACTGTGAACAATACAGGCATGCTTTAGTTAAAAAATGTAAGGATAAGTTAGTATGAGCAGTGGAAAACAAGCGGTTAACAGTAGTGTCATCTGGCAGCAACGCAAGAGAAACTGGTGCGGGACACCATTCAGCTTCACTGTATACACACTGACAGACACTGAACTCATGGTCAGGTCAGGCGTTCTACGACAGGTCTTTGATAGCGTGCCATTGTATCGTATCCTTGATATCACAGTTGAACGCACTCTCATACAGCGTTTGTTTGGATTGTCAACAATTGTAATCAATGCCATTGATGCAAGTTCAAATGGTGTCATCAGGCTGGAGAATGTACTGGATGGCATGGAAGTCCGTAGCCTGCTCATGCAAGCTGTGTCAGTAGCCCGTTCAGGTGCAGCCATCAGACCCTTTGAATACCTACCTGGTGATGGCATGGGCGATGGTGACCCATCAGGTGATGGCTGGCTGTGAGCATGCATTCATGAACTGTGCGCAGTCTACACTTGTTGGCATGTCAGTAGTATCAGCAAGTGAAATCTAATTAACATTATCTACTGACTCAGTTTTCAAATGTGCGTTTTTCATTCACTCCATGATTCACTTCATGCTATCATAATCGAATGATAAAACATGATAGGCACTTCACTTGTTTGCATTTGTCAGCAATGCTCACAATAAGCTGACAAGCCTATGTTGTGCTGATAATTGGGCTGATTTTACAGTCATTCTAAAAAATCCTACTACTGCCTACCATCATTACCACTAACTAAATTACTGATAGATTTGACATTGATAGGTAATCAGTAAAATTTTAATCTATGAAATTACAAATGGAGTGGCAATTTTATGGTTGGAAAAAATAATCATAACGGTGAGAATTGGCCTTATCATTTATATGAAGGTAGCAAACCTGAACTACAAGGCTCATATGTCCCATGCGCTACTAACCCATGCAGTGAGCATGGTGGTTCAGAAGTGTACGCAACCAGCCCGGATGCAGCCTGTGCTAAGGCACATAAGAATGATTCATTTGGCATGAGCGCTACAAATGCCAGCACTGATAATTCATCCACTGATAATGGTAATGATAAGATTACATTCTTGGATAAGTTCAAGAATGCATACAGCCGCACATATGACACTGATATCAATGTTCAAGGCTTAGCACAGAAGTTTGACAAGTCTTTAGATGATCCAAGTTTCAAGAAGAGCGTAGATGACTTCGTAAGACAGCGCGGTGATTACATTACCAGCGACCGTGAAGCTGCTGCATTCATGCTTGCAAGCGGCGATGAATTCTTAAATAAGTTCTATGATGCATACAGCAGCACATATAACACTGATATCGATATTCAAGGCTTGGCACAGAAGTTTGACAAGTCTTTAGATGATCCAAGTTTCAAGAAGAGCGTTGATGATTTTGTAATGCAGCGTGGTGATTACATTTCTAGTGACCGTGAAGCAGCAGCGTTCATGCTTGCAAGCGGTTTGGATTGATTGCAACGGTCATGATTACATGCTGGCATTGACTACTAATTGTGTTCACACTGCATGCAATTTGCAATCATATATGTTAGTCATTACAAGCAAGTATGATTACATGTGCTCACAGCGTTGGATGATAGGTTGGTTAATGCACAGGTTCTGTATTCAGATGATTACCATTCAGATGATTGAATACATTGCTTGTATTCATGAAAAAATGCCTGCAAGATGAACACATTGCACGCATCAAACGCATCACAATAGAATGCATCTACTGGATAAAAAAGAAACGACCCACAACCTGGTACTGCTGGCATTGTATGCATGTGATAAGTGTGATATTGTTGTAAGTGATTTCAGCGCACTCAATGGTGAGTGCGCTGGATGAAAGTGAGGTGGGAACCATGCGTGGCATATATAGGTCGCTGGAGCGCCGTCGCAGTGGGCAACCGGGTTTTACACTCGTTGAGTTGCTCGTAGTGGTGATATTATCATTGGCATTCTTGCGGCAATTAGTGTGCCAATATATCTGAATGTGCGCAAGGCAGCATGGAACAGCGCAGCAGAGGCTGATTTGAAGCATGCCACTGATTCCATTGAGAATGCAAGCGTTGAACTAGGTGGTAAGCTACCTCCGAATTTCATGATAGCAGCTAATCCCAAAGGCAGCACCCATCAGATAGCGAGCAATGTAAAATATTCCTACAGTAGCAAAACCACTAACACCGAAACGCAGGTTTCTCTTTCACCTGAAGTATCATTGTGTTATACATCGACTGGCAACACTTACAGGATGTATACAACCAATGAAAACAACCTGAGTATCTACTATGTATACGATTCAGCCACAGGTCAGATACAAAGGAAGGATAATCCTGACAGAATAGCAGCTGCTTCTAATACTCAAGAACAGATACAGTGGAATCCTGCTAGCAATGGTCACAGGCGACCATGGAAGAAAACGCTTAGCAAATGCGCAATAGAGCAGCATTATGGCGCACCAAGCGAATGATGCGATTACCATAGTGTGAACATTTACAATCATCTACCTGATTGAGATAATGTGAACATTGCTGGCACTGATGCAAACATATTATTGCCAACATGTCGTGTTTGCATTGTCAGCACTCAATACCAACAGCAAGCCAAGCCAGTAAAGATAAGACAGACTTGATGAACAATGGCACAGCAGCTTGATAATGTGTTCATTAGAATGTTCACAATTGTATACAAGTTCATGTATGTTATGTATTGTATACAAGCTAATGTACTATAACACTATGATGAATGTGAACAGATTACGCAGGACTTCAATGAGGTGATGATGTATCACAGTCCTTACTGAATAAGATAGTTGCTTCATGCCTTCATTCAGTTGAATGTGCGCAAAAGTTTCATACGGCGTGTCGCATCCAGCACATATGCTACAATAGTCTTATGCATTAATGCATGCATACATTGTTTACACATATACCAATAGGAGGTCATGATGGCTGGTTCCATTCATCACATGCCGAAGCGCTGGCATACAGTTCAGCAGTCGCCCACTGCTAAGGCTCGGGCTGTATTCATTGCATACAAGAACGGTGAGCACTCGGTTCTTCGTCATGAACAGGCGCAGTGCGATCTGCTTGCACTCATTGATGGCAGGCTGTTCACATTGAATGATTATCTTCTATGGTGCAAGCGTCTGAACGATGTGGATAACGGCACACCAATCACTGCTTCGTTCAAAGGAAGCCCTAATTACAAGCCAGTCGCATGGTGAATGATTACATGTGAATGTCAGCATGACTACAGTCATGATACAGGCATTCTTGCATTTGTTTGCAATCAACAATCAACTATATAATTTTCAGTGGCTTCAGTCTTACTCTTACTAGCCTATTGGTTCATTGTATCTGATGATAGCGGTTTGCAGTGTATACAGTGCGTGCAAAATGTGTGCAAATTTGATGCATACAGTGCGTGCAAGACCAACAAGACCAACACATGGCATGGAACTATCATCATGTCATCAGGTGTGAAGCGAGTGATAGAATGTATGCACGCAATGATTGTTGTCTTCAGAGCAGATGTCAACACGCTGATGAAATTTACATGCGACACGCCGGTACTTGATATTTGTCGCTGCTTGAAGTATAATATAAAGTGAAAGCATTGCTGGCATGGTGTAATGACCACCGCTTATGCTGGTAATGACAATGCAGCAGCCCACTTGATAGTGAACGCTGCGATACAGTGAAAGGAACTGATTGAAATGACTAATGGTGAAATGCATAGTGTGTTCGCAGTCTGTCCTATCTGCGGTGCTGAGACCGACATGGAAATTGATGATGATACATACGACCGCTTGGATGAGCTTGAAGATGCTCGTCCTGATGTGGATTTCAATGATTATCTCGAAGCGTTCCATGACCAGAAGCTCGCTGCATTCCTGTATGCAGGGTTCTGTGCTGAACATTCTAACCTTGTATGAGTGAAGACATGCAAGCATAATGTGAACATCATTCCAAGCACCTTGGATTGACCTTGAACTTGGATTAACCAAAACCCACCTGTGTGTCAGCATTGTATGCATATGACCAGCAGGTGGGTTCATTTTTTGCTCTTAAGAGAGTTCATTGACAATCAGCCACCCCAAATAATGACTGCATGGCTTATGAATGCAATCATGCGCACAAAATGGCATTCACAGATGGTTTTTACTGAGTGTGCATTTGCGCTTAAAATCGATGCCGTCCAGCAGGACTGATTTATCAGGCTTACTGGATGCCTCATTTCTTGAAAAATGGTAAAAACCGCGTTTATGAGACTACTCATAAAACAGGATAAATCGCTGTCAGAATCGAAATCAGCGATTCATAATGCCCACCTGTAATGTCAGCATTGTGAACAAATGCTCTTACTGACTGCATGTAGTCTGCATTGTTTGCTGTGATCACACTGCACTATGCCAACTAACTATCTGTGATGCAAGCATGAAAACATCATCAAATGCTGGCAATGCTGACATGATTTGCATCACACGCATACATAGTAGCTACAATGATATGCTGGGTGTGTCTCAATTTATTCATTACTGCAAATTTATACACACAGTGTAGGCATATGGCACAACATGGTTCTGGCTGCGAGTTAGAACACCCACCCTAGCAATATACCTAAGACTAGCATGCTTACAAAATAATTGCATTGTAAGCATCATGCAAACAATGCTGACACATTACTTAGAATACAGGCATACAAAAAAAATAGTCCCATTATAGTAATCATTTGTTGGCATTCATTGCTGACAATATGATAACAAATCCGTGAACCTGGTGCGCATCCTTCACTCGAATTGGTTATTTTGCTATCATTTGCTAATGCATATTGTGAGCATTGTTTGCAAACTATGTGAACAATGCTCACAATACAATAGAGGCACAACACAATCAACCTGCTGCCAGTCACAATCCTATTATCATGTTAAGCGTCGCAAATCATGTTAGCAATGTTCACATTTGTGGTCATTACTTTAATTCTTTTCATTCTATCGGCGTGTTGCATTTGACAATCATGATAATAACCGTATAATAAAAGTGTCAGTTCAAGATAACAGTGAACAACTGGAGGCTACGATGACTAAGGACACGATGACTAACCATTATAATACGATGTATCCTACTATGAAGGATGCTGTTGATAAGGAGATCATCAGCCAGCTCGAATATCCTAATGATTCCATGCCTGTTGAAGATATCTGGGATATCAAGAGCATTGCTAATGAGGCTATTGAGTGCAAGACGGTGTATGATGAGAATGGTACTCAGATGGTTTATTATCATCTTAAGCCGATTTATGATAATCCGTATGTGCTCTGGCTGCTTGTCTGCAAGAATCGTATCGACTGATTATATACAGTTTATTGCTAATAGCATAGCACTGTAGGCAATGATTTAGCACTGTAGGCAATGATGCTTACAGTGCTATCATTTTATTCAGAATAGTTAATAACATTAAATATTCAGAGTTAACCACTAATCATCACTACTAGCTTTAACACTGAAATAAATTAATCTGCGTGTCTTACTTAACCTGGTTGTATCCCAAAAATATTGGTAATTCTTTCAATTCTTTTTATTCTATCGGCGTGTCGTGCTTGACTTTACAAGAAAACAAGCGTATATTAGTAGTCATCAGGCAGGGGATACAGACCCCAAGCCACTGAATAGAAAGGTATGAGCCACAAAAAATGAAGACAATTGAAATCAATGATGTGAAGGCACAGACGATGGTTGATGGTCATTATGATGAATCTTGCATTTCATTCACCACTGGTGATGGTAAGCCGGTTGTGTGGTTTGATGATTCCATCGATGGTAAAGGCTTCATGGCTGAAAACGATTATAACGATTATTTTACCGATTCGCATTTTGACGATTTCAAGGGTTCAGACTTCCATGCTTGCTTTTGCTATGCTAACAACATTGCTGGCAATTCAAAGCAAGAATGGGAGGCTTGCGCGAACGACCGTATTGAATACATTGGTGTGAGGCTTGGTGAATACCATGACACTGATAACGGCGGATACTACGATTTGCACCGCATCTGATTGGGTGCAAATGTGTGCAAATCTGACTGTGTGCAATGGGTGCAAATGGGCGCACTGCCAGTGAAGCCCGCCGCCTAACCACACAACACATAGCAACCGCCATCTCAGTTTGCTGGCAGCGTTTGCTATTTCATTGCTTGCATTTGCTTACATTGCACCTACACCACTACACATTGCTTTCATTTGCTTGCATTCATCACCCACACTAACCCGTGTGAACCTGGTATTGCACCCAGTGCATACAAGAATGAACACATTTACAGTGAGTGCATTACAATGCGTGCAAAAATAAACACATGGTAATGCGGTGGTCATGCCATGCTGTTGTATCAAAAAAGGTGGGTCATTATTTCAATTCTTTTCATTCTATCGGCGTGTCGTGCTTGACATACTGCTTGCAACAGCGTATGATGACAATTGCAAACAAGGTTGAAATACCACGATAGAAAGTGTGAACAAAATGACCACCATTCACAACATTTATGACCTGCTTCATATGCTCTATGATGCGCTTGGTGATGAATACGATGAAGATGTTATCAATGGTGAATGCCTTGATGACACCATCAAAGTCAGCAAGCAGGATTCAACGAATGTGATGTATGTTTCATTCGATGAAAACTATCCATCCGTCATTGAAGCCGCAGTGTATGATGAGCCAGAAGGTCGTGAAGAACGAGATGCATGGCCTATTGCTGAAGGAATTTGCTGGGACATGGATGATGAAAGCATCACGCCCCGTGCAATCGCTGCTGACATTGAGAAATACTTCTGATGCACCGACCAACCCTATCCAATAATCCCACAGACTAAAAGAGGTAAATAATGAATGGACTCAAGCGCTCACAGTGTGCGCATCATGATTACAAGACACAAACAGTAGCCAATGATGCGCACAATGCGCACAATGGTAAAGCAGTGCAAGCAACCCGCACCTATGATGGCAAGATCATCAGCGTGCGTTTCACAGACAATGGTGAGACTGTAGTTCACATCAAGCTTGACACGCCAGAGAAAACCATCACACATTGCCATGTGCGCATTGAATGCATACCAGAGTGACTGCAAATTCGATAACAACGCAAACGGTACAAAACCAACCGACTTGGCAATTAAAAATGAAAACACCGTCGTAAGAGAACCAAGAAAAGTGAGAAAAGAACCGATGGATAACAATACTATTGATATGGTTGTAGCGAAGCTCTATGAGCATGCTGACATGCTTCGTGCCATTTACTGCGATGTGAATGAAGAAAAATGGGTGCGGGATGATGCTTACAAACTGATGGGTGGTTATCAGGATGCGGCGGCGTTCGTATCCAATCTCAAATCAAAGCAATAGGATGGGCTGATGCTGATAGTGTCCCATCATGCCACTATGATTGATGGCATGCTGGCACTCTCAGATTTGAAAGCAATGCTTACACTTCTGTTTTCAATCATTCATAAAAGACAATCAGCGCTGGTAATGCATTTACACTGATTGTCTTTTTT
>Ga0256406_1004276_pt1 | contig 16627 bp, 19 predicted proteins | sample RumenRJG_03DNA_FD_185986 | JGI IMG/M metagenome (GOLD analysis project Ga0256406, IMG submission 185986) | Bovine rumen microbial communities from Lethbridge, Alberta, Canada - RJG_03 | ecosystem: Host-associated > Mammals > Digestive system > Stomach > Rumen | place: Canada: Alberta | collected... | reverse complement strand
AGTTTCTGAATTTATGCTCTCCAGAGGCCCACTATAGGCTTCGTACTGGCCTCATACGCCCCATAGCCGTCCTACAAAAGGTTTTCGGACGGCCTGGGGGGGGGGATTCTCATTTCCATCCTTGTATCTTGTTCGGATGACAAGGAGAAAAAAACGATAGTATGCTGGGGTGATTCTTTAACCGCTAGCCATACTAATGGCACTGGGTATAAAGGTATGGTCAAAGGTTGGATAAAGGGGGATGATAGTTACCCAGGAGTGTTGCAAGACCTTATGGGAGATGACTATGATGTCGTAAACTGTGGAGTTGGTGGTGAGAATACGCTTACCATCATGGCTAGACAGGGAGCTTATCCGATGTTGTTGGCACATGATGTAGTGCTCTTCAATGATGGTGAACGAAAGTTTGATACCTTTATTGGTAATAACGACATTCCGACATTTATTTCTTCCTATGACCATAAGAGCGAGGCATTTCCTCTTCTGCAGGGTGGATTTAAAGAGGACGCATGTGCCAGAGTAAACCCAGTTCTTATTGATGGAAAAACTATCATGCTTGAATCTCAGACCAAGTTTTGGCAGAATCCAAACAAGAAATTTGAATTTGAGTTTAATTATTTCTTGACGCCCAAACAGAAGATTGAGAAGACTGATACGCTCCGCAAGGGTAGTATAATAAAGACGCAGGCGATGAGACAACTGAGAGGAGCCTGGTGCAATGTGTTCTTCATTGGGCAGAATGGTGGATTCAAGAATGCAGCTGATCTTATACGGCAAGTGAAGGCTATGATAAAATATAGCCGTTGCAAACATTTTGTTGTTATTTCTTTTCATAAGCCAAATGCCGTGATGCCGACTCCTAAACGTATGGGCGAAATGGAAGACTCTTTGCAACTTGCTTTTGGCCATAGCTATATCAATCTGCGTCGTCACATGGTAAATAAAGGTTTGCAGGAGGCAGGTTTCCTTCCTACTCAAGAGGATAAGGATAGTATCAGGCATGGTATGGTTCCACCTCAGCTGATGGTAGATGGATGTCACTTTAAGAAAGAAGGTTATAGAATCATCGCTCAACTCGTAAAACAGAAAATAGATAGATTTAAATAAAACAAATATTAATGAGTAGATTTCTTAGCTTATTTACCCGCAAGTTTCTTCATTTCCCTCGATTTGTACGCAAGCAGTTTTATCTTCGATATAATCGCTTGTGCTTGAGACTTTGTATTGGATGGAATAACTTGGGGAAGAGAGCCATGATATTTAATCACATCTATCTTGATATTCATCCTGATTCGAAAGTCGAGATTGGTGATGATTTCACATTTACCTCAGGTGAATGTTATAATCCGCTGTGTCGCAATCAAAGGGGATGCATAATAACAGAACGTCCTAACTCAATTATAGAGATTGGGCATCATGTAGGTATGTCTTCAACTTGTCTTTGGGCGAAAGAGCGAATAACCATCGGTAACTATGTGAACATTGGTGGCGACTGTATCCTAATGGATTCGGATGCGCATAATCTCGATTGGCGTATACGTGATTCTGGTGAAATGTTTTCACCTACCGAGAGTTTGGATAATCATACTGCAAAATGTGCACCGATAGTCATCGAGGACCATGTGCTCATTGGGGCGAGGTGCATCATCCTGAAGGGGGTGACCATCGGACGTGGCTCTGTTATCGGGGCTGGAAGTGTAGTGGTGAAGGATATTCCCTCTGGATGTATTGCTGCTGGAAATCCATGTAAGGTATTGAAAATTAACAAGGAAAAATCGAAATAGTAGTCAACATGCCATACTTAATAATGCAAGGCATACAACATGTCTATCATCCTTGTTCTCTGGTGGAACACAATATGTTATTCCATCAACCTTTCACAATATGTAGAAAGTACTTAAAAACAAGTATTGGATAGTTTCCAACAATTCCGAAGGAGTACCAACAAGCACCCTCTCATAATACTTATTATAGTTTCGCTAACAAGCCTAATTAATGGATGGGGAGAAAAGGGAGGTTGCGATATTGTAATTAATAAAAGATTAGAATATAAAATGTTTTTTGGCAATAATGTATCATCATGGCCTGACTATTCTATAGTTTATAGCATTCCCTATTTACTATTAGGTCTTTTCGTCTTTGTTCTCGGGTACAAAGAAATATGGAATGAAAATATCAAAACGAGAAAATGGAAATATGTCCTATTATTCTTCATATTCTTAGCTTTCTTTGGACTGAGATGGCATATTCTTTCAGATACTCTTGCTTACGAATCAGAATTTTATAGCATCCGCCCAGATTTCAGTTGGGATTATATTGATGACCATTCTGATTGGTGGGATAAAGGGTTTGTTATATTCGCAATGATGGTTAAGTTAATTTATAACGACTTCTTCTTCTTTGTATTTATCAACAGTTTTATAGATATCTTGCTATTTACTCTTTGCTTAAAGAAGTATTGCATCAATGTTTTTTTGGCCTTATTATCTTTTTTGGCCTTTCAAGGAATATTGACAGAGATAAACTTGATGAGAAATATAAAGGCTATACTTCTATTCATCTATTCGATATCTTACATACGAGACAAGAAATTAGTAAAATTTCTTCTCATTAATTTACTGGGGTATACATTCCATTCGTCTGCGCTATTATTTATCCCTATGTACTGGGTCCTCAATAGACGTTACTCCATCAACGTGGTATACATTGTAATGGCCGCATTTACTGTCATTTATATGGCTCGTTTCAATGTACTGGAAGATTATTTGATGGCAATGTCTTTTCAGTTCGATTCACATATAGCAGAAAAAATGGAATACTATCTGAACAGTCAGCCTGAGCCTGTATTCTCTGTTGGATTTATGGAGCGATTGATCTCATTAGCTTTAACTTTGGGAATATATCAGAAGGTAGGAAAAGAAGATCGTTTCAATCTGATAATGGCAAATTCGTTTTTTGTCTTTTATATTCTATATTCTGTCTTTGGTTTTAATACAGTCTTCAGGGACAGAATACCATTTCTGTTCGTATACTGTTATTGGTTCTTGTATCCATATTTGTTCAAACAATATACAAAGGGAAAGAACAAACAAATGATAGGCACTCTATTCTTAGTATTATTCTTTGGTAAAATATTCTTAGCCACACACATGAAATCCTACTATTATGAAAGTGTGTTAACACATGAAACAACGAGAATTGATAGATCAAAATTGCTAGAATTCCATGACTAAAATCTTGTTTTTATATCCTGCTGTTAAAAATATACCTAATGGCGGGCTTAAGAATATATTTGATTACTCAAATATGCTTGCCAACGATGGCTTTGATGTAACAATAGCGTTTGCTTCTTCATTCAATTCTATTGATATTACGTTTGCTAAAAAGCTAAAGTCCCTTCTAAAATTTGGCTACTTGAAGTTTACCATTGGGAAGTCTGGCTACACATGGTACAAAGTCGATAGAAGAATAAAGCAAATATTCATATTGAAGGCCTCAAGCAAAACATTACCGACCTCCGATGTGTACATTGCAACTGCGGTTTGTACTGCCCCGTATATAGATAGCCTTGATTGTAATAGCGCAAAATACTATTATATTCAAGGCTATGAAAAGTTTATTGTATCGAACGATGACTTTATAAAAAAGACATACAGATTGCCACTGCATAAAATTGTCATATCAAGATGGCTTAAGAGACTGATAAAAAAAGAAGGGCAGCAATGTAAATTGATTCCAAACGGCTTTGACTTCAATCTGTATAAGGTTACCATACCTATAGAGAATAAAGATAGATATACAGTATCTATGCTTTATCATGTTAATCCCCGAAAAGATATTAAGACGGGTATAGCGGCTTTGAAAAAAGTAAAGGAACGGATACCTCAACTTAAACTTATAATGTTTGGAGCTTATGAAACTCCAGATTTTCTAGAAGAATGGATGACTTATTACAGGACTCCTTCTATTGAGCAACATTTACAAATAAACAACGAAGCAGCTATCTATGTAGGATGCAGCCAGATTGAAGGATGGGGATTGACAGTAGGCGAGGCTATGATGTGTGGCCAGGCTGTTGCGTGCACAGATAATGACGGCTATAAGGAAATGGCTGTAGATGGCGATAATGCGTTGCTTTCTCCAATTTGTGATTCTGACGCCTTGGCTGATAATATCCTTAAATTAATAAGTGATGACCAGCTACGCTTCAGAATTGCCCACAGGGGTGTAGAAAGCATTCAATCTTTCGATATACAAAACTCATACAAAGCATTCCGCAATTACATAACATCAAGCATAAGAAAATGATTATAAGTATCATTACTATAAATTATAACAACGTAGAAGGTCTAAAGAAAACTTTAGACAGCATTGCCTCCCAATCAGTTAAAGAATTTGAGCTTGTTATTGTTGATGGTGGCAGCCATGATGGTAGTAAACAACTAATAGAGAAGAAAGCTAAAATTTTCTCTCATCTGACCTGGATATCGGAGCCTGATAAAGGCATTTACAATGCAATGAACAAAGGCACAAGAATGGCAAAAGGCGATTATTGCATATTTATGAATTCGGGTGATTGCTTTTACAAACCATCTTCACTTTCTGATTCAATAGCCTATTTAGACGGAAATGTTGATATAATATCCGGTTCTGTTAAAACAGATACCTTTTCAAAAGAAGCACCGGAGGAAGAAGATTTGTCATTGTCCTTTTTTGTAAAAAATAGTATGAGCCATCAAAGTACCTTTATAAAAAGGACTTTATTGCTTCAGTACCCATATAACGAAGGAAGAAAGATTGTAGGTGATTCTGAATTTTTCTTCCAAACTCTTATATTGAATAATGCTTCTTATCTAAAGATCCACATATTTGTTAGCTATTGTGAAGCAGCGGGAGAAAGCGGTAATTTGGAGAGATCAATGCAAGAAAGGTTTTTAGCTATCAAGGAATTACTTCCTAAAAGGATGAAGAATGATGTTGACTTTATTGTGAAATATCATAATCCTATACTCATGAAAATTGGGAATATTCTCTACAACAAGCCTTTTAGGAAGATTTATTTCATGTTTAATCGAATCAAGGAACGAATTAATAGATGAAAGTATGTATTTTTGATATTTGTGGCACACTTTACAAAGCTAATACTACATTTGCTTTCTTAGAATATACATTTAAAAATAAAGCGGCTTACAGGTGGTACAGGAAGCTTTACCATACTTACTGTTGGAAGATTTTCAACAGATTGCTAAGAGATGCATTTCATATAGATTTAACAAGAATATTAGCTTTAAAGTTTCTAAAGGGATTTAATAGGAATGAGCTAATAAAGCTTGTAAATATATATTATGACGATTATCTCTCCTATAAAAAGAATGAGGTTTTAATCAATGAACTTACAAAATACTTGAATGACAAAAGATATCGAGTAATACTTATGTCTGCAACGATTGATGTTGTGGGGCAAGTGATAGGTGAAAGATTAAGATGCTCAGAACTATATACTACAAAGCTTGAATATGAAAGAGGCATCTGTACTGGGAATATATCACAAGATCTATTGGGTAACAAGATGTCAGTTGTTAAACAATTAGGCATAAATAAAGATATCACCCTCTTCGCAACTGATGATTTTACAGATATTCCCTTGTTGAGCATAGCTAAAAATAAAGTAATAATAGAATACAAGAAATATAAAAGAAAATGGGAGAAAGAGATAAAACTAAGACAGTGGAACGTAAAAACGGTGGAAGACTAATATTCTATACACCTCTTGCATTTGCTTTGTTTACGAGATTTATAAAGAGAAGTAAATTTGGAATTATTGTATGGTCGACAGAATATCTTATACCTTTATTCATTTCCATGCTTATAGTATGTTGGACGAATTTTGATGTAACAAATGCTATCATTTCTATAATAGCTGTTTACAATTTCTACGAAATCGGCTATATTCAAAATGACTGTGAGACGATAAAAAAAGAAAAAAATCCTACCATGAGGTTAACAGCTCTGCAACTTGACTTCTATGAGGTTCATAAGTATTCAATATATGGTTTTCGACTATTAATCGGCTGTCTGATAACATGGTATTGTATAGAGATAGGAACGAACTTGATGGGTATAATAATAATGTGGCTGATAATCCCAGTATATGCACTTTATAATAACATGCGTGGAAGAATTAATTTATACTTACTCTTACTATTGACAACATACAGATATTGTGTACCATTATATGTGTTTGGACATAATTCTCAAGGCCTATCGTTAGCATTGATAATACTTTTTATATCTTATCCAATACCTAAGTTTATAGAAGTTTGTGCAGATGGTAAAGGTAATCCTCCTGAGAAATGGACGCATTTTTTTTTGAAGGGGTTTAATGATAGGTTCAAATTTAGAATAAAATACTATCTGTCTCTAACTGTTCTATGTGTGGCATTAAGCACTATTAGTGTTATTCCCTATAATTTAACTTTACTTCCCTTATATTATTTGTTGGATCGACTGCCGCAGCTTAGAATGAGGAAATTGCCCCCAAGATGAACTAACGTGAAGGCGGAGCTCGAAATTATTATAGTGATTAACTTATGATATTTCGGCGCATCAAGAGTCTATCTTGGATATACTTGGATATGAGGGCGTTGCTAAGAGAATTCTTCAAGAGCATCATGCTTTCGATGATTTGCTTGAAAGTAAAAAGAATGTTGCGATAGCACGGTAGACTTACTGATAAGTCAATGACGATTTAAGGATATCGATATTAATATAGAGCAAATGGAAGTAATAAAGACAAAGATTGAAGGCGTGGTGATAATTGAGCCACGGATATTCAAAGACCAGAGGGGGGATTTCTTCGAGAGCTTCTCACAACGGGAGTTTGACGAGAAAGTGAGACACATTGATTTCGTGCAGGATAATGAATCGATGTCATCATACAGTGTGATGCGAGGGTTGCACTTCCAGCGTCCACCATACAGCCAAAGCAAACTTGTGCGCAGTGTGAAGGGTTCTGTGCTTGATGTAGCCGTTGACATCCGCAAGGGCAGTCCGACATACGGCAAGCACGTGGCTGTGGAGCTGACGGAAGACAATCATCGTCAGTTCTTTATTCCCAGAGGTTTCGCCCATGGCTTCGCTGTTCTTTCTGAGACTGCGGTATTCCAATACAAGTGCGACAACTTCTATCATTCTGAGGCAGACGAGGGGTATAAGCATACTTGATAACAGTCTTGGAATAGACTGGCGCATACCAACAGAGCATGCTATACTTTCAGAGAAGGATACCATGCATGAGCTTCTTAAGGATTTCGATTCACTTTTTGTTTATAACGTAGATTTGTATGAACTATAAGAGACTATGAGAATACTTTTGTTATCAGATATACATTTCATGGCATTGGCAACAGAATTGGACGATTATGCCAACGAGAGATTAGAGTTTCTGAAGGATATTGGCAAATGTCACGAAGGATTGGGAAATTTTGACCATGTTCTTATATGTGGCGATATTGCACATGGAGGAAAGCAGAATGAATATGATAAGGCATTTGCATTTTTTGAGGAGATAAGTAACATCATTGATTGTCCTATAGAAGAATTCTATGTTGTTCCTGGCAACCATGATAAGGACTGGGATCTGGAAAGTCCCTCTTCCCTTCTAATACACGAAGGTCTATCCAGTGAAGATAGTAAGCCACAAGAAATATTCAACAAAATGTTGAATGTCGAACTTGAGTCTGTTAGGAAGCTGTATCAACCTTTTAAGGCGTATAGTGATTTTACCCTTAAAATGAACTGCGTTGAGCAATTGATGGGTAAATGTATAGATATTAACAAATCGGATGGCTATGATAGTGAGACGGATAAAATGTTCTCGACATATATACTTCATCCTATAGACCAATATAAAGTCTGTCTCTACGGTTTCAATTCTGCTTTAATCTCAGACGGAGATGAAATCAATGACGCTGGCAAAGGACACAAATTGTTCTTGCCTAAGCAAGTTTATCATACAACAGTAGACTCTGACTGTATCAACATCTGTATGATGCACCATCCGTTGGATATGATAGCCAACAACAAAGAAATCGAGGTATATCTCGATGAAAACTTCCAAATTCAGATATATGGACATTTGCATAAAGCAGACACAAGCAATGACAAGACTCTGCGTATAATGTCAGGCGCAATCCAACCTCCTCAGGACGGCTCTATTGGCGAGAGTGATTATTTGCCAGCTTTTCATGTTCTGGAGATGTACGTAAAGCATTCTGAAGATTATGAAGACAAACTTCATGTCAAAATAATGGTGGAGAGTTATGTGGAAGGAAAGTTTATCCATAACAATGGAAAGACTAGAGAATATGACATAAACTTACCAAAGAATATAAACAGATGGTCACAAGAAAAAATGAATAATAACAGTGATTTTTTACCGCAGGGGGTGTCTGTACGTAAAGTACAGTATGACTTTATTGAAAGTCCCAAAGCTGGACATATAATGAGATCTTTGGGAATGTATGATGATTCCAAATCCATGAGTCGTAATATCGTGATGTTCTTGAATACAATGTATAGCGAGAATCGGATTACAGAATTGTGGAACTTGTTACATTAAGAAATATAGTTATGGATGCATTACTACAAAAAATCCTGTCTCCAGTAGTAGCAATACCTTATAGCGTTGAACTTCTGGAGCAAATAGAACAGGGATGTCAACATTATATTGACACCATTGAAGAGCCGTACGACTGTATAGCAGAACTTGCATTGTCATTTATGACTCAACAGGAGTGTAAGAAATTCTATATGTATGTAGATAACTTCTTGATGTCAAATGGCAACAAGTTTCACTTACCTCATTATGTATCAAGCCTATTAGCAGGATATACTGTGAACAAAATGGTCATAGGTGAAACAGTAGAGGAAAAGCAGGCTATATATGCCACCATCGTGATGAATGAAATGATAATCATCAAAGGCAGCAAACAGCAAGTCTATGCAGATGTGCTGACCCCATTGTTTGATTATCACATTTACAACTACCTTAAAAAGACCGACCATACTAAGATTTGCCTCCCCACTGAGATAATTTCTGAATCGTTGGAAGAAGAATTTAATTTCTCTTCAGGCGATGATGACCAAAAGAAAACTTTGATAATGATTATGAAGGAGGCAGAATTGTTCCGTTGCATCTATCGTATTCATAGTTCAGACATAAAAAACGAGACAGATGTTTATAAACGAATATATAAAGGTCTGACCTATTTCTTTAACAATCTAGAGACGCTTGCATACCATATCGATCCTGTTTATATGTTGAGGTTTATAATAACAGAGGAGGATAGCAAGAAAAGGGAAACCATATCTTCTCTAATAAACTGTATGAAAGACATGGATGTGAACGAAGAACTTTATTTGCCATCATCATCTCTTTTGATAAACCTTATAAAGCAGGGCTATGAAGTACGACATATTCCCAACATTGGGCGTAAAAGCTTGACACCAATGCAATTTGGCATAATGCTTTATTATGAACTATACGTTGAACAATACATAAAACGAAACAGCAATGGCGGAGAAGAATAAAGTTGAACTCATCAAGGAATCACTACAGACACCAATAGACAAGCCTGTAGAAAATGATGCAGCAAATACTCAAACAGAGAAGAATAATGCAGGATTTGTCGGCGAAGCTTTGAACGAGGATGAAAAAATTAATGAACTCGAAACACAATCTAAACCTGAAATCGTTGTATTGGTAGGTTTTGAAGGATATGGCAAGACATCGTTTGTATCTTCTTTCTACTTTCAGTTCCTTTCCAATGGGAAAGTAGGTCAATATGAGATAGTTGATTCTGATACATTGATTGGCTTTGAGAGAAGACTATATCTTAGACGTGTTCAAAGTAAACAGCAGAGTCCATCTGTAACATGGAGAACTGTTAGAGGAGAGCCATACCTATTAACTATGAGATTACGCAATGAAGCAACAGGTGAGAAATTAATAGTTCTGTCAGACCGTTCTGGCGAAGACTATACTCGGTATGCTACTCAAAGAGACAGTGTAAAGGGAGACAAAGTGTTACAGAATGCTGATTGCATACTTTTTTTCGTGGATTGTAGCGCATTGGTTGGCAACAACGTTCTGGTCATGTCAGAAAAATACAAAGATTTGGCAGAAAACTTATCTGCGAATAAAATGCTGAAGGATGATGCGGAGATTGTCATACTGTTCAATAAGATAGACTTGATAAACGACAATAACCGAGATTTATACATAAAAGAAAAAAAAGTACTGACGCAAACGCTCTCAGACAAGCTAGGAAGGAAAATCACACGCACATTTGAAGTAGTATCAAATAAAGAGGATAATGAAGAACTACTGAAAGTCTTAGCGTACATAGTTTCTCAGAAAAAGAGCATAGTTCAGATTAAAAGTGTATCTACGGAACTGGACTGGATTAAATCTATATTCAACTTATGAAAAGACAATGTTTAATTGCTGGGCTTCCTGATTCTGGCAAGTCTACGTATATCGCAGCCTTGAGCTATTTATTGGAGCATCCTGTTGATAATCAACAATGGATATTGGGAAACAAGGCATTCGACAAGACCGTTTTGAACAAGTTGTCGCAACCATGGATGAAAATAGAAGAAGTGGACAGGACAACACAAGGGATCATTAATTCATTAGACTTTGATATTATACAATCAACTAAGCCAGATGAGCATCTCCTACTGAACTTGCCAGACATGGCAGGTGAAACATTCTCGTCTCTCATAATGGGAACGACTGATGGATTTGCCACAATGGAGGATTCTCCAGACTGTCTGTTGTATTTCATACGAAAAATGCCACACCATGTCCTTATAGAGGATTTGACTTCTACAGATGAGGAAAAAGCTGAACCAAACACTCAGGGAATAGAGTTTACCATTCAAAGCATATCCCCTGACATACAAAACATATTGCTACTTAAGGAATTGGTCAAGATGTATGGCATTAGTAAACTTTGTATCATCTTGTCATGCTGGGACGAAAGAGGAAACGAGGAAAAACCTAAGGAAACTCTAAAAGCCTATAATCCATTCCTTTACAATTACATTAATTATCATTTCCCCAACAGTCCAATATATGGGTTAAGTGCTCAAGGCGCAGAATACCTGCATCAGCCGGAGCAAACAACAATGTTACTTAACAAGACAAGAGAAGGAACACGATGCTTTGTAAAACTGGATGACAACATATCTCATGACATTACATTGCCTCTGACACATTTATTATAAACATGATAATCAACCAATCTTTACATGGCTATGACCATGGTCATGATAAATTAGCTTCATCTGTTAGCCTCTCCATTGAAGATGACAATCTAATGAAGGTAATGAGTGACTGGACTGGGTTTACAGGACTCTCCCCCGAAGACATGTCGTATATTACCTGCTACACCCTTCCCAGGAGTGGTTTTTTTGTGGTTGCCAAAACGTGGTATGCCGATGAAATGCCAAGACCAGGTTGTGTCTGGACTCATTCTTTGATTTTGGATCTAAATATGTCAGATGAAGCATTTGATTTTAGAAAACTTCAAAAATATTTCATACGGCCTGTTAATGGAGACTATTCCTATTATTTTAAAAAGGTAGCTCTAAATGATGATAATGGGAATAATAACCTTAAAGTTCATTCGTTAAATCTAGATTCGTCTCAAGCTGCATACCTTATATATCATCTGGCTACTCATGGCAAAGAGAATATATGTATAGAGACTACAAATGATTTCTATCAAAATTTATGTCTTTGTTTGTTAGAGTACCTCCCTGTACACATAATTCATGGGCTTTCTCTATGCACTGGTACTGATTATAAGAGAAGCGCAGACAATACTTTCAACTTAATCTTCAGTCGATATTCTTCAAGAAGTCTAAAAGGATGTCAATATAGTAATGTAGGCTATGATGTTGCAGACAATGGTGTCTTATATATTGCAAGTGCCATTATAAATGGGGATTCTGATGACCAACTCTTCAGAATGTTCTCAGATGACATAGGCAAGTCTTCTGATTTATATTGGTTGACAGGATGGTTGCTTAGTATGCTGGATGATCAAAAGCAGCATTCAACAATAGAATACAATAAAATACTTACAACGATAACGAAAGCCTATCCTTCGGTTGCTCAAGGTCTCATAACCAAAAGGCTATTTTTGAGACAAAACGTTGCTAAACTTTTCGTAGACGAAGAGCAATACAGCGAAGTTTTATGTACGTCTTTTGAAAGTACGGCGGTTGATTGGAAGAACATAGGATTGGATGACTTTATTTTGTCATTGCTTAATAGCTATGATAAGAAGATAAACTTTCTAGGCAAGCTGATAAAGTACGATGACATTAATGACTTAGGTCAGGCAGTATTAAAAAAAGAGGCTTATTCCTTTACGGATAATGATATTTCAAGAATTGCAAAAGAGCAATGGGATATATACATTGTGCTCCTGCAATACAATTACTTAATATTAAATGGTGATTATTGGTTAGAACTCAGCAATAACAAAATAGAATGGATTCTTCCTTATATCATTAAACATCCAGAGATAGAATTCAAAAATTGGAATAAGCTGTTCGAAAAATGTATTGGTGGAAGCATAACGCAAAATGAATCTTTTTTAGCACAGATTTATAGGCAGACAAGTAATCCGTCGGCTGTGCTTATGGGCTATATACAAAAGAACTCATATAAAAGTATCAATAACACGTTTCTTAAATTGCTGACTAAAGACATTCCAAGTATACTTAGGTGGTTGGAACATTCATTGTCCATCAATGATTATATTACATTTTTTATTCTTAACAATATTGGCCCACAAAGCAGTGAGGTCAAGAACTATGGAATAAAGGCTTGGCAATCATTTTATAATTTCGAGAAAACGAGAAGAGTTACACTTCAGTATTATATATTCTTATTCTTGTTAGCACTTAATTGGAAAGGCCCTATTGCTCTATCCATGCTAAAGAACTCATTTTATCATGTCTATTTGGCGATGGCTAGTTCTGAACTTACTTCAGCACAAATGCAAAAGATTTCTGCATATATGCCTGACTTACCAATTTGGCAAAACTGGGATAACTGTAAGAAGTTATGCAAAGGTACAGTGAAGGCAATAATTTCGTTGGGCTATAAAAAAAATGATATTATAGGATTTACACCTAACGAAGATATAAATAAGAGAATGTGGAAAATATGGAAAAAACAAACCAGCTAATCAAATGAAAGACAGTGAATTAATGATACAATTATTCGCAGTAATTGCCGCTGTCTTTTCGGCAATAGCTGTTATCGGTTCATTGATAACGGTCAAAAAGACAAACGAGATCTCTCTACGTCAGGTTGAGTTGCAGAAATTGGAACATCAACCTATGTTCAGAATAACAGTACTTGAAAGGAGAAGATGACAAATATAATAATGATATTCTTATCATAACAATACTTTGGTAATTATTAATAAGGAGCTGGTGTAATCTTGGAGAAGTCAAGAGAAAAATAATAGATATGTCAATTTTAGAAGTAAAATCTTACGACAATATAAATAAATTTATCAGCGATATTAGTTTTGGTGGTGAGTTATATAATATTTTCAGTACAGGACAATTTATATTTAGAGGACAGGCTTCTGATAAATATGAATTAATACCTTCTGCATTAAGGCCTGAAACAAAGGTAATGTTTGAAAATATTTCTCAGAGGGGAAAATTGCCATTAGACATAGAATATATTCAAATAGAGGATGAATATCGAGTATTGAGACAATTCTATAAGAAATGTGATATACAAGGTTTGGCCCTTCCCAACATCGACAGAATAAGGATAAGTTTTAATGATGTTATGGACTTTACTACATCCTCAATAAATGAAAGTTGGTTACCTTATGATTTGTGGGAAATAGCAGCATTAGCACAGCATTACGGCTTGCCAACAAGATTATTAGATTGGACACATGATTTGCTGGTCGCATTATACTTTTCTATAGAAGACCAATTAGAGTCTAAGCCTCTCCCAGAAGGAACCAAGTTTTTTGTTTTATGGACATTATGTCTTCCTCCACTGAGTAATAGTTTATATCCAAACTTTCCCTTTAAGATTGTTCAGCCAATATATCATGGTAATCCGAATCTTTCTGCTCAGCAAGGTTTATTTACAATGTGGCAAACGATTAAAGGAGTAAATCACAGCCCTAATAGAGGTACTACTATTGATATAAAACAAATGACGAATAGAAAGCCATTGGATATGTTGCTTCAGGAATATGCCAAAACAAGAAAGGAACAATATATAGGCCCATATTTGAAGAAAATATTACTGCCTTTAGATGGAGCTAAAGAATTGTACAAGTTCTTATGTGTACAAAGATACACATCGGCAAAAATCTATCCTGGATATTATGGGGTTGCCCGTTCTATAAAGCATAATGCTTTCTTTTATTAGACATTTTAAATATAAGGTGGAGCCTTTAGTTGGATACGAGGTTAAGTTCTGCCAGGACAACGAGAGCATGAGCTCGTATGGTGTGATGAGAGGCTTGCATTTCCAAAGACCTCCGTTTACTCAGAGTAAGTTGGTGAGATGCGTGAAGGGTAGAGTGCTGGATGTTGCCGTGGATATTCATAAAGGCTCCCCTACTTACGGAAAGCATGTTGCTGTGGAACTGACAGAGGATAATCATCGCCAGTTCTTTATTCCTAAGGGCTCTGCTCATGGTTTTGCCGTATTATCGGAAACAGCTGTATTCCAATATAAGTGTGATCACTTCTATCATCCTGAAGCTGATGGAGGTATCTCTATATTGGATGAAACTCTCGGTAGAGATTGGATGATTCCAACAGAACATGCTAATCTCAGTGAAAAGGACACAAAACATCCTTTGCTAAAAGAATTTGATTCACCATTTACTTTCTAATTATCACTATGATTATATCTGCATCTATTGTGACGTATAACTCGGACGTATATTTTGATGAAGGCATTATAGCAAAGATTACAGAGTATATGGAGGCAAATGAGGATGTTGCTCAGCTTCAGCCGATGCTTCGTTATCCTGATGGTCGATTGCAGTTGACAACTCGTTTGTTGCCTACTCCATTTGATCTTATCTTCCGCAGATTTATGCCAAAGAAGATGGGGGAGAAAATGAACTATCGCTATACCTTGGAGTTTGTGGATCACAAGACCTCCTGCAAACATACCATATCATCAGGGAAGTTTCATGTTCTTCCGCTTGTCTGCATTTGATAAGGTGGGATTGTTTGATGAGCGATACTTCATGTATCCTGAAGACATTGATATTACCCGTAGAATGCATAAGTATTATCGTATAATGTATTGGCCAATGGCGTCGGTGGTGCATGCTCATAGAGCTGCATCTTATAAGAGTAAGAAAATGCTGAAGATTCATATGGAGAATATGGTGAAGTACTTCTATAAATGGGGCTGGTTCTTTGATAAGGTAAGTTCTGAATGGAACAAGAAATTGTTGAAAGAACTGGGATACCAAAAATAATGTTGAATGTTAAATGTTGATTTTTTAAAATTAATAAATAATGGAAACTCCAAAGATTTCTATCATAACCGTGGGGATGAATCATTTGAATTATCTCAAGAATTTGTTGCCATCGGTATATAACAATATTCCCCCCCTCATATCTCAAAATGTAGCTGACTGGGTGGAAATGATATATGTGGATAATTGTTCAACGGATGGCTCTATAGAGTTCATTCGTCAGAATTATCCACAAGTAACTATCATTCAAAACCAAGAGGCACTGGGATTTGGAGAAAATAATAACAAGGGTGTGCTTGCTGCTCATGGGGAATACATAGCTGTTATCAATCCAGACATCATAATCAAGGGTGATGCTTTATGCCAAATGCTTACATTTGCACAGAATCATCCAGAAGTTGGTATTATCGTTCCACAGCTTTTAAATCCTGATGGTTCCTTACAAAGAAGTGTCAGGAGATACATTGATGTGAAAAGTCTTGTTTCAAGAGGAATGACCAAAGGAAAAGATAGCGTAAACAACGAGAAGGTTAACCGTTATCTTTGTAAAGACTTGGATTGCTCTAAGACACAGGAAGTGGATTGGGCTATTGGTGCTGCTCTGTTTATGAAGAGAGAACTTTATGCAGAATTAGGTGGCTTTGATACAGACTATTTCCTTTATATGGAAGATGAAGATATCTGTTTAAGGTCGTGGAAATTAAGACGACCAGTAGTATATCTGCCTACGGCTCAAATGATTCATAATCATCTGAGGGCTAGTTCTAAAATAGGCAAGAAAATGTTTATCCATATGAAGAGTATGATGACTTTCTTTAGAAAGCATGGCTTATCTCCTAAGCGTTTCTAAAAACTCTTGTTCATATATTACAAAAGACGGTGCTTCTTTATTTTGAATGATTCTTATAGTCTTTGGAGAATCTGCAAAATAATAAGAAGCAATGAACTATAATAGATTTTTGAATATAATTAACGATAGTTAGCATAAATATGCAAGACAGTCGTATTGTTGCTCGTCGGGGCTGACTGCTCAGCCCCTTGCCGCAGGCGCTCCCTCAGCAGGGGTG
>Ga0256406_1004274_pt1 | contig 16635 bp, 8 predicted proteins | sample RumenRJG_03DNA_FD_185986 | JGI IMG/M metagenome (GOLD analysis project Ga0256406, IMG submission 185986) | Bovine rumen microbial communities from Lethbridge, Alberta, Canada - RJG_03 | ecosystem: Host-associated > Mammals > Digestive system > Stomach > Rumen | place: Canada: Alberta | collected... | reverse complement strand
TTTACCTTGTAGACGTCTTTTTTCTTTCCCATTGAAAAAGCCTCCTTTGGTGATTCTACCATAGAAGGCTTTTGATCATTTATTACTTACAGACTTTTCTTCATAGTCTCGTTGCAGTGGTGATATCTTGATTGAAATATCTTTAATAATGTCTTTTGCTCGTTCCGATATAAAGGCTTTAACGGGATCGTAATTACCTTCTTCTAACTGCTCCTCCGCACCATCAATAGTAATGCGATCAGGATATTTCATCTTTTCAAGATACTCTTCGGTGAAAACAACGCCTTCGTTATCTGTTACAGCATAAAGGTTATTTCCTTGTTTCCCTCGATTAGTTTTTGGCTTTAAGTACATCAGGTTTCCGAGGGTTCCACCTGGTATATTCCCTTCAACGTACGCGTTGTTCTTTTTTAATTTCTGTCGTGAAACGATATGTTCAACATCATACTGATCTGCATCAAATTGCCACGAATTAATGTTGGATTGTAAGCAAAGTAGAGTTCGAGACACTTTTTCAATGTTAATGGATGCTTTTCCACTTACGGTGTCAAGCCAGTTAAGTAATCTGGATTCGATGCTCTTAGGATCGATCATTACATAATAGGATAGTTTCCCATTAGCATCTGCCACATAATAATTGGCTAATCTGCTATCCCCACTTCCTTGCCATACGTTCGCTACTATATCGCAGATGCAGTATGAAATAAGATTCTTCCTTATTTGCTCAAAACCAGTATTACGGTAATTATCAATTATATTGATTGATTTGGAATCCTCATTAATGTGATACTTCTTATGGAAAAGGGAAGCAAAGAATGAGAGAATCTGCATATCGGTTATTGCAGTTGTTTCATAGTGGGTTGAATCACTTGTCCCCGGGATTCTCAACCATTTAGCAAATTCCTCATTCAACACCTTGTAGATACTTAGTATTTCCCTAACGAGAGCGCTGACAAATTCGGGTTCTTGGAACAATTCAATTTTCTTGGGAAGGCCATCAAGCTTTCGATTGTCAACATTGAGAGCAATTGCAGTTGATAAATATCCTATGACGTTGCAAATATCCTCTCGTTTTTCCAGATCCCTGTCCTTTAACCCTTTCCAAAAGACGGGAACAGACTCTATGATTTTGTCGCCTAATGCAAAGCAAAACTCTGGCAAGTTAATTGTTCTGCTCTCATACATTTCATCCTTATCAAAATCATCGATTTGCAGGTTGCGGTTTGTCTCCAAATCTGCATATCGATCAATAACACGTTCAAGCAAATCATCACCAATTTGATCAGGATGTAATGATATAGAGTGAGCATGCCATGTTGCAGCGAGGACCTGATATTTTGATAGTTTTGTCCCTCCTCTATTAAGGTTTGCAAATACATCTGGAAGCATGCTTTCTTCCCCTTCAAAGATGATGCAAGGAATGACCACGTTTTCCAAATCGAGAAATGAGTCGATATCACTGTTCAGCCGTGCCTGAATGTCGATGAGTTTGTCTGCGGAGTCAGAATCAGAGGGATATACAGAGATACTCGTTGCCTCCTTTGTAATAGCGTCACGTAAGTATATAGGTTTTGGGTTGGATTCAGACAAATATGCTTGGAAAATATCATCTAATTTTTGTCGGATATCAACTTCTTGACTTTCACTTAGGTTTACATGTGCCGGAGCATTGATGTGATTGATGATTTCATCAATATAAATACCATAATCCTTAAAATATTTCGAGGGATTCTTCTTGAAATCTGTCATGGCGGAGTAACGTTGCAAACCATCTATAAGGCTCAATCGTGTACTGTTTTCATATCTGTACAATAGGATCGAACCAAAAGGGTATCCCTTGCTAACATTATCGATAAAATCCTCTTTTTGGGTTCTTGACCATACAAGCCGGCGCTGGTATTTTGGAACGTCGATAGATCCTTCTATATCAGAGAATTTTTTCCGTTCAACATCATATTGTGATTTCATAGAAACCTCCTAAATCGCACATGCAACCTAACGCAGATCATTATACTATCGATTAGTAGAAAGATCTAGATCTGGAAGAGAGTCGGAGTGATGGTACAGGAAAAGAGCTATATTGGAATTGTTTTTTCGGGCAAGGCCCTTAGTTGTAACCAGTATTTACACAACGCACATACTTGATAGAAACTATTAATTGCTTGTTACTATATCAGAGCCTGAAAATATTATTCTAAGAACGTCCAAAGCGAGGTGCAAATCGCGTGATTATAAGCCGTAAATATAAACGGCTTTGCCATTTTTCAATTGTTCCTAGAACAATATAATGCTATAATAAAGCCGTATATATATTTGCAGGAGAGCGTCATGAGGAAATATACACATATAGACTGTTTTGCTGGGCCAGGGGGTATTTGCACCGGTTTGCATGCAGCTGGCTTTGAAACCTTAGTTGCAATAGAATATATTAAGAGTTGCTGTGATACCTATTCAAAGAATCATCCTGAGGTGCATGTAATACAGGATGATATCAGAAATGTCGGAGAGAAAGATATCAAGCCTTACATCCCGGCAGAAGGTGTGGATTTAGTTACGTCCGGCATGCCATGTGAAACGTTTTCGACAGCAGGGAACACTTCGAGGTCTTTCTATGATGACAGACAATTCTTGTTCAGAGAAGGAATACGAATTGCACTCATGTCCAATGCCAAGATGATATTGTTTGAAAACGTACCGGCAATTACGACAAAAACTATAGCAAAGGGAAGCAAGGAACTAATTGTTGATATACTGATAAGGGAATTAGAGGAAGCTGGGTATGAACACCATCAGCAGTTTGTGCTCGATGCAAGCATGTATGGTGTTCCTCAGAAAAGAAAGAGATTCTTTATTCTAGCATCAAAAGACAAAAGGAGGATAGAAGCTCCAAAAGAAGGACGATTCCCTTCCGCTAGTGTTAGTGATGCACTCGATGATCTTCCTTATGTGGAGGCTAACTCAAACCTTGAGGGAACTGAGTATCTTGATGAAGGATCTAATTACGCAAAGTTAATGAAGGATGACTCCTTTTGGAAGAGAGATGTGGTTTGCAATAAGGTGACATATCAAATGCCAATGCGCCATAGAAAGCCAACACTTGAACGTTTTTCGTTGTTAAATGAAGGGGAGAGCCTGAAAAACTTATTTGAAAGATATCAAGGTAAGAAACGGGAAGAACTACAAAGCAGACGAGTCCTCCCCAAGAAGATGTTTATAAAGAGAAACTATCGACTAATTCATTCTGAACCATCGCCAACAGTTACGTCTCACTGTCTGGATGAGTTTGTTCACCCGAAATACGATCGTGCTTTAACAGTTAGAGAGTGTGCAAGGTTGCAGAGTTTTCCGGACAGCTATGACTTTATAGGTGGACCGTATTTAACTCCTCATCTTCATAATGAGATTCAGGATAAGTACGAGCAGATTGGAGATGCTGTTCCGCCACTACTAGCATATGCTTGGGGAATAAAAATAATAGAGCTGTTGGAGGACTAGCCAATGGATAGAAAAAAACGGTTAGAGACATATTATGACTTTACACAAGAAACCTATAAAAGAGAATGGGATAAGTCATATATGAGAGAGGATGGTGTAAAGTATAGTGCATCATCGGACAAAGCTGCGCGGCTCAATGCACAAAGGCATGCAATAGATAAAACATTTGTAGATTCTTTGCTGGAATTCTACCCGGAGATTTCTGAAAAGGAGATATGGGATACTATTGCGCTGGTGCATAAATTGAATGTTGCGAATCTGGGTGAACTTGGAGTACCCAGTGATGTGCACGAGGAAGTCTTTAACCGCTGCATTTCTGCACATCAAAGCTGGATAAAATCAAGTGGGCATTCCTTTGAGCGATATGTTTCTGGTACCGACAACGAAGATCTGCAGAAAAATGAGATATCGTTTATTCTTCAATCGGATCTTACGAAAATGATTAAAGGAAAGCAGTTATCTAATACTAAGGATGATTTAGAAGGATTGAATTCATGGGGCAAGGACTTTGATCTTTATGCTGTACAAAGTGTCCATGATGATATTCATGTATTTGGGTGTATACAGTCAAAAACAAGTATTCGGGACAGAGTTGGAAGAGATGTTACTTTTTCTAGAAATGCCATGGATGGGCTCTTTTGGTCTGTTGCAGTTACTCTAGATGGTGCATTTCTAAAAATGCCAGAATTCATCCACATGGTGAATGGAGGTGCCTCATATAGAGAAAACGGATGGCATGGAATGTACGCTATGTCAGGGATTGATAGTGATAATGGAAGAATATATAAAGTGAATGATACATTAGATTTATTTGTGAAACATGCTATACAAGCGGCAAAGCAATTCATAAGCGATAGACGGTTATTGAATGCCAACTGGAAAGCTGATTAGAAAGTAAAGTCATGGATAAGGCTCTTGACAACTATGCGCTAGGAAAACAAATTGAAGTATCGGCCGAGAAAATGGATTTAAATTATTCTATCTCGGCTAGAACTGGTCGTTTTAAATGTGCAGAGTGTGGAGAGCCTGTCTTTTTTACGCCTAAAACAATCCGAAAAGATGGAAGCATAATCAAGGCGCATTTTGGTCATTTAAACAAGAATGATCTTTCGGTTGAGTGTGAACAACGAATACAGAGTTCATATGCTCAGAACTTATATCAACGTGTTGGTCAGAATTTATATATTAGGAAAACCAGTCGGGAGACATTTGGTTTAATGATCGGATTTGAACCAATTGGTGTGAATATGCTGGATGAATACGGCGATCAGGGGGCCACGATTCGTATTTATAATGAAAAAAAAGAAAACCAAGAGATAAGGATTCCGATCAATAGACAGCTCTTTTATTCTGACAAAACAACATATCTGGATTTGTCATTTGTTTCAACTGGCAAGTATTCAATAGAGTATTCGAAAGGCGTTGATGAGAAAAAGTGGGCATGCTTTGCTGAAGGGTTTTCCCCTCATGGTGCGGTGTTCACATACACGGAGAATGGCGGGAAAGCTGTTCACAGGCAAGGCAGCATCACAACGCATGTTCCATACTATATTGTTGGTGATAACACTTTGTTTTCACGTTTGCCATCCGAACTAACACATTCTTATGTTGGCACTCTTAAACTTGCCGATCAAACCTGGAGAGTTGAACGTGTTGAGTACAAGAATTACTCAGATAGTGATGCCAATGGATTCAAAAATGTCCAACTATTTTTTGATAGCTATTTTCACTTAAGTCTTCTCTTGTGTGAACCAAAGGTAATTCCATTGTGGCCTCCATGTAAGAATACTGAAACAAATAAATACCAAGTTAATGGTGCAGGGAAAGCGGTCTACTGTTTTATTCAAAGTGCTAATGAGATTCCTGAAGTACATGAGTATGTGGAACAAGAATGTAATAGTTTGTCTATTGGTACAGAAAAAGTATTAGAGATTGATGTGTTAAAAAGAAATGTTGTGTTAAGTGTCGACAGAAGATATTTTGGTAATAATTATCATTTTTCAACAGGAAATAATACATCCGACATGTTCAATGTTAGAGTGAATCTTACAGATGTTAATGGAGCTATAGATTATTATGGGTATCATGATGACCCCCCTCTTAAGGGAGAAGTTATGATAACAGGAAATGTGCCATTAATAATCAATCATGTTAGAAATGGGGATTCAACGACAGCACGCTTAGAGGACGAAGGCCAAATTACAGTTACAGATGTCCGCAATGGAAGTCGAATAATAATTGACTCATACTACCATATAGGTGAATATTGGATTCTGCCAAAAAAGAAAGATACAGCTGATAATAGACTTGAAACTATATACGATGAATTAAGGAGAGACAATTCATTTTTAGTACAGACCCCCAGATGGATTTATAAAGCCCTAAACAGGGAAAACAGTCCGGCTATTAATAGTTTGATAATGCAATACATTAGATCTGGCAGAATATCGATACGAGCTTTGAGCTTATTAAGAAATGAATGTGAGAAAGAGGTTGAAAATGAGAGTTGAAACAAGTTCACTCTGTATTGTGCGAAAAAGAAACGAACATGCAGAGCCTATGTTCATTAGAATTGCTGATATCTATAATAATGAGATGGTATGCGCGGACTACAACCCAGGTTCAGATGATGGCCTCAAGCCGATTACTATCGGTAATAGAAAAGGGGAGAATAAAACGGTTGGCGAAGCACAAATAAGAATCTGGTCGGCTCGTGAGGATGAGCCAAAGTACAATGACTCATGGAAAACAGAGTTGCAATTCCATGAAATTGTATATTGTCGTGAACTAGACGGTATCAATGTAGATGATGATGTAAACATTCGAAATGCTCTGTATGACGGAGTAGTATTGCCTGAGATGATAAATGACGATTTTCTTCTTGCCCCATATGGCAACATGCATAAAGAAGGATATGCTTTAGTATGCAAAAAACGTTTCTTCCAAAAGGAAGCAGGAGTGTATTCTATCTCTCGTCAGTGCAGTGATTTGGTGCATATTACGCCTACGATGGATAGAATTATACTAAAGCCACAAGATGTCATTTCAACGATTACATTGGACCAGCAAGAAGAGTTTCGCGATAACATCCCCACCAGATACTTTTACAAGAGAATGGAGTTGAGTTTTGAAAAGTTAGACACCATCAATCTGTATTCCATTGAAGCGTTTGCTTCAAATTATTTAAAAAGTTACATGAATAGGAAGAGAAACGAGATTAATTATACAAAGAGGGAAATATCACAGATTTGCGAAGTGATAGAAAAAGCTTTTCATGACCAGGAGATGATTCAAGAATACTATAGAAATACCGGATATATCTTGGATGATGTTCTTAATGCCTTGAGCAGTGATACTGAAGTAATTACAACAGAATTGCTTTCAGAAGACACTCTTTCAAAAATCATACTAAATGTAGTTTCGAACAATACAGAACTACTCGATCAATGCAAAAAGGAAGTAAGGGAACAGTGGTTATCTGAAAAGGATGAGGAAAGAGAAACAATTGAAGCAGAGTTGATTGAGATTAGGGATAAAAAAAGGGCTGCTATAGAAGAACTTGAAACAAAAATTGACGATTATAAAAATCGTGAGTCTGAGATTAAAAAACTAGAGAAAAGAAAAGAAGAAAAGATGGTTGAACTCGCAAGTGTTGACAAGAGAATAAATGCTAAGCTGGAAGCATTTGAAAATGATATTGTAGAAAAAGCTTTTGCCAGAGCACTAGTTACCGAAAAGAATCGAGAGGTTACTTGCACTAGAACTAGGGTTTGCACATCATATTCTGAACCGCAAAATCAAGATCATATTACGTGTACCGAAGAATTCCTTGACTACCTTGAGGAGAATCTAATAGAGGCGGGGGTCGAAGGCAAATGGGCATTTGAGTGTTCATTATTCATTGTTTCAACAATGCTAATAAAAAAGGGATTGCTTGTGGGTGCATCTATTGGCGCAGAGATCGCAAACGCAATTTCTATGATTGTGGATGGTTGTAACGCATCCGTCATTACTTTAGAGAATGGGGAAATTGATTACAGAGTTGCAACTGACGCTGTAAAGCAGGCAAAAACGAGAGTTGTTCTTGTTGAGAATTGTGTAGATTCACTAAATGATGGACTTATAATCCAGATTAAACGGGAGTGCGATACTAAACACTTGCTTTTTAGTTATTCTCGAGACGAAACAATTAAACTCTTGTCTGATGAAGTAATGCGAGTGATATCCTGGCTAAACTGCAAGAGCTGCGTGTTACCCCTTCGCGTTTCTAGAAACTATCAGCAGATGAACACAAATATTGAGATATTTGACGTTGAAACTGATTGCAGTGATATAGAGAAGAATATTAAGAATTATAAAGAACTAAATGAAATTACGAAATGCGATAAAGCAGAACTCTATGAATTTACTCTTATTGAAATGATGATAGAACAAATGAACAGCAGCAAAGGGGATATTAATACATTCAATGCAATGAGATTAAAATTCGTTGATAATATTGAGGTGGATGATATTGAAGAGTTCTTCCGCGGAAAAGTAATACAAGATGCTGTGGATCTTTTGATTGATTATGTCGAACAAGAATAAAATAGCACACCAAATCGCCTTGGATCTTGGGATCACAGCAGGCAAAGAGGAAGCCGACGATGAATACAGGTCGCGCATTATTTATAGTGCGCTAGGACAAATACTTAGAACAGTATGCGACGACAAAGATGAGTTAGTCGCAGAACAACAGGGTGTAACTAAAGCGCACCTATTGGCTCGTGGGTGTGAGATATTGGCACAATATCTTGTACTCTTTCCGGAATGCAAGGAATGGTTCAATGATGATCCAGCAGAGTCAACAAGAATCATTAGAGATAGGCTTATAGATGTCGGTTGCATTGTTTCCGATTTTGACGGAAGATACCATGTTCCATACGTAAATCAATATCCAATAGGCGATGATCTCTTTCTGCTTAATGGAGGAAACGATTATATTGGTACTATTACGAGTGGCCTTGGACAGTTTACATACAAAGAAAGTAATGGCAAAACGAATGAGAATCAAACTTTTTTGATAAGACCAATGCAAGATCCTTCTCAAGATTTTACAAATATGCATTGGGAGAGACTAACAATAGATAATGTAGATGAATACTTTGACCCATCCATAAGAACGAATAAGCTTTCAGAGGGATGGCGGCCAGTCAGTCCCAATCTACAGAGTGGTTGTTACGTTGGATGTAGGAAAGGGTTTGGCGCACAAAGAGAATACTTTCCTGTAAAAGTTGATGATAAGAAGGGTTTGTATTATTCGCATTTCGATACGTACACAATATCAGTGAAAGCATACAGGAATTATATGTTATACCAACGTTGGAGAGAGGGGAATTCTGTAAAAGCAAACATAGTTTTAGATGGCAATCATTTTCTATTAGAAATATACAGTCGATTGGCGGATCGTGAGGAAAGAGTACTAAACCATCTAGGCTGGCCAGTAAATTCAATCCTCCAGACAAATATAAGACGTTACAGGATCGAACTATTAGAATATGTAATCGATTTGCTGAATAGTATAGGAGTACAGGTGATAAAAAATGAGTGAAGTATTTGGAATAAAAGAGACACACGATGCGATAAAAGATAAGCTGTTCGACTATATCAATACTATATATCTCGGGCAGAATGAAGAGCTTCGCCGTGCCTGCGAGGAAGAATTATTGCGGGAAGGGGTTCTTTTTCAACCGGCCTTCTTGGAAGCGAATCAGGCTTATAAGGTTAGAGAGAATGGTATAACAAACAATAGTCTTGGATCCACATCTCGTAAGATTTTGAGCGCTATGGAAGAAAAAAGACTTGGTGTTTTTAGGAATCCATATGAGCACCAAATACAAGCACTTGAGGCTTTTAATCGTGGAGAAGATATTATCGTAGCAACGGGGACGGGTTCAGGAAAGACCGAATGCTTTATGTGGCCGCTAGCTCTTAAGTTAGTAGAAGAGGCGATAACCTCTTCTGACACTTGGGAACAGAGAGGCGTTCGCACGATGATATTGTATCCTATGAATGCACTTGTTTCTGACCAGATGGCAAGACTGCGTAAAATGATTGGAGACCATGGTGGAAGATTTCATTCATTGTTCAATGAGCTGACAGTGAAAGATTCTAGAATACCCCAATTTGGTATGTATACGGGAAGGACACCATATCCACGTGAGCGTGATGAAAAAGAGGATAAAAAGCTGGCCAAAACTATAAGGTCTAGTTTGATTGACATTTCACCAGATAAAGAAAAGCAAGAAACAATTATTAGTAAGTTAATTGAAATTGGAAAGTATCCAGCAAAGAAAGACTTGGAGGCGTTTGTGAATGCCTTGGAAAAAGGTCTTGACTATGATAGCTCGAATGACGCGGAGTTGTACACAAGATTTGAAATACAGAAGAACTGTCCTGATATTCTGATAAGCAACTATTCGATGCTACAGTACATGCTTGTTAGGCCCATAGAAGACTCTGTGTGGTCCAGCACCAGAGAGTGGCTAGAAAAAGGAGATAATAATAAACTACTATTCATTATTGACGAAGCGCATATGTACCGAGGAGCTGCGGGTGGTGAGGTAGCACTACTGATACGCAGAGTAATGGATAAATTGCAAATAGGAAGGGATCGACTTCAGTTTATCCTGACCACTGCATCGGTGCCATCAAATAATATGGAAAACGTTATCAGGTTTGCTTGCGATTTAACAGGTAGGGCCTATTCAATAAATGCGTTTACATTAATTGAAGGGGAGAAAGATGTTCTAAATTATAGCGAAACAAGAGAGATCAAAGCATCAGAACTTGCGGAGATAAAGCTTAATAAACTAGCGGGCGACGATACTGAAAAGAAAGAGTCATTGATTGAAATCGGAATAAAACTAGGCTTTAGTGCAGACATTGATTCTTCAAAAGATATGAAGGCAATTAGTAACTGGCTATATGAAAATCTACTAAAGGTTAGGCCAATGCTAAACATTATGAAATCCTGTCGTGGTAATGCATCAACTATAGATGAAATTGCATCAGATGCCTTTAAAGGTGCGGAACCGTCAGTCGCATATAAAGCAACAAATGTCTTGCTTCACCTTGCACCGTTCGCCGTAAATAAGAATGGCCAGGTATTACTTCCGGCTAGATTGCATTTGCTGTTCCGCGGAATCCTTGGTCTGTATGCGTGCTCAAACCCAAATTGCGATTGCAAGCAGAATCCAGATCTTCCATTTGGCCGCATATACTTGGATAAGAGATCAACATGCAAATGTGGAGCAAAAGTATATGAATTGTTAAATGATAGATCATGTGGAGCGCTGTTTCTTAAAGGTTACTATGACGAATCAAGTCGGGGTACTGAGGATATTGTTTGGAACATTCAAGGCGAAGACCCAAACTCTACAATAAGGAAGGTGGACATCTTTGTTTTGCCAAAGGGAGAAGTGTGGAACAAGGACGATCTGCCAAAAGAATCAACATTCTCCTGGCTAGACCCCTTTACTGGACGACTCTATAATTCTATGCCAAAGGGTGCAGAATCTTGTCTCCCTGTCGTTAGAAGTCGAAAGTATATTGATGAAAACGGAGGTGAATATCGCTTCACTGTATGTCCTAAGTGCGGTAAGAGTAATTTTGTTGCAACTAGTTTTTCTACCAAAGGGAATGAACCTTTTTTCAACCTAGTATCTGAACAGCTCAGGGTTCAACCACCAATATTTACGGATGAGGAACAAGTGAAAAGGAACCCAAATAAAGGAAGAAAGGTCCTTCTTTTCTCAGATAGTAGGCAAAAGGCTGCAGTGCTTGCAAAAGAGTTTACTGAAGCAGCTGATGAGGATGCGATGAAGAAGGCCATTACAGTGGCTGCAAGAGACTTGCAGGAGTGGTCTAAAAAAAGTGGAAAAGATGCAACTCTAGAGTTGCTATACATTTCGTTTCTAAAGGTTGCTGCGGAGAATAATCTAACATTCTTTTATGGAGAGGATGAGGATGAACTGTCTAATCATTTAATCACTATGCGAAGCATAATCGAAAAGGAAAAGGAGAAGAATAGAGATTTCGATTATGGGAGATTCGCTCGTCGCTTTCCTCGACAGCCCGATCTCTATGATAAATACTTGTTGATTCAGTTATGCAACAGTTTTAGATCACTGACTGATGTTGCACTATGTTGGATAGAGCCGGGTGACGAAGATCTATGGGAAGATGTGCTGGATGAGATAGAGGATATCAACATTACTGAAGATCAACTGAGAATTCTTTTTTGTGCATGGGTGCACGATGTTATTACGTCTACATACTCCATAGGGGTGAACATCACAACAGATATTCGTAGGCAGCTCTCAAACTATGGACCATATGGTATTGATAAGGATGGCTCGTTCAATCGCAATTTATTAAAATTGCTTGATAGCGAGGGAATTTCTAATGAGCAGGCTGATAGAATCTATCAATCATTTTTGCAATTTACAGATAAGGGCAGGGACGATGCACGACACTATCTAAAACTATCTGAATTGAAAATTGTATATGGTGCAAATCATAAATGGTATAAGTGCCCTAGTTGCAATTCTGTTTTTCCATTTACTCTGTGGGGTCGCTGCTCCCATTGTTATAACAGGAGAATGGATCAGAAACGACCAGTAGAAATGGATGAGTACGCTTTCAAAGGTTTGGAGTTCTGGAGAAAGCCAGTTATAAAGGCTATAAATGGAGACAAAAATGTATTAATGACAAGAATCAATACTGAGGAACACACAGCACAGCTTTCTCACAAGGATCAGCGTGAGAACATGTGGTCCACAACAGAAGAATATGAAATGCGTTTCCAAAACATCTATATTAATAAGGAAAAGCCAATAGATGTTTTGAGTTGTACAACTACAATGGAAGTCGGCATAGATATCGGATCCCTAACGGCGGTAGGTCTTAGAAACATTCCTCCAATGCGCGAGAACTATCAACAAAGAGCAGGAAGGGCTGGAAGACGGAGTTCTTCTGTATCTACAATCGTGACATATACTGAAGATGAGCCTCATGATAGCTACTACTTCAATTCGCCAAGAGAAATCATTGCGGGCGAGCCTCGTACACCATGGGTTGACGTCAATAATAACAAGTTAATAAAGCGACATTTAAACGTAGTTATAATGACCAGATTCTTTTCGCTAATGCATGAGGGGATGGACAATGTAACGATTGTAGATTTCTTTGAAAGGCTGTATGACACACACTTTAAGGTATATCTAGATGCTTTTACTTTTGATAATAATGATCTAGACAACTTGCTTCCTAAAGATAGCACGGTATCTATTAATGAAGTGAAGACTGCAATAGCAATGGATCTGGATAAACTCCAGATTCGCGTAAAAGAGTTGCCGGAGGACTTTAAGACGGACTTTGGAGAGGATGACATTGTCTTAAATGTATTGGCTGATGTAGGACTTTTCCCAACATATTCATTCCCGCGTGATGTTGTCGGCTTTACGATAGGGGAGCCAGATGGAAAGAGAATTGAACAAAGGCCTAGCAAGGCATTGATTGAAGCGATGAATGAATATGCCCCGGGGCGTACCATTGTGGTAAACAAAAAAACTTATAAGTCCGGAGGCATTGTAAATTGGCATCGTCGAAATATGGATGATCCGGCTGAAGCGTATTTTAACAATCGTAATTATTTCCATGAGGTGTTTGAATGTGAAAATCCCGCATGTAGTTGGTTTGGACTATCACTTCCTTCAGGTAATGTTTGCCCGTTCTGTGGGGGAAACAACATAACAAGAAAGAATATGTTAAAACCGTGGGGCTTTGGACCTAAGGACGGAATCAGTGTAAACGCTGGAAAGGCAATCAACGACAGAACTTATGCAGACGAACCGAGATATTCTCTTATACCTTCATCAGACGATCTACAAAGGGCGGGTAATTCGAAGAACATAAAATATGCCAAGCGTGCAAATCAACCGCTACTAGTTATGAATAAAGGCAAAAGAGCATCAGGTTTTACTGTTTGCAGAAGCTGTGGAGCTGCGATTCAAGGAGATGATATCAATGAAATGAAGAATATGCGGCCACCTTTTATTCGCAGCAGAAAGGGAAAGTTTTGCCAACATAGTTCTGTTGAGAACGTATATCTTGGAAGTCAATTCAGAACAGATATGATGGTCTTCGAATTTGCTTTGCCAAATAGTTTAATAGATACTCGTATGGATGGCTACTGGATACAAACGGCATCGTTAACCCTATCTGAGGCAATGGTATTAGCTGCAGGGCGGGTGTTAGATGTCGAATTTAACGAAATTAATAGTGGATATCGCGTACGTTATTCGAAGGATGAGACTTTTGTAGATGTCTTTATGTTCGACAGCTTGTCAAGCGGGGCAGGATATAGCTCGGGACTTGCATCTGATATTGACCGATTTTTCGAGGAAACAAGAATCACACTAGAGCAATGTAAGAGTGCTTGCGATTCATCTTGCCACGATTGTCTAAATCATTACTGGAATCAGCGTGTTCAAGACAAGCTTAATCGATACAAGGGTCTTGAGCTTCTGGATTGGGGTAGATACAGTGCCATACCAGATCCCATTAATGTGGAGGAACAATATAAAAAAATTCTGCCAATTAGAAAGTGGTTTGAGAAGGATAATAGTTTCTCGTTTGAATTAGATGATTCTGGCATTAAGGTGCATAAGGGAAACAAATCGGTTGTGCTATATGTATATCCATCTATGTGGAAGACTACTAACCCGCTGATTCCTAAAGACAGTTTTTGTATTCCGGACAGAAGAATAGATGTTGCATTACCTAGTGTTTGCTCTGAATTAGATAATATTCTGTGCAACGCGAAAGGCGATAGCACAACGTCGCGAGGCAAAAAACCAAAACACGATGATGCGGAGAAGAATCTATCTTTTGTGAGTAAAGGTCTACCCTCTGAGAGTTGGAGTTATGAGGAAATATGGGATCGACTATTAGGATGGGCTCAATCCGAAGAGAATGATTATGAAATAAGTTTGTTGAATGATTTAAAAAAGAATTCTGGAGATTTCCATCACAGAGAAATGCCTCAGATGGATGCAAAATTCAAAGTAAACAATGACACATACTATTGCGACCTATTATGGGAAAACTCACGGGTGATGCTGTTTACAACACAAAACTGTGATGGATATGAGGCCGCAAAGGACAGTGAATGGAAATGCTTCTTTACAGGAGACAGGAATATTTCCGAAAAAACAATTAGAGATGCTGTTTATAAGGAGGATTAAAATAGTGGCCGTTATGATTCCTAGTTCGCCTCATGACTATGAAAAATCGAGTCTTGAAGGCATTATGTTCGCAGCATTAACGGAGTTAGATGATAAATACTACGTTTTTCATTCACTGAAAGTTGCAAGCGTTGACAACAATGTGTTTGAAGAGAGAGAAGGAGATTTCGTTATTTTTCACCCCCAAAAGGGGATTCTATGTCTGGAGGCCAAGGCAGGTAGAATACGCAACGAAAAGGGACGTTGGTTGTATTCGAACGGAGTAGTGATGAAGCGAGGCGGGCCATTTAGGCAGGCAGACACTTTTAAAAACAAATTGATTGATGCAATTATCTCATCTGGAAATGGTGACCTGTTGTCAAAGTGTCGATTGCTTCATGGTGTTTGGTTTCCCTCTGTGGATGCAAAACATGTAGATGGTATTCAGCTACCGATGGAGTGTGTTCGCTCCCAGATACTAACTATGGAAGCGTTGTCTGAGCCAAATAAATATATAGAAAAATTGTTCAATACTAAGGTAGAAGTTATGGGCGAAGTAGTGGATACATCGCTAAGCGAAGATGAAACAAATAGACTAATAAAACATGTGCTGTGTCCTGAATTTGAGATACTCCCTACTAATACTTCCGAATATGATATCAAAAAAATACACTTCAATCAGCTGCTTGCAGAGCAAGCCAATGTACTGAATTTCTTAGTAGAGCAGAAAACTGCTGTCATTAACGGAGCAGCCGGCACCGGAAAAACTATGGTTGCGCTCGAAAAGGCGCGAAGACATTCAGAACGTGGTGAGAAGGTCTTATTTCTTTGTTATAATGCGGCACTCAGGCAGTTCTTAGAACAGAATTTTTCCTATAAAGGGGTGGATTATTACACAATCGCCGCCTATGCTTGCAAATTAGGGAGGACTTCGAAGCCTGACTATTTGGCATTATCAGAAGAACTTCTAAAACTTGACGAGGCGGAGGCGTTTCCATATAAGCATGTAATAATTGATGAAGGTCAAGATTTCGGATTAGACAACATTGAAGAATCCGACGCTATTGAATTGTTGAAAGCCATTATAACAGAAAGAAGCGATGGTACATTCTATGTATTCTACGATAATCTGCAGTTGGTACAATCTAATCGTATCCCTCGTTTTATTTCTGAAGCCGACTGTAAACTAACGCTGTATAGAAATTGTAGAAACACGATTAGTATAGCGAAAACCTCACTCAAACCTATCACGGAACGAAACCCTTTATTAATGGACGGAAGTGTCAATGGCGCGCCAACCACAATGAGTTTCTGTCGCACCGAGGACTCGATTATCAAGGAGATTGATCGTACTATAGACAAAATGCGAAAAAAGGGGATCGAAGATATTGTGCTGTTATCCTGCAGTACAGAGAGTAAAAGTGTTGCATCTAATTACATTAATAATGAAAGATACAAAGAGGACATTCTGTTCTCAACATGCAGAAAATTCAAGGGACTAGAGGCAGACGGTATAATACTAATAGATGTCACAAGAAAAACATTCAATTCAGATTCAGTATTGCTGTTTTACGTTGGAGCGTCTAGAGCAAGGTTAGAACTGTCAATAATTACAGATTTGAATAATGATGAATGCACAGAAATACTAACTGATTGTTTAGCATGGAAAGGTAGAATGCGCAATCCAAAGAATACACTTGCTCTTGCATTGGATTCGGCGGGGTTTGTGAAATAGCAGGCTTGGAGTTGTGTGGATATGAAGTAGTCTGAGAGACTAACTATGTGAAGTCAAGTGGTTTTTGAAGAAAAAACACAGCGAACTTTGAGAATAGAATAACGACATGACAAAACAGACAAGCAATGCTTGCCTTAA
>Ga0256406_1004272_pt1 | contig 16639 bp, 18 predicted proteins | sample RumenRJG_03DNA_FD_185986 | JGI IMG/M metagenome (GOLD analysis project Ga0256406, IMG submission 185986) | Bovine rumen microbial communities from Lethbridge, Alberta, Canada - RJG_03 | ecosystem: Host-associated > Mammals > Digestive system > Stomach > Rumen | place: Canada: Alberta | collected... | reverse complement strand
TCCTATCGCCGGCACATTGGCACAACCAGCATAGGAGGGATGCAGCGGAGCGGTGGCCAATCTTCTCCGGCTGCAATCGGCTATTTTGTTTCGGCTATATGTGGCTAAAGTCGCCCGGCGTCAACAATGATGTCGAATTCATCGAGAAGCTTAAGCCATCGTCCGAAAAGTTCGCTTGTCAGAACATCTTGAAATTCTATTAGTTTGATACCGTCAATTTGCAGGTAATCTGCAGAGTCAAAATATTTCAAACGTTTCCGAAGAGCCTCTTTGCGTGCCTTCTCTGCTTCAAAGCCAGACTCATAAGACTCATTTAGGTTGTCTGTGAATTTCAGGTCGACCAACGGGATAAATCTGCCATCGAATAGCATAAGCAGCCGCTCTAATTGATAGAGCGGACCTAATAGACGGCTCCAATACACGAGTTCTGAAGCGACAATTCGGATGGTGCGTTTAGGTCCTTGTGAAATGCTGATGTCGCAACGTACTTCTGTGTCAGCTTTTGGCATACGCGGATCAGATGATTCGGTAATAATTGAGTTGAGCGTTAAAGGCCCTATTGGACCGGATAGGACACCCTTATCTCGTGAATACGTTGCTTCTACCTCAGAGAACATAAACTCGTGCTCTATTCCTACCTTGCCTTTCAACGAAACAATCTAGGTATCTTATATTCTTAATTTGCTAAGTTTAATTGTGCTCTCTTCAAGTAGAGTGGCTCTCTGCTCTCAATGAATACATACGCAGATGTCGTTAGACTCAGGGTGAGGCTAGGATTGCTGGGGAGGATGTGCGCAACTAAAGCCATGGCAACTGATAGCTCCCTTGTAGTCACTAGACATATGAGGATTTGCATTTTCCCAGCTCAACGCTGTCGCTCTTCGCTCAGAATCGTCACTCTTGGCTCGGGGAGCGCTCCACCTCGTCGGCGACGCTTTCGCCCATGTAGTCAGTTGTGCGCAATCGAACTCTGTTTCCGCAGGTCATACATGTCACTCTTCGGTCGGGCGAAAAAACTCTCCCCAAGTGACTACAGAGCGTGTAGTCAACGCCGACTACATGGTGACTACACGGTTTTCGAGATAGGAGAGTAGAGGAAGTCCCAGCTCGCCTGCTCTGCTGACTACATGAAAACGGGCAATGCAACGATCGAGTGGGAATAAAATTCGGGACAAATCGGTATTTCACACTCCATCCCGAAACATAACAAAACCTCAGTTCAGAAGTGGTGCGTTCGAGAAATCGGCGCACCACTTTTCTACACTAGAAAACGCTCCTTTCCAGATTATTTGTAGCGGAATATGTAGCGCCCCAGGATTGCCCAAGGGTGACTCGTGCACTCGTGGGTTATGCGCATCCTCCCGTCAGGACGACGTGGCTGTTCTTGTGGTACAGCGGCACTTGGCGCCAAACACGCTTCCCTTGTCTGTCGAATTGCTCGATAGTATGATTAGTATAACTAGTTATACCGTAGAGGGGGATACCATGGAGATGTCTGAGGGCAGAGGAGCTTGGACGGCGACGGTTGGCGCCAAGGGGCAGATTGTCATTCCCAAAGAGGCGCGCGACATGTTCGGCATCAAGCCGGGCGATACGCTCGTTATCCTGGGCGATGCCGAGCGCGGCCTCGCCATCCCACCCAAAGAGCAGTTCGGCGAGTGGATCAACGCAGTGTTCGACGGAGGTACGCGATGAGGGTGCTCTGGTTCTGCATCCCGGCCTATGGCCACACCAACCCCACCATCGAGGTCGTGCGCGAACTCACAAGGCGTGGCCACGAGGTTCGCTATTACTCGTTCGAGGAGTTCCGCGAGAGAATCGAGGATGCGGGAGCCCAGCTCGTCGCCTGCGACTCCTTCCTGCCGCCTATAGACGAGAAAGTCGAGAAGCGGCTCCGCAGGGTGTCCACCACCGAGATGAGCGTGCAGTCGTTTCGCATGGTCGCGAACCTCGACCCGGTCGTGTCCGAAGACGTCGCGTCCTGGCGCCCCGACGTGGTGGTGACTGACTCGGCGTGCTTCTGGGGCAAGTTGGCCGCGGCTAAACATGGCCTGCCCTGGGTGTGCTCCACCACGACGTTCGCGTTCAACGAGCACTCTTCCAAGTACATGAGCCACAGCGCCTCCGAGATGGCCGACATCATCCTGGGCCTGCCCCGCCTCAACCGCGAGATCCGCAAACTACGGCCCTTGGGCTACCACGTGAAGAGCGCTCTCGACATCGTGAGCAACAAGCCCGAGGACAACACCATCGTCTACACATCGCGGACGTTCCAGCCATGCTCCGAGACGTTCGACGAGGGGCACTACCGCTTCGTGGGCCCATCGGTGCGCGACGTGGCCCCAAAGGAGAAGGTCGGCCGGCCTCTTGTGTATGCCTCGCTCGGCACGGTGATAAACGACCGTCCGGGCTTCTACCGCACGCTGATCGATGCGCTGCGCGATGCTGATGTGGACCTCCTCGTCTCGTGCGGTAGGGCGTTCGACCCAGCGCAACTCGGAATGCTGCCAGATAACGTGCGCGTCGAGCAGCACGTGGACCAGATGGAGGTGCTCTCGCGGGCGAGCCTGTTCGTTACCCACTGCGGCATGAATAGCGCTTCGGAGGGCATGTGGATGGGCGTGCCCGAGCTGCTCTATCCGCTGACCGGCGAGCAACGCGCCGTGGCGAAACGTGTCGCGGAGGTTGGTGCAGGCACGATGCTCGAGGAAGAGGCGGCGCGGAATGGCGCTGCATTACGCCATGCAGTGCTCGCCGCCTTGGAGGACGAGCGGCTCATTGAGGGCTCTACGCGAATGCGCGACGACTTGCGCTCATGCGTAGGCCCAGCTGGCGCTGCGGACTTCATCGAGCAGGTGGCACGTTGTCACGTGGGGGCTTAAGACCATGCGGCACATCATGGAGCGCGGCCACCTTCGATTCTGCGGCAGCCATGTTCGCCCCGATTGGCTGCAGATATACGCGATTGACAGGGGCCAACTGATACTTACCGCATCGCGAACAGGGACACGCTCGGATTTGTTCGACGAGTAGCCGGTATCCGATGTGTGGGAAGTCGATTTGCATGCACTCGCACGTATGAGCATGGGGCCAAAATGGCAGAACGTCGATTGTGCGTCCTTTGTTTACCGACTCGGATTTTGCGACGATATACGGTACGCGCTATGAACGCGAGGACGATTTGTAGCGGCCGAAGTCCGAACGAGAAACGAGCCGTTCTCTTTCCACCCCTGAACTGCGGAAACGCGAGCACGGGCAATTCCTCTCACCAGATGCTACTACCGAGTGGAAATAAAGCCGCTACAGAATTGTGCGATTCTCCAGGCGCTCCGGACGTGGTTCCGGGGCGCCTTTTTGTTGTGCCGAGGGGACTCGTGTGCCTGCTAGCCAAACGCGAACGGTTGTATTATCGGTCGCTGCATTTTGCGACCGCAACCCGATCGCGTGAGTGCGCATTCCGGTGGAGTATTGCTCTATCATCCTTAGTTCCGAGTAACTGTGTCATTACACATATATTCGGAATACTATCGGCTAACGATGCTATACTATTCCGAGAAAATGCGTCAAGACACAGAAGTTCGGAATGGGGTCACCATGGAAATGGCTAGGGACCGCTATCTGCGGAGGCTCGTGGAACGTCGAGGAAACGGACTCATCAAGGCCGTCACGGGCATTCGCCGGTGCGGCAAGTCCTACCTTCTCCTCAAGCTCTTCCACAGACACCTGCTCGAGAGTGGCGTGGACGAGGGACACATCGTAGAGGTGGCTCTCGACGATCGCGCGAACAAGGCCCTGCGCGATCCTGATGCGCTGCTTGCGTTCCTGAGGTCTCGCATTCCCACTGACGGGCTGCCTACGTACGTGATCCTCGACGAGGTGCAGATGGTGGACGAGTTCGAGGATGTGCTCAACAGCTTGCTGCACGTCGACGGGGCAGACGTCTACGTATCGGGCTCCAACTCGGAGTTCCTCTCGTCCGACATCGTGTCCAAGTTCCGCGGCAGGAGCGATGAGGTGCGCGTGAGGCCGCTCTCCTTCGCGGAGTTCATGAGCGTCTACGACGGTCCTTCAGACGAGGGGTGGGACGAGTACGTCATACATGGCGGCATGCCTCTCGCGCTCTCGTACCAGCGGGCGTCTGACAAGGAGGAGTACCTGAGGGGGCTGTTCCAGAGGGTGTACATTACCGACATTGTGGAGCGCAACCACGTGGCGAACGTGGCGGAGCTGGACGAGCTGGTGGACGTGCTCGCCTCGGCGGTGGGATCGCTCACGAATCCGAGCCGCCTGCAGAACACCTTCCGCAGCGTGAAGGGGAAGAGCCTCGACGACAAGACCATCTCCTCCTACATCGGGTACCTCGAGGACGCATACCTCGTGGCGGAGGCGCAGCGGTACGACATCAAAGGCCGGGCATACATAGGCTCCCCCAAGAAGTACTACTTCGAGGACGTCGGTCTGCGCAACGCGCGGGTGGGTTTCCGCCAGGTCGAGGAGAACCACCTCATGGAGAACGTCATCTACAACGAGCTCCTCTCGCGCGGCTACAACGTGGACGTCGGGGTGCTGGACAAGTATGGGAAGAGCCCCGAGGGGAAGACCGAGCGTCGCCGCCTGGAGGTCGACTTCGTGGCAACGCTCGGGTCGGCGCGCTACTACGTGCAATCTGCGCTCACTGTAGACGACCCCGCGAAGCGGGAGCAGGAGACGCGCTCCCTGCTCGGCATTCCCGACTCGTTCCGGAAGCTTGTGGTCGTGAAGGGCGCGATGAAGCCGAGGCGCGACGAGGACGGCATCACCTACATGGGAATCCGTGACTTCCTGCTCGATGACAGAAGCCTCGACCTGTAGCCCTCTCACGAAGGATGGCTTGTGACTCGAGTGGTTCGGACGACCATCACTAAGGAGCGCGGATGAACGAGAGAGACCCTGAAGGAGGGGTAACGATGAGAGATGCTTGGGACGTGTACCTGTGCGTCTTCTTCACGCTCGAGTTCGCCAGCGAGCAGATGGCCTGTCCGGGCGACGCGCTCAGGGAGTTCTTGAGCGATGCCGACGCGTTCCTGTGAGCAGACAAGGGGTCTGCTGATCCTGCCATCTGGATAGAGTTCGAGCGTGCTTTTTCCTCGCGCTTTCCCGATGGTGACTGCACCGACGAGGCTTCGCTTGCCTTCGCTCGTGAGTATCTTGCCAGTCAGGGCGCCTATTACGCCAGCATCTTTCCTGATGGTGATGAGACTCCTTTCCTCGAGCTTTTCGACAAGGAGACCGACCTTGCCGAATGGACGCGCATGCTCGACGACGTTGAGAGGCAAGAGCAATCAGATGAGTAGTCCTGACGCCACTGGCTCGTAAGGCAACCGGCCCGCCGGCTCTGGCGGGCCGGTTGCTCATGCAGCGAAGGTGGGCCGCTTCCTCGCCTCGAGATCGGCTGGTCTTCGAGGATAATATCGCTATCGCTACCAGCGCAAACGCAGTCGGGTGACGTCATGACGCCGCCCGACTCGAAGTGAGGCGACGTCACGGGTGCGGAGACGGTGCCTGTGACGTCGCTTTGACGTCCGCAGGGAGGATAGTAAGAGCTACGTCGGACATTGTGGATACGAGGTAGTTCTCCGAGCTACCGTGAGCCACCACAACCACGCTTCTCTAATTGAGTGGGAATAGAACCTCCAGATAAATTGCGCTACAACACATTATTACGTCCTTATTATTGCAATATCAAGCTATAATAAGGACGTAATCTTTATGGAGGGAGGTTGCATGAGAAGAGCCCTCATGGATGAACTCGTTGCCTGGAAGGAGAATGCGCGGCGCAAACCGCTCATCCTGAACGGCGCCAGGCAGGTTGGAAAGACCTGGCTGCTCAAGGAGTTCGGCAGGTTGAATTTCGAGAACGTCGCCTACGTGAGCCTCGACAACGACCCGCTCGCTCGCAGTTACTTCGACTCCGGATTCGACATCGCGAGGATCATCGCCTCGCTTTCGCTCGAGCTCGACATGGACATCCAGCCAGGGAAAACGCTCGTCGTCCTCGACGAGGTGCAGGCCTGCCCGAAGGCCATCACGTCCCTCAAGTACTTCTGCGAGAACGCGCCCGAGTACACCGTGGCCGCAGCTGGGTCGCTTCTAGGGATATCGGCAACCGAAGGAACCGGCTACCCCGTCGGCAAGGTCAACACGCTCGACCTCTACCCGCTGACCTTCACCGAGTTCCTCGACGCGACGGGAAACGAGAGGTTCGGAAAGCTCATAAGCTCCGGGGACGCTGAGATGATGAGCGCTTTCTCGGACAAGCTCGCCGAGCTCCTCAAGCAATACTACGTCGTGGGAGGTATGCCCGAGGCGGTGAACGCCTACGTCGCCGAGCAGGACGTGCGCGCCGCACGGGCAGTCCAACAAGAGATCCTGAACGGATACGTGAGCGATTTCGCGAAACACATACCGCCCCGCCTGCTCGCGCGCACCATGCTCGCCTGGCAGTCGATCCCGGGACACCTGTCGCGGGAGAACAAGAAGTTCATCTTCGGGCAGGTGCGCAAGGGCGCCCGCGCGGCCGACTTCGAGGAGAGCCTCGCGTGGCTCCAGCAGGCAGGCCTGATTTACAAGGTGCGCCGCGTGAGCAAGCCGCACGTGCCGCTGCCGAGCTATTGCAGTATGAGCGCGTTCAAGGTTTTCATGGTGGACGTGGGGCTCCTCGGCGCCATGAGCGGCCTGGAGCCGAGGGACGTCATCGACGGCAACAAGGTCTTCACGGAGTTCAAGGGCGCGCTCACCGAGCAGTACGTCTGCCAGCAGCTCATCTCGGAATGCGGTCTCTCGCCCTACTACTGGTCGGCGGAGAACTCGACAGGCGAGATCGACTTCCTGGTCCAGGACGGCAGCGGCGTGTTCGCCATCGAAGTGAAGGCCGAGGAGAATCTCCGGGCCAAGAGCCTTCGCGCGTTCAAAGAGGCAAATCCCGAAGTTGACGCGGTGCGGTTCAGCTTGTCAGGCTACCGCGAGCAGGACTGGATGCGCAACGTGCCCCTGTACGCCGTTTCGTGCAAGGGGCTATGGGGCTAGCTGCAAAGGAGGAGGTTTGCCATGGCTAGCAGCACCGATTACTTGGAATTTGTACTAGACCTGCTTCGGGACGTCCCGGCGGTCACCAACAGGAAGATGATGGGCGAATACCTGCTCTACAGCGACGGCGTGCTGTTCGGCGGGATATACGACGACCGGCTCCTGCTGAAGGACACGCCGGCCGCCAGGGCTGCGTTTCCCGAGGAGCAGGTCCCCTACGAGGGCGCCAAGCCCATGCTCCTCGTCGACAGCGAGGACCCGGCCTGTATCGCCGAAGCGGTAGCCGCCATGCTCGCGGAGTTGCCGAAGCCGAAGAGGAAGCGTTAGCTTCACGAGACCGAGCGGTCAATGGCGCTCGACCCGATTTGACTGCGCAAGCGTTTCTAAGTGTACTCACCTCGAAAAAGTGAGTAATATTCCCAATAACTACCTGCGGTTTTAATTACTCCCCGAGGTCCTTGTGACTACTCCCCGAGGGGTGAGTACAAAAAGTGTACTCAGCGGTGAGTACAGGTGAGTACACCCTTGGAGCCGCTTCGCAAAAAACTCCCCAATAACGTACCGTCACGTGCGTGCACGTGACGGTACGGGAAGACACGAGACGGCAAACTGTTAGTGTGTGGAAACTTACCTTGTGACAGTTGAGTGGGAGTGACCCACGGATTAGCACCGAGTGTCACAGGCTAGCATGGCTTGGCACGGTCTTGGACCGACTGGACAAGCCGTCGCTATCCAAAGGATTCCAAGAGGAACTCGTTGACCGACGTCATTCCTCGTTCACGACGACTATCTTGCCTTGGAAGCCTCCGGCGTCCTGCATCCTGACGGCGTCCGCGAGGTCCTCGAAGCGAAAGACCGCCGCCACGGGAGGCTCGATGGCGTTCTCGGCGACCAGCGCGAACACGGCGTCCATCGCCTCCTGCGTCGGGCTGTTCGAGAAGAAGCCGGTCAGGTAGCGACCGTTGGGGATCTCCTTGATGGGGTCGAACCCGTCGATGGCCTCGGCGCCGCCGAGGATGCCTGTCTGGCAGCAGATTCCTCCCAGAGAGAGCAGCTTCAGCGAATCTCTTACCGTGCGCGGGCCAACGAGTTCGAGGACCTTGTCGGCCTCGACGCCGCCGCCCGCAAGGATGCCGCTTTCGTCGACGATCGCCTCGTCCGCCCCGAAGTCGAAGAGCCGCGCGCGGTATCTCTCGCGGTGGGTTGTCGCCAGAACCCGGCACCCTGTTGCCTTCGCCATCTGAATAGCCGCGTACCCTAGCCCGCAGGAGGCGCCGCGCACTAGCAGCCGGTCGCCCGGCTTGAGCCGGAGGCACTCGAAAAGCGAGCCCCATGCCGTGTAATACGTCTCCGGGATGGCGGCGAGTGCGGACCACGGCATGCACGAGACCGCTTCGGGCAGCGTGAACAGACGGTCATTGCGCACGAGGCAGTACTCGGCGTACGACCCGTCCCAGTTGCGGCCCATTCCGCCCATCAGGGCGCAGACCCTCCGGCCCCGCTCTAGCCCCGAGTCGGACGGTTCCGCGACCTCCCCGACGAGCTCTATCCCCGGGATAACGGGGCGTTTGATGTATCCCGCCTCGATCTCCCCGAGGCGCAGCACCTGCTCGGAGTGGTTCATGCCGAAGCCGCACACGCGCACCAGCGTCCATCCCGGCTTCGTCTCGGGCACGGGCACGTCGCAGAGCCGGGCGCGCTCGGCCGGGGTGACCTCGGATATGGAGAGGGCCTTCATCTCGCCGCGCGCCATCTACGCCACCGTCCCTTCGAGCGCCTTCTCAACGGCTGCGGCTATGCGCCCAGCTGCCGCGCAGGCGCACCCCGCTGTCCGGCGCGGCAGCTGCAGCGTATCGCGCGGCGCGGCGTCTGCCGGCACTTCGTGCCAACATTGCGGGTCTTCCCCGTAGAAGCTGCCGTCGGTTCCCCGCGCGACGGCCGGGCAGCCGCGGCACCATGCGAGCAGCTCGCAGCGGCCGCACTTCGAGAACTCGTCGATCTGCCGGTAGTCCTCCATGGGGCCCAGCCAGATGTCCGCCAGCCGCTCCTCGAGGGCGTTGCCCACCTTCGAGCCCTCGACGCGCCTGCATGCGTATACATCGCCCGTGGGCAGGATGGTGAGGTGCCCGCTGCCGCAGTTGCAGCCGTCGTAGACGACCCCCGGCTCGGTCCCATCGGGGATCGACCAGATCCCCTCCTCCCACTCGTAGAGCCGCCACAGGTGGTCCTTGCGGTTGAAGTAGGTCTTGCAGCCAGCGTCCTCGTAGGCCTTGAACTTCTTGTGCGCCGCGTCGAGCACTTCCCGGTATTCCTCAGGTGAGAGGCCCTCCATGTTCTCGCCCGGGGTCGGCACGTAGCGCGAGAATGCGAAGACGTCGGCCCCCGCCTCCACCACCGCGTCGATGATCTGGGGGAGCTCGTGGGCGTTCACGTTGGAAACCGTCGTCATGATGATCGAGCGGATGCCCGCGCGGGCCAGCATCGGGATGCGCGCGAGCGTCTCGTCGTAGGAGCCGGGCTTGCGGAACCAGTCGTGGGTCTCGCGTGCTCCGTCGATCGACATCTGGTAGCGCAGGCACCCGCACTCGCGGAGGCGGGCGCAGACCTCGTCCGTGAGATGGAAGGGGTTGCCCATGACGGTGAACTCGATGCCCTTGTCCTTCAGGATCTCCATCAACGTCCAGAAATCAGGGTGCAGGATGGGATCGCCCCCTGTGATGTAGAGGTAGGGCTCGCGTCCGAACGTCTCGCAGAAGTCCTCGATGTTGGCGAGCGTCTGTTGCATCTGCCCGAGGCTCATGCGGTTGAGCTCGACGGCTTCGTCCCCCGAGAAGATGTAGCAGTGCTTGCAGCGCTGGTCGCAGTCGTCGAGGAGGTGCCACTGAAACGAGAAGGTCGGGCGTGCCATGTGCTCACTCCTTTCGAAGCGGGCGCCCGCTTTTGCGGGCGCCCCTTACGCTTCTGCTTTTGGCGGCTGCCTTAGAAGCGGTCGTTCGCGCCGCAGGCCGAGGGGCGCAGGTCGGAGGCGCCGCAGGCGGAGGGTCGAAGGTCGCTCGCCCCGCAGGCAGAGCTGCGATTGTCGGAGGCTCCGCAGGCGCTGCTGCGGGCGTCGGAGGCGCCGCAGGCGGAAGAGGCGGTCGTGCTGGTCCAGGATGCGAAACGGTCGAGTGCCATGGTCTGTTTCCTTTCGTTCGTGCGCGGACCCTTTCCGCGCCCAATCCAAGTATGCGGGCCCTGTGCTCGAAAGGGTATTTCAATGATGCTATCATTGATGCGATTAAAGAATCAGTGCAAGGGGGACCGACTGTGAACACGACGCAACTCGAGTGCTTCGTCCAGGTGGCCGACAACCTGAACTTCAGGAGGGCGGCAGACGAGCTGCACCTCTCGCAGTCGACGGTGTCGAAGCAGGTCGCCTCGCTCGAGGAGGAGCTCGGCGGCGCCCTGTTCGTCCGCACCACGAGGGACGTGGCGCTCACTGCGTTCGGCGCGTCCTTCCTGCCCGATGCGAGGGAGATCCTGCGGATGTCCTACGCGGCCGCCGAGCGCGCGCGGAAGAAGGCCGAGGGAACGGAGCTCGCCATCGGCTACTCCGATCCGAACGACCTTCTGCGCCTCGCCACAGTGCTCGACAGGCTCCGCACAGAGCACGAGGGCTTTCACGTGACGCTGAGCCTCGGGGCCCGGGATGCGAACCTTGACCGGCTCGTGCGCGAGCAGCTCGACATCGTCCTCGGGTTCAAGAGCACGGTGCCGGAAGGCGGCGGCATCCTGTTTAAGCCGTTGAATACGGCGGGGCTCAGCTGCATCGTGCGCAAGGACTCGCCCCTGGCGGCCCTCGACGAGGTGGGCCTCGAGGAGGTCTCCGGCTATCCGCAGGTTGTCTGCCTGCCGGCGAACATCCGCAGGAAGGGCTCCGCGGCCCAGGGTGCAATCCCCAAAACAGACGAGGCGGACACCATCACGTGCTCGACAACCACGGAGGCGTTCTGCCTCGTCGACGCGGGCTTCGGCTACGCTCTCGTTCCGGAGGTCGAGACTATGCCCGATCCGAACCAGAAGGCGCTTGCGTGGCGCGGGAGTCCCGTGGCGACGTTCGGTGCGTATGTCCGCAATGCCAAGCGCGGCGGCCTCGTCCCGCGCTTCCTGGAGATAGCGAGAGAAGAATATTGAAGTGGACCCTTGATTCCGCACAACCCTTAGGCGACGAGCTTGGCAGCGTATTCCATGGGGGTGAGCCAGTCTAAGCGGGCCTGGCCCCTCTCGTTGTTGTAGTGGTCGATATAATCGTCGACGAGAGTGACGATTTCTTCATGCGACATCTGGCTCGTATCTCCAATTTGCTCCTTCATCCTTCCCCAGAACGACTCGATCGGCGCATTGTCCCAGCAACATGCCTTTCTCGACATTGACTGGCTTATCCCAAGCTCCTCGAGCTTGTCCCGGTAGGCACGGGCGGTATAGTGGACGCCCTGGTCACTGCACGCCCAGATGCCGTCTGGCAGCTCGATTTCCTTCAGCTGGTCATAGGTATCGAGCACGAGCTGCTCCTCCATGGAGTTCGAGGTCACGTGGGCCAGTACGATGTCGGTTTCGCAGTCGATTACTCCAGAGAGATAGCTGAACCCATCGCGTCCTGGCAGATAGGTTATATCGGTCGAGATGACCTTGAGTGGCCGCCCTCGGCGGAATTGCCTGTTCACGACGTTGGCGGCCACCTTGGGCAGCCCGTCTGTGCCGATGGGGTGGCAGGGATTCTTCCTCTTGCGCTTGGGCGCGAGGTCGTACTTGCGGGCAATGCGCTGCGCCTTCTTGCGGCTCATTACGACGCCCTGTCTGCGGCGGAGGCAGTCGACGACCTGACGGCCTCCCTTCTTGAGGCCACGACAGCCATATGCGGCCTCGGCCTGCTCTTTCGCTTCGAGGTCGGCCTTCTCGCGTGCGGCGCGGCCGGGCGCGGCGGCCATCCGGTCGCAATAGCCGCGTCTGGAGACCTCGAGCGCCTCGCAGGCCGCGCTCACGTTGAATGCGGGATCATCGGTCCTGAGCCGGAAGATCACCTCGAACCTCTCCTCCATCTCGGCGACCCTCCTGTCCCTGGACGCCCTGATGGCAGCGCATCTCTCGGATGCACGTCCGCGCTCCCGGGCACGTATGTCGTCGCGGGTCGGATTCTTGTCATCGGTCAAGCATGGCGCGTCTTTCGTCTCGGCCTCGCGCCAGTGCGCACAAGCGCGCTCGATGCGCTTGTAGCCGATCAGCTCGGCCTTAAGGCCGGCAGACTCGAATATGGCCCTTGGCCTCTCTCCCTCATGGTGGCGACGCATGAATTCGCGCTCGAATTCCTTGGAATAGGTGATCCTCGGCGGCTCGGCTCGCTCCACGGCATCGAGCGAGCGCAGATGCCTGAGTTCTTCTTCGGTGAACATTCCTTTGTGCATTGACAAGCCCTCTCTACTAGGGCTCGCCGCCAGGTTTTACTTGACAATCAATCTTGGTGTGCGGAATGCGGGGTCCAGGTCAAACCTTGCAGCCCGCGCAATGCCAAGCTTGCGCGCTAGTCCGGCATCCCAGCTTCGGTTCGGTGACTTGCACGAAGCCCTCAGCATTCCGCGCGTTCTCGAAAACGCCGGGAACCCGCTCCGCGAACCCGAAAGCGCCGTCTTTGCTGGCAAACAACCAACCTCGTTCCATGCTCGCGCCACATTCAGGGCAGTTCATAGTTGCTCCTTTCCATGCATTTTGTTTTCGGTCGGGCTTACAGCGCAATAACTCTCGCGATTTCCACGGCCATGATCTTCACGGCAACGCCTGACGCCATAAACCAAAAACAGAGTTCTTTGGCCTGTTGCGAGTCGACGATAAGCAGAGCGATTGCAGACGCGATTATGACAAGGGCGCCAATGCACCCTACAACGGTTGGGATGCTGACCAATGGGAACAGCCCTGCCGCGCAGCTCCCGTCGATGGAGAACTGAATGGTCTTGTCCAACCCGTCGCGCGCCGCCGCAAAACAGCAAACGACAAGGCCGAACGCAAGGAGCAGCAGGCCCCGCATTCCCCAGTGCTGGACACTGCCGCGGCTGACGACCGTATAGCCGATGAAGACAACAAGGGCAAGAATCATGAACGTTGTGGCTATGGTAGTTGTATCGCCGAAGTAAAGCTTCGTCATCGGGAACCCTCCTTGCCTGCTGCGCAACAAGCTCTTCCTGCTTCCATCTGGTCGATAAATCGGCTTACATGATCGTCCAGCAGCTCCATCGCGCGCGCTTTGCTCATCCCCCCGTCAGACAAGCCGTACAACAGGAACATCGGCCCATAGAACTCCAGTGCAAGATGCCAAGCCGCTTCTTTAGAGCCTGTAATTTCAGCGAACACCGACGCCATGTATTCAATGGGACCGCTCGCCAAGTACTTTTGGTAAAGCCCTGCCATGCCCGAATCCCGATACTGCTCCAAAGTCAGCATCCTGCGAAAACGGGAGGGGAACTCCTCCTCCGTCCAATGCAGGAACTGTGCCTTGCTGTATGCGCGAATCTTCTCGACGGGAATCTCCTTATAAGCGGCAGCGCCGCCCAGCTCATTCCCCGGCATTGAGAAACGCTGCGACCGTTCAGAGTCCAGCTCGTCCATTCGCGCAACGATACAATCCAAGATTTCTTGTTTGCTGGCGAAATGCTTGTAAAGGGCGGCCTTCGTGATTCCGACCTGCTTCGCGATATCGCTCAAAGACGCGCCAAGATACCCCCTTTCAGAGAACAACTGAAGTGCCGATTCCATGATTCGATCCTTTGTGCTCGGTTCCATGTCAGTCCTCTCTATGTAGGTGACCGTACGGTTACCTATTATAGTTACCGTTCGGTCACCTGTCAAGAAGGCATGCAGGAAGCTGGAGAGACAGGCGATCTGATCGAGAGCGTAGACGCCACTTCGATCTGAGTATCAAATGAGTTTCAACGGAAACGCCCCTCAAGGACTGCCTAGCTGTTGTGTGCCATGACGTTGTCTACACCGAAGATACGAGATATCGGCGGGAGACCCCCGCAGGCGCTGTGGGGCCTGGCCCAATCGTGGCGGTCGATGAAGGATGAGAGGGCGGCTGGGGCGGTCCGACAGCAGCTCGCCCGCCTCTGCCCTCGCGATCCACTTGTGGGCCGTCTGCCTGCTCACGCCCGCCTCCCGGGCGACGGCGGACACGCTCTCGCCGGCGCGGACGAGCTCGACGAGCCTCTGTCGCCCGCGGGGCGCGAGCCGTGAGTTAGAACGCTGGAGCAAGGGGCCCCTCTCGCTGCAACCTTCGACAAGTCACAGCTTGGAGGAGTCCTCCCCTTTTGTCACGTCATGTGTCAACAACCTGTTGGCACATGACAGCTAGCTCTGTATAGCAGTCCGTCTTCTTTAGCCTTTCGAAACGATTCCGTTTCTCCCTGTCAGGCTGGTACTTGAATGGGTGGATGCTCTTCGGAAGGTTCTCTCGTTCCCAGGGGATGGGCACGCCCCAACCCGCCCCGGTATCGACCACGATACTCATTTCTCCGCGAGGCCTCCCGGTCTTCATGATGTTGAGAAGCGGATATCTCTTCTGCTCGAACCAGGCAATGGTTTGAGTTTCGGCGTAGTCGAGCTGCCTCTCGTTGCCGCGTATCTCTGCCCACGGCATTCTCTTCGGGATACGGGTCGGGAATTCGTGGCGGCACTCGTCATGTGCTGTACATGTTGCGCTTTCACGTTTTTTGACTTGCCGACGTACCACATGCCGTCGGTAAGCTCGTAAGCATTTATTCCAGACGCCTGCTCGTCGGTGAGGCCGGTAGATATCGAAGCTCTTCCCTCGAGTTCGAGTTGTTTGAAATGCGGCCCATGAATCATTGGCGTTGGCATTGATGCGCCCGATTGGAATTGAGATACATCCCTACCTACTCTACCTGTTGTTAGCTCGCCGGGGTGCGGAGGGTGGTCAAGGACGTTTGATGACCTCGGATCGATTTCCACAAGGGGATGTCGTTGACCCTGACGTAACGTCATAGCTTAGAGTGTGGCCAAGACGAGCGAGGGGAGGGTCCGTGAGAACCGTGCATGAAGTCAGCGAGCTTGCACACGTGAGCGTGCGAACGCTGCACCACTACGACAAGATAGGCCTGCTTCGGCCAAGCGCTCGCAGCGAGGCGGGCTACAGGCTCTACGGCGACAAAGACCTGGCGCGGCTGCGGCAGATCATGCTCTTTCGGGAGCTGGAGTTCTCGCTCACCGACATAGGGGCAATTCTCGACAGCCCGGAATTCGATCGAGACAAGGCGCTCGACCAGCAGATCGAGCTTCTGGAGCTTCGTCGGGAGCGCATCGGCAACCTGATAGACATGGCAAAGGCCATGAGGGGCGGAGGGGAGAGCGCCTTGGAATTTGGGCCGTTCGACACGAGTAAGCTGGACGAATACGCCGAACAGGCGAAGGCGTCGTGGGGCAAGACCCCGCAATGGAAGGAATATGAGGAGAAGTGGGCCGGAAGGTCGAAGGGGGAGCAGGTCGCGATGGGCAGGAGCCTGATGGAGCTCTTCGTGCCGTTTGGGCGGATGTCCGCCGAAGGGGCCGACCCCTCGTGCGAGGAGGCGCTGAATCAGGTCGCAAGGATCCAGGCATTCATCACCGAGAACTATTACGACTGCACCAACGAGATCCTGGCGGGGCTGGGCCAGGCATATGGCAGCGGCGGCGACTTCACGCGGAACATCAACGCGGCGGCCGGTCCCGGTGCCGCCGAGTTTGCCGCTGCCGCGGTGCGCGCGTACTGCGACCGAGCGTAGGTTGCGAGAAGCCCATCCGTCAACGCCTAGCTGTCATGTGCCAACAGGTTGTTGACACATGACGTGACAAAAGGGGAGGACTCCTCCAAGCTGTGACTTGTCGAAGGTTGCAGCGAGAGGGGCCCCTTGCTCCAGCGTTCTAACTCACGGCTCGCGCCCCGCGGGCGACAGAGGCTCGTCGAGCTCGTCCGCGCCGGCGAGAGCGTGTCCGCCGTCGCCCGGGAGGCGGGCGTGAGCAGGCAGACGGCCCACAAGTGGATCGCGAGGGCAGAGGCGGGCGAGCTGCTGTCGGACCGCCCCAGCCGCCCCTCGCGCCTCGCGAGGCTTACGCCCCCGACGTGGAGGCGAGGGTCGTGGAGGCCCGCCGCGCCCGTCTGCTCGCCCATTACAGTCAGAGTTGTATTGCTTCACTTAGAAGTGGACCACCCCGTCACCGATATTTGAGCCGGTACCGTCACGAGAACTGAGCCACGTTGACGGGGCGGTGCCGGAATGATGACCGGGCACCGCCAAGCTCGGGTACAGTCCTCGCCAGAGGTTTGCCCAAACCCTGGATGAGGACGGTGGAAGGATGACGATGCCCAAGTCAACAAGAGAATGTATCAGAGAGATGTCCATAAGGGGCTCCTCGCAGAGGGAGATCGCTGTGTTTGATAGCCTCCTAATTGCACAAAAAAGCAGAGCGGCTTTTCACTCGTGAGCATGAAAAAGTTTCACAGATAAGCAAGAGGGACACGTCCTGGCACCGCACACATTGCCATGCTCGATTC
>Ga0256406_1004271_pt1 | contig 16643 bp, 22 predicted proteins | sample RumenRJG_03DNA_FD_185986 | JGI IMG/M metagenome (GOLD analysis project Ga0256406, IMG submission 185986) | Bovine rumen microbial communities from Lethbridge, Alberta, Canada - RJG_03 | ecosystem: Host-associated > Mammals > Digestive system > Stomach > Rumen | place: Canada: Alberta | collected... | reverse complement strand
TGAACAGATTCCATTTACCTGTGCGGAGATCCCAAAGCTTAAAATGCCAATTAACCTCTATGAGGCATATAGCTCATGATATTTTGGTGTTTACAGCCTCATCAACTAAATCTTTGAAAATAGCGTTCAACTTAAAAAACCGCATCTGCGGTTTCTCTTCATGGATGCATCAGCCTTTGTTTTTTCTGCTGGCGGGATGACATCCCATAGCTGACCATCGCCAGAACCAGTGTTGCAGAAGTTGCGGCCAACAGTGCCTTTTCGGTAGGCTTCAGTCTGTTCCAGCTGATCTTGGCCAGTTCGCTGACTGCATCAATAATAATCTTCATCTTTGCGTCCTCCTTCAAGACATCTGTCTTCGAAATAATCATAGCGGGCAGACGTATTGTTTTCAATCAGCCATCTATGTGCAAATGTCTGCATATTATACAAAAATAAAAAGCTGTGCAGCCACAGCTCAGGCCTTCGGTTCTCTGCCCTTTCCATAGATGACAACAGCCAGAAATCCAGGTCCGATATGTCCCATGATCACCGGGCCAAGTCTGTACAGTCCAACATTGTGCAGATCCGGATAAGCAGCCATGAATTCCTGACGGAATGCCTCACCATCTTCCTTTTCACCAGAGAAGATCAATGCCGTTTCATGCTTTGGCGTCTCATCTGTCATAGATTTTGCGACATCCTCAATCAGGGTATGCAGGCATTTCTGTCTGCCTCTGATCTTGTTATAAGCAACAAGTTTACCATCATCATCCACGATGATCAGCGGCTTGATGGAAAGCAGAGATCCAACAATGGCAGACGCATTGGAAAGCCTGCCGCCGCGGCGCAGCCACTTGAGATCATTGACCATGAAACGGCCGACAAAGTTGTTCTTGTTTGTTTCAATCCAGCTGACAACTTCATCAAAATCACTGCCGCTTTCATGCATGGCAACTGCCTCTTTCAGAAGTAAACCAAGAATCAGTGTCACTGCGTTTGTATCAATCACGGCAATCTTTCTGTCCGGATATTTTTCCTGCAGATCACGGGATGCCATGACAGCATTGGAAAAAGAAGAAGACAGCGCTTTTGTCATATCAAGAAAAATAATATCCCTGCCCTGCTGCAGGATCTTCTCAAAGAACTGCTCATAGGCATATACAGAAATGGCAGCTGTAGAAACCGGCTTATCCTGTTTCATCTGATCCAGAATAAATTCCTTTGTTTTCTCTGTGCAGTCATCATTGTAGGAATGATCATCGATAATAAATGTATATGAAATAAATGGAACCTGATGTTCATCAAGCCAGGTGCGGTCCAGATCACAGGTTGATGCAGTTGCAATCACATAATCACGCATGGTTAACTCCCCTTCTTGCAAGCCGATGGTATTTTACCATGGCTGCAAAAGAAAAAACAGGGCTGTGAAAGCACCTGTTCATGCCAGTGTTTCTTTGCGCAGGGGATGAATTCTCGCCAGTACCATTTTTGCAATGATGCCGGTGATGATTCCCATTGGAATGGATGCCAGCAGCAGATATGGCAGTAAAACGGCAATACCAGGCTGCATGTAGAACAGAGCCACAATAATCACCTGTCCACAGGAATGGGCAACGGCACACAGAATCGATGTAAACAGCAGAGACGCATGGAAATGATCCAGGATGATCAGGACAATGCTGGATAAGACAACGCCTCCCAGCGAGATCCAGAATACCGAGCCAAAGATCGTGCCCTGCATCAGTGTGGATATGACAACCCGCATGGTATTGACGATAATCATATCCCTGACACCAAGCAGCTTAATGGTAATCAGAGCAATGATATTGGCAAGGCCGATGCGCAGAATGCCAAACAGCAGCGGTCCGATGAAGATGGACTCTACCAGAGAAAGTGTGATTGCCATGGCGGAAAGCAGTGCCAGCCAGACAAAGTGTTTCGTCTTGTTATTTCTCATTTGCTGGATGAACCCTCCTGCACAACCACAATGTTGTTTGGCAGGCAGGTGATCGGCAGATATTCGCCAGGTCCAACCCAGCCCATCTGATGGCAGATATGATTCGGACACTGTTCATTGGTCACATGCCACTTGTCATCCTTGACCTCTACATCCAGGGTGCCATAGTCACCTTTAACGGTATAAACCGCATCCTTGGCAGGATCAAACTCTTTCACAATCTGATCGCGGTAATAGATTGCAACCGTCACCCCAGATCCAGCATTTTTCTTCTGTATCAGTTTGATGATGCCCAGGGCAGCCACAGCCGCCACCACCAGCACAATTAAAATCTTAATTTCTTTCTTCTTCATATTCTGCTAAATATCCCAATATCAGACATACAGCCCGACATGGACCATATTCTAGCATTTTCAGTCAGTCTTTCCAAATTTCCAGCTTATTCATCAGCTGTATATGTCACCCATTCACCGCCATCATCCGCAATCCATTTCTCACTGCCGATGCAGTACCATGTATAGCTGCCATCTGTTTCAATCTCATACACATCATACTGATCATCCTTCTGCACAATGCCAAGCACACCGGCATCCGTATTAGGCTCGGTTCTGATCTTGATCGTATCCGCAGTAATGACAGCCTTGCCAATCGGCTGACCATCGGCTCTGGCAGTTTCTCTGGCAGCCTGGGCACTTGCGGATTCCGTGGCACCTGCAGTTGGAGAAGCTGAAGCAACAGCCGTCTTTGCCGGTTTTCTGGATACAGCTGCCACGATACCGACAACCAGCACAATCACGACAAGTGCGCTCAGGATCATGATCAGCATCCGCGTGACAGGCGGAAAACGCTTCAGCAGATGTTCGAAGTTCACACCGGTATGTTCCCCCTTTTCAGATGCTTTCCTTGTTTCCGTTTTCTTTTTCGGCGTCTTTTTCTTCTTCGGCATCTGTTTCTTTGATGGTTTTTGCGCTGCATCATCTTCTGGATCACGCTGCACAGTATGATGGTTTCCTGTCAAGGGAAACAGCTTGGTTGTATTGTCACTGCCATCCGGTGCCCAGTCCAGTGTCTGGGTTTCTTCCTCCGGCTCATCGACAATCGTAAAATCTGTGGTGCCGCAAACCGGGCATTTCTCTTTGGACATAGGAACACGGGTGCCGCACCCTCTGCAGACTTTGTATTTCATTCTTCTTCACTTGCCTCTCGTGTTTATTGTACCTTTTACCGCCCGAAAAAAAACAGAGAATCTTACTTCCCTGCTTTGGCTGCTGCAATCGCATCCATTGCGTCTACATAACCTGCAAGGCCATGGCCCTTAATCTGGGTAAGACAGTATGGAGCAGCATAACTGTGATGGCGGAATTCTTCGCGGCTGTTGATATCACTGATATGAACCTCCACAACCGGAATCGGTGCAATGGCTTTTACGGCATCGGCAATGGCAATGCTTGTATGCGTATAAGCACCCGGATTCATGACCACGCCGTCATAGCCATTTAAGTACGCTTCCTGAATCCAGTCTACCAGATCTCCCTCATGGTTGGACTGGCGGCAGTCTACTTCAATCTTTCTCTTCTCTGCTTCCTGCTTGATCATCTCGATCATGCACTGATAAGACACCGTCCCATAAATACCCTTTTCACGGATGCCGACCATATTCAGATTCGGTCCGTTCAGCACCATCAGCTTCATTTCTTTTCTTCTCCTTTTTCCTGATCCTTGTTAAAAGCTTTACGCCGCTTTGTTGCCAGTATGAGCTTCTGTTTCATGCGGTCATAATCCTCATCCTGAATCAGCTTTTCAAACGACTTCATCTCTGCCACAAAGGCATCAATTTCACGGCTCAGATTATCCTTGTTCAGCACAAACAGCTCCGGCCACAGTTCTTCATTGATGTTGGCGATACGGGTCAGATCACGGAAGGAATCACCTGTATAGGCAGCCAGATGTGTATTGTCTGCCACATTCATAAGGGAAACAGCAATGACATGTGTTAACTGTGACAGAAAGCCGATCATGCGGTCATGTTCTTCCGGGCTGAGTTCTGCGATGCGTGAAAAGCCAAGAATTTCTGCCAGCTGATGGGCTGTGGCAATCGCAGCAGCCGTATTGTTTTCGCCAGGAACGATGATGAAGTTGGCACCAAGGAATCGCTTTTCATCTGCATAGGCAAGACCGCGGCTTTCCCTTCCCGCCATAGGATGGCAGGCAATATACTCAACGTCTTTGCGCAGCTGCTGATTGACTGCCTGCATGACCTCACGCTTGACGCCTGTCACATCACTGAGCAGACACCCGGATTTCAATACATCCTGATGCTCTTTGAGCCAGTTGATGAATGTATGTGGATACAGACAGGAAACGACAATATCGCAGGCAGACAGAAGAGATGGATCCGTGCTGCCTTCCGTAATCCAGCCGTTTTTTTCAGCTTCCTGCAGAGCGGATGTATTAATATCAACAGCAAGCACTTTGTAGTGTTTTGCGGAAAGTGCCTTGGCATAGCTGCCGCCAAGAACACCTAAACCGATGATGCCAAATACGGTTGTGTCAGTGATCATATGAAATCTTCGCTCCTGTACGGGCGAGGTCCTGATAGAAGTCCGGGTAGCTTTTGTTTACTGCCTGGGCATCTTCAATCGTGATGGGCTGCTCACTGCAGGCTGCCAGAATGCTTAATGCCATGACAATGCGATGATCGTTATGGCCAAGCACTGCTGATGGCCGCAGGACGCCCTTCCCGCCGTGTACGTATACTGTATCACCATCGTCTTCCAGCATACAGCCAAGCTTTGCCATTTCTTCCTTCATACAGGCAATCCGATCACTTTCCTTGATGCGCAGTCTGCCTGCATGCAGAAATGTACTGTCACCCCTGACACAGGCGGCCATGGCAAATTCCATCGGGCCTAGATCCGGGCAATCCCCCAGATCAATCACAGCCCCATGTGGATCAGCGGCATGGATATGGTAGCCATTGGGAATTTCGCTCACTTCGGCGCCAAAGGCACGCATATGATCCAGTATGACATGATCACCCTGGTGAGAGTCATGGTCCATATTGAGGATGTCACCGTCTTTGCCGCTGATCAAAGCCAGAGCCGCAAAGAACGCTGCCTGGCTGTCATCACCCGGCACCGTATACGCGGGCATGTGATAGGCCTGATTCCCCGGGACTGTAAAGGTATTGCCCTGCCGGTTCACACGGATGCCTGCTTTATGCAGGATATCCAGTGTCAGACCGACATAGCTTTCTGATTCAAAGGGTTCTGAAACGATAATCCGGCTTTCACCAGGCAGCAGCGGCAGTGCAAACAGCAGGCCGCTGATAAACTGGCTGGAAACATCTCCTGCCGCCTGATACGTACCGCAGGACAATGGTCCTTCTGCATATAGAATGTCACCTTGTTTTTCAAAGCGCAGACCCTGTTTTGCAAAAAGATCTGCATAAACAGACTGAGGCCGCTGCATCAGCCGGCCATGTCCTGTAAACGCTGCGGTACCGGGCTGGGCAGCAAACAGAGGAATCAGAAAACGAAGTGTGCTGCCGGACTCACCGCAGTCAATGGGCTGCGCAGGAATTGCACCATGACTGCAGCCATGTACAAGCCAGTCTTCTCCATCTTTTGCAAAGGAGGCGCCGCGCATCTTTAGTGCGTGCATGGTTGCTGAAGTATCGTTGTTGTCAGCCACATGATGAAGGCGGCATGCCGTGCTGCTTAATCCAGCCGCAATCAGTGCCCGGTGGGACAGGGACTTGCTGGCAGGAAGACAGACAGAAAAGTCATGCAGGTTTCCTTTTGAGACAGTGACGTTCATCTGACTTCACGGTCAACCGCTTCTGCCACTCTGCGGCAGCGCTGCACAAGATGGGCAAACTTTTCCGGCTTGAGTGACTGGGCACCATCGCTCCATGCACATTCAGGATGATCATGTACTTCAATGATCAGGCCATCTGCACCGGCTGCCACCGCAGCCAGTGATACGGCTTCCACATACTTCCAGTCGCCGGTGGAATGGGAAGGATCGATGACAATCGGCAGATGTGTCTTTTCCTTGATGATTGGAATGACGGCAAGATCCATGGTGTTGCGGGTATATTTCTCAAATGTGCGGATACCTCTTTCACACAGTATGACATTGGGATTACCGGAAGCCATGATATATTCAGCGCTCATGATCCAGTCTTCAATTGTTGCGGACATCCCTCGCTTTAACAGCACCGGTTTCTTCATTCTGCCCACAGCCTTAAGCAGATCAAAGTTCTGCATGTTTCTGGCCCCGATCTGGACAAGATCGACATTTTCTTCGAATTCCGGAATGTGCTCAGCGCTCATCAGTTCAGAAACGATCGGCATGCCTGTCTTTTCACGTGCCTTGACCATGTCCAGGATGCCTTCATAGCCAAGTCCCTGGAAAGAGTATGGTGAAGTACGAGGCTTGTATGCACCGCCGCGCAGGATGCATCCACCGCCATCCCTGACTTCCTTAGCGATACGGACAACCTGCTCTTCTCCTTCTACAGAACACGGGCCGCCCATAATCACAACCGGTTCTTTGCCGCCGATTGGAATGCCGGCAACATTGACAATTGTATCCTGGGGATGGAACATGCGGTTGGCCAGCTTATACGGTGCGGAAACTCTCTGGACATTCTCAACCCATTCATTGGCCAGAATGTCACGTTCATCCAGATGGGCGGTATCACCTACCAGGCCGAAGACGTTGAAGTCTTCGCCAAGAATCATATTGACCCGCAGGCCTTTACTCTCGAAATTGGCGCGGATCTTCGCAACTTCCTGTTCAGGTGCATCTTTCTTTAATGTGATGATCATTTTCTTTCTCCAATCTTCTTCAGTATCTGTTCTGCTGTATCTTCCAGAGTGCCATTGTTCTCCACCTGGATATCACTGTACATTTCGTACAGCCCTCTGCGCTGTTCATAAAGCTTTTTCAGCGAAGCCTCATCAGCACTTAACGGCCGGTCACTGCTTGGAAACAAACTGTTTCTCTGCAGCCACACAACCACACCATGCTGTGATAACGCCTGCATGTTTTCCGGATTTTTGATAATTCCACCGCCGCAGGAGATGATCACGCCTTCTTTGTTTGCAAGTTCTCTGGCAAGTCTGGTTTCCTTTGCACGGAAATATGCTTCACCATGGGTTTCAAAACATGTGCGGATACTGGTGCCAAGCTGCTGTTGCAGCAGTGTATCCATGTCGTATACCTGCTGGCCGCTCTGCTTGCCAAGCATCTGTGCCACGCTGCTTTTGCCAGATGTCGGCATGCCGATCAGGACGATATTGCGGCGCTCTTTCAGCAGTGTGCCAAGGCAGGCATCGATGCGCTCCTGCGGGACTTTCTGCCCGGTAAACAGGGCATCAGCTGCGGCTGCCTGATATACCAGCATGCCAAGCCCGCCTGTCGAGGGAATGCCTTTGCAGGATGCCTGAAAGCAGAGCTTTGTACGCAGCGGGTTGGCAACGACATTCACAACCCCTTCCAGATGTTCAAAGACATCCAGATCCGCCGGTGTTTCATCCATATGCGGAAACATGCCAACCGGTGTTGCATTGACCAGGAAGGAAAAACGGTTCTGCATGTCATACATCTGCTGGTAGCTGATCATGTCATCATGGGGATGCCTGGATACCATCACCGGTATGCCGCCAAGCTGTGATACACCGGCCATGACTGCCTTGGCGGCACCGCCGCTGCCAAGCACCGCCGCATGCTTTCCTTCCATATGCATGCCGGCTGTTTGAACGAGTTCCATAAATCCATCACAGTCTGTGTTATAGCCATACAGCCTGCCATCACGGTTGATGATGCAGTTGACGGCACCGATCTTTTCGGCCGTGGGGCTGATTTCATCCAGCACCGTCATCACTTTTTCTTTATATGGAATCGTGACATTGATACCCGTAAAATCTTTCTTTTCCAGAAACGGAATCACTTCATCTTCTGACAGTTCCCAGTTCTGGTAGTGTTCATGAATCAGCATGTCATGAATCTGCCATGACCATGAATGGCCAAGCGTTTTACCAATCAGTCCCAGTTTCATCCGTGAAAATACTCCCTGCCAAATCGTTCCATCATGAAGTCTGCCATGACAAGACAGGCTACACTGTCGACAACCACTCTTGCCCGGTGGATGATGGCTGGATCGTGGCGGCCATGAATGGCAATCTTCGTTTCTTCTTTCGTTGCAAAGTTAACGGTATCCTGAACCTGCGCAATGGACGGTGTTGGCTTGATGACAGTCTGAAACAGAACAGGCATGCCGTTGGTGATACCGCCATTGATGCCGCCATTGTGATTGGTCACCGTTTCAATCTTTCCGTTTCTGATGCAGAAGGCATCATTTGCCTGCGAGCCTTTCATGCCTGCAAAGCCAAAGCCTTCACCAAAGCTGATGCCTTTGACAGCCGGAATGGAGAAAATACCATGGGCAAGCTGACTTTCAATAGAGTCAAACTCCGGCTCGCCAAGTCCTGCCGGCAGCCCGATGACGGCTGTTTCCAGGATGCCGCCGACAGAATCCAGCTGTTTTCTGGCTGCTTCAATCTCTGCCTGCATGGCTTTGGCAGCCATATCATCCAGCACGGCAAACTGTTTCTGGTTCAGCTGGCTGATCTGCTCTTTGAGATGTTCGCTGTCAAATGGCAGATCATCAATGCCATGAAGCTGTCTGATATGGCTGCCGCAGAGAATTCCTTTTTCAGCAAGCATATGCTGGACAATTGCTCCGCAGGCTGTGATCGGTGCGGTGAGACGGCCGGAGAAATGACCGCCGCCGCGGGGATCTTCGAAGCCATCGTACTTGATGTGGCCGGTATAGTCCGCATGGCCTGGACGGGCAAGATCTGCCAGGGATGAATAGTCTTTGGAATGTACATTGCTGTTGTCGATCACAAGGGCAATGGGTGTTCCCTCACTGTATCCGTCTTTGACACCGGACAGAATATGAACCTGATCGGCTTCCTGCCGTGCGGTGGAGATTGTGCCGACTGCCCTGCGCAGCTGCATGCGTGAGGCAATGTATTCCTCATCAATCTTCACGCCGCCTGGCAGGCCATCCAGTATGGCGCCAATGGATGGTCCGTGGCTTTCTCCAAACAACGTGATTTTCAGATGTCTGCCGAAAGTATTACTCATGGTACAGCCTCTCTTTCAGTTTTGGCAGCGGCCAGTCTTCCAGATGGCCTTTGCCAATCTCATCTACCTGCACAATTGTGACATGATCATGGTCTGCCTTCTTGTCATGACATAACAGCTGATAGACAGCTTCAGGATCATATGTGCAGGAAACCGGGCAGTTCATCCGTTCCAGCACTGCCTGTAAGCGTATTTTCAGCTCTGGGTTATTCATGATCATCATCATACCCATGCCGACACATTCTCCATGGTAATAGCCGTTCAGGCCAAAGTAGGATTCCAGGGCATGGCCGTATGTATGACCGAAATTCAGCAGTTTGCGGATGCCGCCTTCCCGTTCATCCTGCTCCACGACATCTCTTTTGATCTGCAGACAGCGTGCAATGATTTCATCAATATGATCCAGATAGTCATCGTGTTCAAAGATGGCAAACAGCTGTGGATCAAAGGTCAGTCCTTCTTTGACTGCTTCCACCAGGCCATTGTGCAGATGACGCACAGGCAGTGGGGCAAGCAGATCGGGATCTACCAGAACCAGATCAGGCTGCCAGAACGCACCGATGCTGTTTTTGACGCCATTGAAGTCAACGGCAGTCTTGCCGCCGATGGAAGAATCAATCATGGCAAGTGAGGTCGTCGGGATATTGATATACGGAATCCCGCGCATGTAGGCTGCGGCCGCAAAACCTGCCATATCGCCGGTGACGCCGCCTCCTAATGCAATCACGGTATCTTTTCGGCCGAGATCATGCTCTAACATATCTTTGAGAATCTGCTGCCAGGTTGTCAGATTCTTGGATTGTTCACCATGCGGAAACACATACATGGCAGCCTCCGGGTACTGCTGCTGCAGCGTATTGCGGAAGGCAGCAGGCACACCGTCTTCTGAAACAAGATAGACATGGCCATGACGGCCGATCAGGCTGGATGCCTTCTGCAGCAGACCGCGTTCCAGCATGACAGTATACTGTTTCTGTTTTGTCTTTACCTCGATTTCCATTGTTCCTCCTTGAACAAAAAAGCCATACGGCATCATCCGTATGGCTCGTAAGATCTTGCTTTCCATCAGATAATGCCGGATTCATCACGAAACGGGCAATATCTTTCAATCGCCCGGGCTATCTAAAGTAATAAAAGCAAGCTCTGTATGTTTTGCTCATGGGCCAATTATAAGTCCGGCTTTCTGAAAAGGCAATCAGATATTTCTGAAAGAATGTTACAAAGATGCGGCACGGTAAGAGCCAAAACTGCGGAGTTCCACGCAGTACTTCTTCATCTGCTCCAGTGCCTCTTTGACCACAGGATCCGCCGGTGTCCCCATGATATCGACATAGAACAGATATTCGAACATCTTGCCTGGGATCGGTCTGCTTTCCAGCTTTACCATGTTGATCTGTTTATCTGCCAGTGAGGCAAGTGCACGGTACAAAGAGCCTGGTTCATGATTGATGACAAGCATCAGGCTCGTCTTGTTGGCATCTGCCGGGATATCGTCCTTCCATGTCACAACAAGAAAGCGGGTCGTATTTGTTTTGGAATCCTGAATAGCATGGCATAATGCCGGCAGATGGTAATACGCAGAAGCAGCAGAAGAGCCGATTGCGGCCTTGGAGAAATCTTTGCAGGCTTTGATATATTCCACGGATTTTGCCGTATCCTGGTAAGGAACAGAGCGAATGTCAGGATGTGCCTCAAAGAACCCCTGGCATTGAGAGAGTGCCTCCGGATGAGAATAGACTTCTTTGATATCAGACAAAGAGGCACCCGGTAATGTGATCAGATCCTGCACAATCGGGACAAGTACTTCGCCAACGGCATGGACGTGATAGTACTTGAACAGATCATAGGTGCGCGCAATGATGCCGGTCGTTGTATTTTCTACCGGCAGAACAGCATCATCAATCGCATGATTTTCCAGATCCTGCATGATTTCCACGAAGTTCCGATATCCCTTTGCCGCAATGCCTTCTTTGCCAAAGTACTGATACACGGCCATTTCACTGAAAGTACCATGTGCTCCCTGCATGCCAACTGTCTTCATAATGTCTCCTTTGAATGGATATAATGAATGATAGTATGACAAAACCGTTTCTGCCAGCACCAAAAAAAGCAAATATGATTCTCTGCGGGATCATCGTCCCTGTGATCACTGCTCTTCCTCTGCTGCTCAACAATCCCATCAGATACAACTGGACCGGACTGCTGCAGATGCCTTCCTGGCGTCCGGCAATCCTGATGATTACCTGTCTTGACGGGCTGCTGTGCCTGCATGCAATCCATATGCTGCAGAAGAACACTGTCATAAAACATGAAAGGTTTCTGATCATCCTGTTGGCAGTGCTGATGGTCAGTGCCATCTGCATGCCATATTCGCATTCTGCGTCTCTTTCAGCACAGATGCATATTCTGCTCGCTCTGGCTGCATTTATCCTGCTGCAGTATTTTCTGTATGCATTGCGTGATCTCAACAGGAATGCATGGATGTGGTATCTTGCCTGCCTGTTTGCAGCAGTACTGCTGATCGTGACATATGATGCCATCACCGGTCTGGCAGAGCTGTGCTTATGTTTTGGTGTATGCGGCTTCTTTGCCATCTGCTTTGCAAAATAAAAAAGCTGACTGATATCAGCCAGCATAGGTTCGTCTTAGTTCTGGAAATACTTTTTACGCTCAGGGCTCAGGTTATCGCAATAATAACGCACTGTCATGTTTGCGTCTGTATCACCCTTCGGCTCAACAATGAATGTATCGCCCTCCAGCATGCAGTTGCGGATTGCCTGGCATACTGTAGCAAGGTTATCAAGTCCTGCTTCCACTTCAGTCAGAAGATCATCAGCCTTGATCTCGATATAAAGCCAGTCCATACCATTGGCTTCGCCCTTCTTCCAGTTAATGATGTCTTCATAATCTTTTACAGACTTCATGTTAACAGCAGGCTTAGCTTCCTTGACTGGTTCTGTCTTCTTGACTTCTTCCTTCTTAACCTCTTCCTTGCGGACGGCCGTTTCCTTCTTCACTGTCTTCTTAGCAGTTGTTTTTCTGGCAGCTGGCTTCTTCGCAGCAGTCTTCTTCACGGCAGTCTTCTTTGCAGCAGCTTTAGTTTCAGTCTTCGTTTCAGCTTTAGCAGGTTCTTTCACTGCAACTTTTGCGGCTGCTGATGCTTCTTTTACTCCTGTTTTCTTCGCTGGCATATGAGCACCTCCCTATGGACTACTTGCCATTTGCATTATAGCATAATTTTTTGCATGCAATCCCTTTTCTACCACTATTTATGCCCTTTTACGCGCATGCAGGCGGTCATATCACACATAATACAGCCAAACATTACTTTTTCGTGCTACCATGAGTGCAGAAAAGGCAGGGGTATTTATGATCATCGACAGCAAGGGAATGCGGCAGCTGGAAGCTTCATCTGGCTTTACTAATGCACAATTGATGGAAACAGCTGGAAAAGCATGTGCAGACTGGATCAGCAGCCATTTTTCCACCTGCCGGAATATTCTGCTTCTATGCGGCAAAGGCAATAATGGCGGTGATGGTTTTGTCATCGGACGCATACTGGGGTCTGCCTTCCATGTCACGGCTGCCTGCGTGGATGGTGCCCCTGCCACCAAAGAAGCGCAGGATGCCTTCACCTTGTTATCATGTGATGTTCTTCAGGATCCGGATGCCATCCTGCAGGCGGCACAGCACACGGATCTGCTGGTAGACTGTGTGTATGGCGTTGGGTTCCATGGCGCCCTGTCCGCTCACATGAAAAAGCTGTTCTCATCGATTAACAATATGCACCTGTATGTATGCAGCATTGACATCAACAGCGGTGCTGAGAGTGACAGCGGCCGTTATGATCCGGATGCGATCCGTTCTGATGTGACCATTGCCCTTGACTGCTATAAACCTTTTCATATGCTGCGCAAGGATCATCAGCTGTTCAAGCATGCATACATGGTGTCACTTGGCATTCCTCATCCTGACCATTCTGCTTTTCTGGAAATGAACGAGGACAGCTTCTTCGCTGGGTATCCCAGGAAAAAAGAGAATGCCTATAAAGGGACCTTTGGCAAGACGACAGTCATTGGCGGCAGTTATGGCATGGCCGGCGCTCTGGGCATGAATATCATTGGTGCAAAGACGGTTGGTGTTTCCTATCTGAATGCCGTATGTCCGCATGAGATCTACCCTGTTGTGGCTTCCCGTTTTCTGACACCGGTCTTTCATCCTTTTGGCGATCAGGATATGTACAGGGTCATTGAACCGCTGCTCTACGATACAAGGGCAATTGCCTTTGGGTCCGGCGCTGTCAATATGCCGAAAAAGGAAGAAATTCTGGATCTTGTTCTGCAGGCAGCTGATTGTCCGGTGGTGCTGGATGCCGAAGCAATCCGCCTGCTGAACCATAATTATTACATTCTGCGCTTTGTACATGAGCCTGTTATTCTGACACCGCATATTGGTGAATTTTCTTCCCTGATCAACCGGCCTGTGGATGTGATCCAGCATGACCGGATTCATCTTGCCCTGCAGTTTGCAAAAGACTATAAGGTGTTCCTTGTATTAAAGGGCCCGCACACGATTGTAGCTTCGCCAACTGGTGATCTTTATATCAACCAGTCCGGCTGCAGCGGTCTTGCCCAGGCTGGCAGCGGTGATCTTCTGACTGGCATGATTGCTGGTTTACTGACGATGAACAATGATGTATTTCAGGCTGTATGCATGGCTGTCTGGCTCCACGGTTATCTGGCGGAAGAAGGCACAAAGGACCACGCTGCCAACATGCTGGATCTCAGCCGCTTCCCTGCTTTGGCTGACAGTCTGTATTTCCGCCATGGTTTCTGATCTGATAGGAAGAAGGCACTGACATGTTTGGGAAGAAGAGAAAAACGCGTGCAGACAGAGAAAGAAAACTGCAGAGAAAAGCAGCTGCACGCAAAGTGAAGGCTGAAGAGCCTTCAGGATATGATCGTTTGACAGATGAACAGAAGAAGGAAGAAGATTTTCTGTTTCTGATGGATGACATTGATGATTTTGACCAACATCATTAAGCATTCAAAAAAGGCCACTTTGGAGTGGTCTTTTCATGTGATGGAAATCAGCCTTTGAGGCCTTCTTCCTGGCGCTGCATGTTTTCAACGACAACATCATAGATGTCACCGATGGACTGTCCATATTCCAGGATTTTCCAGGGCTCATTAGTATGAAAGTGAATCTTGACGGGATCGCCATCGCCGCCAACAGCCAGCAGGCAGTCTCCTTTGAAATGATTCAGAATATAATCATGGATTTCATCTTCATCAAGATCTTCACCATCGATGAGAAGCTGGGTATCAAACTTAAACTCCAGTTTTTCCATATTTCCTCCTTGTCATCGATATTATAGCATGCGGCAATTCCTGTTTCCTGAATATCAGGAAATCTTGCTGGCAGCCCAGGTTGCCACACATGCACCAACCACTGCCATAATAATGGAACCGATGATGTTTGTATCACGCAGTCCGATCAGCCAGCCGATCAAGGCACCTACAAACGAGCCAATCAGGCCAAGAACCAGATTCTTGCCCGCATCAGAGCTGTCCTTCTGCATAATCCTATTGGCAAGATAACCTGCCAGAATACCTACAATAACTGTTCGAATCAGCCAGCCAATCATTTTCTGCTGCCTCCTTTGTTTACGCAACTATTTATAGCACTTGCCTGACCGGTGGTCAATGCCTGGCAAAAATCTTAAGAGTGTTCTTCCTGGTGGGATTCCTGTGCTTCTTTGATCCAGCGCGGCATATTTGCCTCAATCGTTGTAAAGCCAAGTCTGGCCACAGGCAGCTGTGCCTTGGGCAGGCCAGGCTTTTTCCGGTTGCGCACTCTTCCTTTATGAAGTGCCTTCAGAGACAATCTTGCCTGGTTCTGACGGGGATCAAAATCAATGATTTTCACCCGCACTGTCTCACCAACATGAACGTACTGTTCAACATCTCTGACATATCCTTCTGAGATTTCGGAAATATGGATCAAACCGCTGGTATGGGAATCAAGTGCCACAAAGGCACCATACGGCTGTATGCCGGTCACTCTGCCTTCCACGATCTGTCCTGTTCTGTATACTGTCATATCATTCTCCAGCAGTGATTATACACCATGGGCAGATATGATATACTTAAGACCGGGTGATGTTATGTATAAACCATATGGAGTAACGGCGCTGTATCCCTTCTGGTCCGCTATCGTTGCGGCACTGCTTGCACAATTATTAAAGCCACTGTTCTACTGGCTCATTCATCATGAATGGCGCTGGGGACTCTGCAAGGATTCCGGCGGCTTTCCTTCTTCACACAGTGCACTTGTTTCGGCACTTGCCCTGGCAGTTGGTATCCGTGAGCACTTCAGCTCTACGATTTTTGCCGTCACACTGTCCTTTGCCTGCATCGTTGTCTATGATGCAGCCAACGTGAGGTATTACAGTGGACAAAACATCCGGATTACGCAACAATTAGTAAAGGACGTTCAGGATAACCTGCATGTCCGGTTCATTGATCCGATCTACCAGACAAAGGTCAAGGAAGTGCTTGGCCACAAATGGGTTGAATGCTTTGGCGGCGTACTGCTGGGCTGTCTGACAGCGTTGATCTTCCATCTGGTGGCGATCAGCTGATTGAAAGGATGCAATATGAGTGAGGAGAAAAAGGAAGAGCAAATGAGCGAGGAAGAAAAGCAGGCTGCTTATGTCCGCGCTGAGAATGGTGAAGTCAGTCCGCTGACTCCGGAAGAAGAAGCTAAGAAGAAGGATGTCATGGGACGCATCGAGCATACGCTGAACAAGATCCGTCCATACATTCAGGCTGAAGGCGGCGATCTGCGTCTGCTGGATTACAGCAATGGTATTGCTTATGTATCCATGATTGGTGCATGTGCCGGCTGCATGATGGCCACGGTTGATATCTCACAGGGTGTACAGGCACTTGTGGTTGATGAAGTGCCGGAAGTACAGGCTGTCAAACTTGCACCGACTTCTTATTATTGATACAGGATGGGAGCACAGAAGTGCTCTCAATGGCGTAAACCTATAGCCAGAAGGTTTACGCTTTTTTTGAGCTTTTCTGCTGTAGTATGACCTGGAAAAATGCGCGTAAAGGAAAGCGTCTGCCAGTTTCCTGTCAGAATCTGAACATAGGTGAGTTGAATAACTCAGCGCAAGTTTGACTAACTTATTGCAACACATTAAGAAGCTTGGCCTTCTCTGAATTGGATTTTTGAAACTTTTGGAAGAAATTGCCGGAAATCGTGGCTCTTTGTTCACGGTCTCTGGCAATTTTTATGTAGAATACTGGCGGGAGGCGTCTTTCAAGGCATGACGAAAGGTACCGGTCAGTTTTGCGGATCTCTTCGGATCAATTCAGCGCAACTGGCACCTCAGATGACTCATGGGAATGATCTGGCTGGTCAGATATAGCTTCTTGTGAGTGGTTATCTGATGATTGGTGAACCGTGGTTCATTGCTTTAAGGTGTTTCATGATGGTGCTGCACCTTGGCCTTGAATTTGCTGGATATACC
>Ga0256406_1004269_pt1 | contig 16659 bp, 16 predicted proteins | sample RumenRJG_03DNA_FD_185986 | JGI IMG/M metagenome (GOLD analysis project Ga0256406, IMG submission 185986) | Bovine rumen microbial communities from Lethbridge, Alberta, Canada - RJG_03 | ecosystem: Host-associated > Mammals > Digestive system > Stomach > Rumen | place: Canada: Alberta | collected... | reverse complement strand
CCTCGTTTCGAGTTATTTGTTGTTGCAGACTTATTGTACTTCGAAAGGCGCGTCATGCGTCATTTTATTTTTCAGGGCTCAAAAGTTGTAAACTGCTGAACCATAGACTCAACCCTCGAAAATGAGTTCTTCCAATGAAAGAATCGGCACATCCGTCTTCTTGCGGAGATTCCGATAAATGGGAAGGAACTCCGTGATGACGGAAACAACGATGGCATCGACGGGAGGCAAGTCGTCCTGCAAGTCATACATCGGCAAATCCCCTGTTACAGCGTTTTTGGCACGATCGACACCATAGATGACTTTCACTTCCGTACCTTCCAATTCGTTGCGCAAGCGTTCCCCCTTCATTGCCATACCATAGATGGCAATGCGGCGGTAGCCTTTTTGCAGCAGATATGCGTCCGGATGCTTTCCTTGCTCTCTCTGTTGCATCCATCGGAGCAAAAGCCGGACTTCCCGCTTGTTTTTATAGGCCGTACGAGAAAGCTGCTGCATATATGCCTCTTGCACGAGAAAAGGCCCTTTCTCCTCTGCGGTCACAGGCATCTCCGATGTCACTGCTTTCTGCGCCGCCCGCAGGGCTGCGAGATAGGCATACCCATTTTGTTCATCCGGCTCCAGGTACATGCCCTCGCCCCACTCGTTCCAAGCATTGATGAAGATGAGGCGGTTGCCTTCCGCCAGGCTGCGACGAAGCATCGCCTGATAATATTGGCCGAATTTCTCTGGTGAAACGCCTTCGTAGACAGTGCCTTGTCCGCCCCGCCGGGGCGTATCATCATACGCGACCGTGATGCAGTCATACGTCCGCCGCCCAGGAATCCGTTTTTCCGCCAGATACCCCTGCCACAAGCGGTCATAATCCACCATCCACAAATCCTCCGGCCCACGTCGCGCATACGGCGCAAGTGCTGCTCCGCGCCCGCCGTTCCGAAGGCGTATGTCCGCATCCAGGGCAGCAGATGCACTCATCGAGAGATTCACACCCGCCACATAAAGACCTGGAATCCCTGCCTCCCGCAACCGCCCGTTCCAGAGCTCCAGCATCTCTTCCAAGCAGTAAACACTTTCCGCTCCATAGAACACAAATACGGGTTTTCCGTCCAGTTTCAAGTAACGATCATCCTTGAAGAACGGCAACAGATAATCGATATGACGCTCCCAATCCTCGCGGCCTCCAAAGACCTGCTCCACGAGAATGCCCTGCCGCTTTCTCACCGCCTCCAAGTCATCTTCCCGTTTCTTGTCAAAACGCGGTGTCCACGACCAATTCCCGCAATTGCTCCAAGTCCGCGCCCACGTCCCCGTCGCCCAGCAGAAGCAGAACGGCATCGCCACGTCCTTCCATGCCAGAAGGTTTTCTGCCGGACGTTCGAGCAGCAGCTTTTCATTGCCAAACCAATAATGATAAAAGCACAGGCAGTCCACGCCGTATTTCGCAGCCAGCCCCGCCTGCCATTCCAGAGCTCGTTTCTCCGTCAGATCATAGTAATTGCCGTCAAGCGGTTTGCGCGGCTGCACATGTCCCGGATAGAGCGGCTTCGCCGCCTGGACGGCTGTCCATTCCGTGAAGCCCTCCCCCCACCACGCATCGTTTTCCTTCGTTCGATGGAACTGTGGCAGATACATCGCAACGGTCTTGATTCGATCCATATCAATCCTCCGATTCCTATACAGAACGTCTCCTCATACTTTGGAATGACAAGAGCATCGAGGACATTCCGACAGATACTCCCGCCCTGCCTCCGTGATGCTCACATCGCCATCACGATAGCGCGGGCAAAAATCAATCAGACCATGCTCGGCCAGCAGTTCGTACGATCGGCGGACATAGATGCGCGAGAGGTCTGCGTATATGTGTTCGCCGCCTCTTGCATCTTTCAACAGGTCGAGCGCTATGCAGTCGCGTCCCTCGCGGAAGAGATATCGATCCAGCCTCAGCCAAGCCTGCTCCAGCACATCTTGCGGAATGTTCCTGCTGCCTGCCAATTCCGAAAGCAACTTTCGCGAAAAGACAGACTCCGCCGCAGCATCGCCGAAATCCTCTCGAATCGCTCGGATGCATTGACGGAGTTCTTGGAGATTTTGTTCCATTACAAAGCACCTCAAATCTATCCATCTGATTTTGCGCTCTTTTCGATGCCCGCAAGATATTTTTGCGCCGCTTCCATCACCATTTCCGGCGTAATGCTCACCATGCATTCCGGCTCCGCGAGCCCGCGTGCGCATTGATTGATATCGGCATACAGGCCATAGCAGTTATGGCAGTTTCCCGCGTGAAGGTTGATATTCTCCGGATAAGCGTAATATTCCATCTGCGTCGGGCCGAAAAGGACGAGGCACTTGGTGCCGAGCTGTGTTGCGAGATGGACGAGCCCTCCCTCGATATCAATGTGCAGGAGGGAATGTCCGAGGAACTGCGCCACCATTTCCCACCGTGCTCCGAGCGCATCATGATTTGCACCCGTGATGCGCCTTGCATCCTCCGGACCGATCTGCACAACCTCGACGTTTGGATACGTTGCTCGAAAAAGTTCTGTCAAGCGTTCAAAGTTTCGAAACGGCCATGCTTTGGCAACGAAAGCGGCGTCTCGCGCATTCCCGTTTCCAAAATTCACCGTGATATATGCCCCCGCGCCCGACTTCTGAAATTCTTCCCGTGCGCCAGCATCTTCCGGGATATGCACAGAATGGTTCTTGATGGGGATGATACCGCCATAGCTCATGCGCTGATAGCAGCCCTCTCCCCTGAAGATGCTCCGATACAACATCGTATACGCCGGCATCTGGAATGATTGCTGCTCCTCGTCTGACACCTGTTGCAAACGGCGAAGCACATCCTGCAGTTTCTCGGAAATGCCGCTTGTCTCCCTCAGAAAATCCACTTGCAACTGGATATCTCCATAGAACGTCAATGCCGCAGCATAGCGATGCATCTGCTGCGCATATCTTGTCCCAAGATTGAGCTGGATCTTCCCCACCTGCTCCATATCGGAATACAGGAACTGCAAAAAATCGACACCCTTGACGCAAAAAATGTCGATGTGAAGCTTCGAATCCAGTTCCACAAAGGTTTCCAGAAATTTCTTGTTGATGACGAAATCGCCGAATCCACCATAAAAACAGACCAGCATGCCATGTTCTTTTTTCCTTGCATGCTGACAATCGGCATCCGACTCGTCATTCTCCGCCACAGTCAGCACGGGTGGGACGGCACGTTCCCCGATGTAGACAATCTTCTCGTCAGGAATCTGCTGCTTATGCAAAACGTCAAAGAACTCTTTCAGATGGTTCTTGATACGGAGTGCTATGACGACATAGTCAAACGTCTGCGCATGGATTTCCGATGGAGCAATCACAGGAACATCAAAATCGCGATAAGCATCATGATGCTGATCGGCCAGTGCCACGACATCGCAATACTGCGTCATCCTCATCTGTGACAAATACGCCTGCCCGACGACTCCCGCACCATAAATCACGATACGGCTGCCCTTCGGTATCTTCTCAAACGGAAACAAATAAGAAAACGGCTCCATGCACAACACCTCATACGTGTTTTCCACTTGCAAAACCACGAAAATCTCTCTGCAGAGCCGCTTTTTTACACGGCATACAGCACCGTCTCAAAGCGGCTCAGCGAGTAATGGCGCAGGTAGAAGCGATAGTCAGGAGAAAGCGCCAAGATAGTCTGAGGGACTTCGAGGATATCGGATTTCTTATGGTAGACGCAAATGGCGAGTTTCGGATGGTACGTCTGGATGGTCTGGCGCGCTCCTTCGAGCGCTGCGCATTCACATCCTTCGACATCCATCTTGATAAACGTCGCTCGACGGCCGCCGAGCGCTTCGTCGATGGAGATGACGGGGAGACTCAGTTCTCCGTCTTCCTGAAAGCTTCCACTCGCCGTGCCTTTGTCCGTGAAATGAAGCTCCGTTTTCTCATTCCAGACGCCATATGGAAAAAGGGTGAACTTCCCTGATGGAACATCTGCGAATGCGGTACGGATTTTCTGCTGGTTGGACGGCGAAGGCTCAAATGCGTAGATGTGTCCGTATTCACCTGCCCATGAGGCGAAGCATTCCGATGTCTGCCCGTCAAAGGCCCCGGCATCCACAAAAACTTCATCCTTGGCAGGATGCAGCACAGGCAGGTCGAAATACTGATACTGCTCGAAACGATCCACGATGTCGCGGTCAACGCGCACGATCTGCTGTGGCGCGATGCCCATGCCACGAAGCTGTTCGACAATCTCCTGCTGATACGATGTGCCATGCCGCCGGACGGAAAGGAAAACCTGCGCGGCTGGATGTGCACAAAGCTCCTTTGGCGGGACGATTGTCACCCCCCCCCGATTTTATCCCCCACTTCTTTTCATCATTATCCAAAATTCCCGCCCAACGATGTGGCGCCAAGCGATAGACATCCCGGCCGCGATTGCCCGCGCCAAAGATGAAATTCTCCTCACAGCTTTCAATCTTAGCGCGAAGCCACTTCGCTTCCGGCAGGCCATCGACAAGTTCCTGGATGAAGCGATGATCGTCGGTCAAAGAATACATCAACCGCTTTTCAAATACGCGTTTCGATTCGCCATCAGCGAGATGCGTATAAATATCTTCAATTACCTGTTCATCCATCTGCTTCCACGCCTTTCAACAATGCCTGCACTTCGATTTTGCGAATCTTCCCCATTGGAACGCCGAGCTTTTTCAAATCTTGTTCTATAGAATGCAGGATGCTTGCCTTGACGGTTGAAATCAGAACGATATCATACGACATGCCTGCAAGTGCCAAGGGAGACAAGACGCCATCCTTGTTCGTATCCTGATCTACCCAAGCAACGACATCATATCCATGACGGTCCAAGAATCGCTTCATCTGTTGTCCGACCCGGCCAGCGCCATAGATGACGATGCGGGCAGATTTCGAGACCCTGCCAAATGGAAACAATTCATCCTCGTGGATGGCAACGATCCGCTCTGCATCCCGCATGAACCACGTATAGGCTTCTTGCAGCCAGTATTGCATCATGATATTCGGAACCTTCGACCGGATTTCCATGAAATGCTGCTTCAGATAAGCAAGAAACGTCTCAACGCGCCGTCCGTCATCTTCAGAAAACGTGCCACCAATGGAATCGCCACGCCAGCAATAGTGGTAGAATTCCTTCCCAGATACCACGATGCGCCGAGCATGCAGGAGCAATGGCCAGATAACGACAATGTCTTCTCCTGTGCTAATCCGGCTGTCCACTTGGTTCTGAAAAGTGCGAAGCTGTTCCGTTCGGTAAATCTTTCCCCACTGGGAAGGTGTGATGCTCATTCGAAAGAATTCTTCCGTCGAGACCATTTGTCCAAGCAGCTTCTGAACATCCTCGCCCGCATACAGGCCAGCCTTTAAGAATTCTTTTTCAACAACTTGGCGATTCCCATATTCTTTGATGTAGCCGCCTGTCACGACATCCGCGTCCGCCTCCAGCATGAGCTTCATCATCTGTTCGCACATGTCGGCGTCGATGAAATCATCGGAGTCCACGCTCGTCGTATAAGGACTTGTCACGAGCGCGATGCCTGCTTTCCGTGCACTGACCAGTCCGCCATTTTCCTTATGAACGACCCGGATTTGCTCGTGCTTCGCGGCGTACGCATCGAGAATCTCGCCGCTCTCATCCGTCGATCCATCATCGACGCAGATGATCTCCGCAACGCTCTGCGTCTGCGCGAGGATGCTGTCGAGGCAGCGCGAAAGATACGGCGCAACGTTGTAGACCGGGACAATGACAGAAAGCGGCAGTGGATCCATGGATAACACCTCAGATATTTGTTTTCCCTGCAAAACGAGGAATAAGCCCTCGGCCTTCCCCCGCCCCCTGCATCGCGGATGCAGGGGGCTTTTCATGCTTGCTCGCTGAAGCAACGGCGTTCCGCAGCCTCGCGGATCAGCTGCGCGTCGATGCGGCGGATCTTCTCCTCCGGGACGCCGAGATGCTTCAAATCGCTTGCAGCTTCGTCCGCGATGTTCGCCTTGATGATGCCGATGAGGACGAGGTCGTATGATAGCTGCGGGATGACCTCCCGCCGGACGACGCCCGGCCTACTCGGCGACTTGTCCACCCAGGCGACGATGTGATAGCCATGACGGTCAAGGTATTCTTTGAGTTCTCTGCCGAATTTTCCAGATCCATAAAGCAGGATTTCTGCGTCTTGTGGCACACGTCCGAACGGATACAGGTCCTCACCATTTCGTGACAACGCTGACTCGGCATGTTGCATCATATCTATATAGGTGTGAATAAAATACCACTGTGTCATGATGTTCGGAACATGACCGATGAATGTAGAAAACCGCTTCTTCAGTTCTTTGAGAAAAATCGCAACGCGCTCTGCGTCATCTTTCTTTCGCTCTCCCGCCACGGAATCCGTTCGATAGCGATAATGATAATACGAGCCCGCCAACGCACAAACACACTTTGCATGCAATATCATCGGCAGGATGATTACGATATCCTCTCCCATAAAGATACGAGGATCGACATCCCTTTGACAGCGGCGAAGCAACTCGGCCTTGTAGACTTTTCCACACAACGAAGACGCGACCGAGGACCGGAAGAAACGATCCAGCAATATCATACGCGACTGAAGCTCGGCGAGTTTTGTTCCACGATAACATCCAACTGGAAGGGGATCGGGGTCTGCCATCTGAAACTCGCCATACTCCCGGAAAAATCCAGAGGTCACAATGTCCGCATCCTCGCGCAACGCAACATCCATAAGCGACGCAAACATCTCTGGAGCCACGAAATCATCTGCATCCACAGAAGCAACATACAGGCTCGTCACCAGCTGCACGCCATCTCTCCTGGCTGCAAGCAGCCCTTCGTTTTTCTTGTGGAGAACTTCGATGCACGAATGCGCTTCGGCATATTGGTCAAGGATTGTCCCGCTTTCATCCGTCGATCCGTCATTGACACAGATGATTTCCCGCACCGGCCGCGTCTGGGCGAGGACACTGTCGAGGCATTGACACAGATACGGCGCAGCGTTGTAAACGGGGATGACGACAGCGAGAGGCAGCGTCCCGAGCATTTCCATTTCATGTTGCTTGTCCGCACCAATTGCCGATGCTTCCTCTGTAACTTTCGATAGTGCTCCACGCCCGATGATGTTTTGCTGTTTTAATCTTCCTGCTTCCATTGAACGTTCCATCTAATCCCTTCGCCGAATCTTTCATCACGACATTGCATTCCGATACCAGGAATATGTTTTGAGATCATCACAAACACCAATCGCTTGTCCAATATACTTCGGCGCTTCGCATATCAATGTCATAATCGCCGCATCATCATAATGCTCAGGAAAATTCCTTTGTGCATAGTGAATAAACGAATCGCAATATTCTTTGATTGGCTGCCATTTTTTATATAACGATTTCATCGTGCGTTTTTGTTCATCAGAAAGCTGGCTATATTTTGCCAGAACTTTCCACATGACACCCTGCCCAGGAATCTCCTGACCGGGGGTACGGAGAACGCATAGCAGCTTTTTCTCGTCATCATTTAATTCATTCTCATTTTTAATCAAAACAGTTTCTGTCTTCCGCGCCACCCATGCATCCATGCAAGCACAGAAAAACACGACCGCCGCACGTAAATATCTGAGTTTCGAAAACGAATCCAAGTTTTGATCGCTGGCGCAATTCAAAAAATACATCGCGTCCTCAAAATCTTCCGCTTCCATATTTGCTACGGTCAGATGACAAGAAATTTCCATATGTAATGCTTTGACGGCTTTTGGGGCTTCATTCTCCATTTTTCACGCCTCCCTGCAACGTCCAGCTTTTTCGCTATACATAATTTCGGCATATCGAGTTCTGTGAACTTTTAAATTAATAAATGTTTGAAAATTAATTACCCCCCCCGATTTTATTTTTAATCTTGAAATTTTTTCCAATACTTCATCCGCAAACGGATCGAGGCAATCCCGCTCGTTGACGATGTCGTTCGGCACGACGCAGTCTTTGCAGAGCGGATGATGAAATCTGTCACCACGCAACTGCATTTCCATGAAGTCTTGATGAACGCGCCCTTGCCATACGTCGACAAGGGTTGATTCGTAGATGTTGCCATAAACCTTATCGCGGCCGGAGATGTGGTCGCAACAGGCGGCACAGACGTCACCATTCGTCGCGACGAGCAGCTTGATGAACGGCCGATAGCAGACGCTGTTGACACGCTGCTGCGCAACGGCATAGCGGCCATCCTGTGCGTGCTTCTGAATGTCCTTGTCGAGGGCATCATAGTTGACGTCCTTGTAGAGCGGGACGATGCGCTCGACGAAGATGCTGTCAGCGATGCCGCCGAACATCTCGCGAAATTTCGCTTCGCCATCCTCGACGCCGCGCAGGGCGACGTCTGCAATCTTGATGCGGACGTTCGCCTGTGTCTTGCGTTTGTAAAGGTAGCGCAGATGATCGAGGAAGTGCTCATAATCGATGCGTACGCCGCAGACGCGCTGGTACGCCGCTGCATCGAGCCCCTGGATCGAGATGCGGATCTCGTTGATGCCGCCCGCAATGATACCATCGATCTTCTCTTTCGTGAGCAGGATGCCATTCGTCGTGACGCCGATCTTCTCTGCGACATCTGCCGCATGCGCCTTGGCCACCATGTCGGGAAATAGCGGATTGCAGAGCGATTCGCCCGTATAGTAGAGGTCGAGCACCTTGAGTTTTTGCGGGAATGCTTTCGCCTGCTCGATGGCACGCTCGAAAAGCTCCATGGACATCATGGTCTTGCCCGGCGTCTTTGACTGGCCGCAGTAGACGCAGCGTGCATTGCAGACCGCCGACACATCGAGGTGCAGATTGAACGGTGTATCGAGCGGGACAACGTCCTTCAGCCACACGCGTTCATTGTTGCGCCAGCTCTTGTATTCGCTCATGAACTCACTCCTTGATTCGCGCGAGCAGACAGTTGCGGCAGAGCAGGTTTTCGTCCATGCCGCCGTCGAGTTCTTTCAGCACGCGCGGCAGTTCGCCTTTGCTGCGGATGGTGTCGTAGTCTTCTTCGTAGAGGTTGCCGAGGACGTGCTGCATGCCGTAGTCCATGTTGCAGAGCACGAGCGTGCCATCGGGGAGGACGACGCTGTTCGAGAGGTCGTCGCCGCAGAAGCAGCATTCCATTTTCGTGCCGGGCGCGATGGGGCTCTTGCGGTGCTGCGCGGTGTTGTCTTTGAGGTTGCCTGCGCGGTTCTGGACGGAGCGCATGACTTCGTAGCGGCCTTTGACGATCTCCGCGACGCGCGGGTCGGGGTCGGTCTGGGCGTTGAGGAAGTCGACGAAGGGACGGCCGTCCGGCTTCTTCGCTTTCGTGACGACGTCGACATTGCGATAGTATGTCTCCGTCGTCGGGATGTAGGCATAGCCTTTGATGTCTGCGACATGGAGCGTCATGTAGTAGACGGGGAGCTGGATGAGTTCATCCACCGTCTCGGCCGGCACTTCGAACAGCGTCGTGAAGAGGTAGACTTTCCGGCCTGCGTCGCACGCCATGCGGATCATGTCGAGGCAGTGCGGGTTGAGGAACGGCTCGGTCATGCCGGAGAAGTCGATGATACAGTTCGCGGGCGTGTGGTCGAGGATGGTCTGGAAGTTTTCGAGCGTCATGACACGCTGGCGATGCTTGTCATGCTCGTAGTATTTCTTGAGCATGACGTCCTGCGGACAGTAGTGGCAGTTGACGGCGCAACCCATGACGGTGGAGACTTCGAGGACTTTCGATTGACGCAGGTCTTCGCGACCGCCCGTGTCCGTGATATAGCGGCCGCCATTGACGACGTGGTTCATGGCGAATCCCTGTTTTTCGAGATAGTCGCGAACCTGGCCGATATAGGTGTCGCTGAGGCCGATGACGATGCCGATGTTTTTCTGCAGGAGGTCATCGGCTTCGTAAACGGGGAGGCCGAGAACTTCTTCTGCATTGTCGGCTTTCCTTGTGACGAGGAAGCCTTGGACGTCGATGTCATTGTTGCGCAGGACGCGGCAGACGTCCTTGCCATAGAAGCCGGCACCGTAGATGTAGATGCCGTCCGTCTCTTGCTGGATATGATGAATGTCGTCAATGAGCTTTGTGAATTTCATGTCTGCTCCTTTATCTCGCGAGCTGTTTCGCTGTCTGGACGCGATTGTTGTTGTCGATGCCGAACCCGCCGCAACGTTTGCAGAAATCGAGGCAGCCGCCTTCGATGTTGGCGAGGATCATCTCGAGGATGGCCTCTCTCGGCACTTCGCCTGCTGCGATTTTTTCCAGATCGACATATGCTTTTTCTTCGATGGGATAGAGGCCGCCTTTCTGTGCTGACCACTCCATGCCGCAATAGAAGAGCTTGCCGTCATCGAGGATGTGCTCGATGGAGTTACAGCACTGCATGTGCGCGACAGCGGCTTCGCCTTCGTAGTGGTAGCGGTCGTGCGGAAAGCCGAAATCGAACCAGTCAATGTTCTTGTTGTGCATGTAGTCGATGCCATAGGCTTCGAGTTTTGCGACGAGCTCGGGGATCTTGTGGCGATACGAGATGTCCTCGGAGTAGTCGCTGATGGATACGTCCATGCGATAGCGCGCGAGAAGTTCGAACGTCTCATCATCTGGCACGATGGTGCCGTTCGTGATGAAGCCGACATAGCCAATGCGGTCGCGATAACGCTCGCCGACGAGACGGATGAAGTCCTTGATTCCGCGACAGAGGAAGGGCTCGCCGCCAACAACATCGAGGTCGAGCAAATAGTCGACACAGTCGAAGTAAACCGCAAGATCGCTCTCGATCTGCGCGATGGGGTTCTCTTTGCGATTGCCAGGCTTCCAGAAGGGCAGGAACTGCATGCAGTTCTCGCAGTTCAGCGTGCAGAGCGTCGTGAGGGAAATGTCGGTTTTGAGGACATTGACGCGGCCTCTGTATTTCCAATACCATTCCGTGACGAACTGCTGATACATGATGAAATCGACGTTCTCACGGAGACCATCGGCTTTCAGCTGCTCGCGGATGACCTGGTAGTAATACTGCGATGCCGTGACGATGACTTTGTAACGATGCATGAGGTCCCGCGCCGCATCAAAGGACAGGATCGTGTGACCATCGACGACGCGCCCCTGCTTCGCCGGCGCGTTGTCGACGAGCGCACGAATCGTGAAGTCGCGGCTCAGCGTCGCATACATCTTCTTCCCCTGCCGGCCGCAGCCGAAAAGAATGACGTCTGTAAGGCCTTTCCAATCCTCGTCGCGCAGGAGGTTGAGTTTCGTGTTCATGACGGAGCTCCTTTGTTCAATGATTTTTGCGCAGGTCATCGAGTTTGCAGCTGTTCATCATCTGCTTTCATTACCATAGGAATGGATATCACACCTGATGCAAACACGGATTTCAATAGGCGATCTTCATCAGCGGTGCCTTGTCCTTTTTTCTTTTTGTATTTGTAATCTTTGGCAAGCATCTCAAACACCCTATACTGATTCTGAAATGCGATGCAGATTGCATCCACGGACGATGCCCGATGTTCGGCATCTGATACATAGTGGATGATCTCCGCAACGAACGAGTAAAGATAGTCGTTCAGATGCTCATTATATTTCACCAGATTCTCTCCGTCAATCTGTGCAGAGTGCGCAATTGCATTCCTCATACGATAGAGGCGCGATAGCTGCCATGTTACATTTTGATGGTGTTCCATGATTTTGTCGAACAGCAAATCCCGCTTCTCGCACATTTGGCGAAGCTCATGACAACGATACAAAAGCAATCCATTGATGGCGCACTGTGCCTCCATCCTCTGATACAAATCATCGTCTGCGAATACTGCGAGCAACCGCGTTACGGAACGTTCCTTCGCATCTGTCGGACGAATCACGTCGCGTGGGAATTCCAGCATCGGCAAGCATCGGAAGCAATCTTCGAGGAAATTACGGAATAACCGGTATGCGTAGCGCAGACAAAGCGCTGCGGGGACGACTGTCAGGATGGAGTCTATGATGTTGCGACTCATCTGTGTACGGCAGAGCACTTCCAAGGCAATCCATGTATTGATAAACCGCTCCGCCTGCACGGACGTTCCCATTCCAATATTTGCGTAATTGAAGGCTGCCCGGATCCGATATTGTATCTCCTGCGAGGCTCCATCCGCTGGTTGTTCGAGATAGGAAAGTGTATGTTCAAAAAGATTGGCTGCGCCTTCTCTGTATTCAGCCAGGCGGTAGAGCTGGTCAACCTTTACCGAATCTACTTTTGGAGCCGCACCTGCTTCGAGATTGCTCACGACCGCCAGCTTCCTATGGTCGAGCGACCAGGGATAGATCACGTTGTAAAAGCTCAGGACATTCATGCGCTCTGCATACCGAGCCATGACTTTCCGTGCCGCAGAATAAATATCGCCCGCCCGAGCTTCCAGCACATAATATTTCAAATCGCTGCGGATGACCTTGTTTTCCTCTATCTGAAATCCCCGGAGGATTTCTGTCCCTTTTTTCACGGTATTGGAGCCCAGCGTGCCATAAAAACGCATCCACCGTCCATTTGACCGGCTCTCTCCTTGGTTCGATTTTTGAATCATGCGATCAGGTTCCATCGGGATACAGACGAGAAAATCTCTTTCATCCCCTGCCCGCAATATATTGACAAATGCCTGCCATTCATCTTCCGGGGAATCCGTTTCTTTTTGCAGCACATGATGTGCTTTCTTCAACACGGAAATTTCTTTCCCTTGAGAAAGGCACACGCTGACGATTTGTTTTGTCAACCATATCAGGTGTTTTTTCCTGTTGTCACGATCTGTACCGCCAGCAATCCGATCCTCCAAGCATTCCAGCAGGAGTCCCAGGTACTGATGCTCCATTCCTTGCAAGAAAGCTTCCAGCTGTGCTGTCAGTGTCAAATAATCGTTTCTATCTTTTGGATTTTGGGATAGCGCACTCTGCAAAACCTTCAAAGGTTTGGGGCATCTTTCTTTCAGTACAAAATCTTGCGCGATGATGCTGCGAGCTTCTCCCAAGCAAGCTTCCAGCTCTTTTCCCACGGCATAAATGTTTTGCTGTGCCATCGATAAAATATCCAGCAATTCAGAAAGGATGGAGAGCGTATTCATCAGACGATATTGGTAGGTGCTCAACGTTCTCGGTTCGGTCACCTCTCCCCAAACCTGGTAAAAAAATAGATACTTCTCTGGAACATGCAAATCCAGCAGCCAGGCATCGTTGCATTTTTTCAACATAACATTTGCCTTCCTTGACTTTCATAACCAGCGGGGATATAATGGATGTATCAATTACCGAATATAAGAGATACGGCATAGGAACTCCGGACAGTTTTGCCATTCCTATTGCTTGTATCTCTTTTTATTTTCCCATAAATCATCCCAAGTGTTGTTTGATTGCATCCGCCACGCGCTTGCTCGCTTTCCCGTTCTCTTCCACTCCGCACTCGCGAAACAACCTTGCCAGTTTTTCGAGGTACTCTGTCTGCTGAAAGTGCGTGACCTGCTGTTCGAGCTCGTCGTCGTTTTCCGCCAGTGGAAACGGCAGCTCTCGGAGATCCCACAGCAGCTTGCCGCGCTCGCCTTCGTATGCGCTGTAGTCGTCGCAGTAGAGGAATACGGGGATGTTCATGACGGCGGCGTCGAAGGCGGCGCTGCTGTAGTCGGTGAGGAAGGCGTCGCAGGCGGCGAGGAGTTCGTACATGTCGTCGACGGTGCTGACGTCGATGAGGTCTTGATTCTCGGCGTGCGCGGCGATGTGTCGGGCGGTGAGCTGCGGGTGGAGCCGCAGGAAGATGACCCATCGGCCGCCGAATTTCTCGCGCAGAGCGCGGAGCAGGCGGTCGTAGTCAGGCGCGTGGTCGCCTTTTTCAATCGTGCGGTTCGTCGCCTGGCTGCCGCCGCGGAACGTCGGGCAGTACATGAGGATGCGGGTGTCCGGCGCGAGGCGGTATTGCTCGCGGATGCTGCGCCGCTGCGCGTCGCGGCCGCCGATGAGGATATCGCATCTCGGCGAGCCGCTACGGAGTGTCGGGCCGGTGTAGATCATGCCGGTCGGGAGCGTGCGGTCATACCAGTCGGAGTTCGAGAGCACGAGGTCGATCATGGCGGAGTCGTGGCGGCTGACGAGCTCGGCGATGCGCGAGAACGAGGCGCCGCGATCGAGGCAGGTCGGCTTGAATCCGAGCTTCGCATGCCAGGTCTGGAGGTAGAACTGGCCTTTGCGCTTGCGGACTTCGAGCTGCTTGCGACTGTTGTCCACCCAGACAGCGGCCGTCGAGAGTTCTCTTGCCCGATTCCAGAGCGTGTTGTGTACCTTGCGGATGCCCTTCGGGAACGGCTTCGTCATGTCGTTGACGAGCCAGACGAGGTCATAGTCCTTGCTGCGCCGCAGGAGTTCGAGCGCGATGTATTTCGGGTTGCAGGTGAAGCCTGTCGTGCCTTCGATGGTCGTGAAGACGATCTTGCTGCGCTGGATGGGGCGGAGCCGCCAGAGATAGAACGGGAGGCTCTGGATGGCGGCTTTGAGCTTGCGCTTCCAGAGATAGAACGTATCGCTCGCCATGGTCACGCTCCTTTGCAGTTCTGCAGGAGGTATTCGAGCGTGTACTGGAAGGCTTTTTTGAGACCGACGCGCGGCTGCCAGCCGAGCGCCTGCACATTGGAGACGTCCATGATCGCGAGCTTAAAAGGCAGATACTGGAGCTTGCTTTGTTCATCCGCAAAACGGACGCGGACGCGCTGGCGCGGGTCGAGGCTCGCGATGAGCTCGGCGAGGTCGCGGATGCTGACGAGGTTGTCGAGATTCGCGACGTTGTAAAAAGCACCGTTTTCGCCGTTCGTGGCGATCAGCAGCATGGCGCCGACGGCGTCGGCAACATAGGTGTACGTGCGCATGGCGCTGCCGTCGGACTGCAGGACGATGTCCTCGCCGCACACGACGTCGCGCAGGAATTCTGCAAAGGCGCGGCCGTCATCGAGGGCGATGCCAGGGCCGAAGGTATGGCAGAGGCGGACGCCATTGTATGTGACGCCATACTGTACAGCGTAGCTCGCGAGCATGGTCTCGCAGAGCCGCTTGGCCTCGGGGTAGCAGGCGCGGGCGCGGTTGCAAATCATCGGGCCCATGTCGGTTTCCTTGATCTTTTCGTCATGCTCCCAGGCGCCATAGGTTTCGACAGTGGAAACGTAAAAGACGTGGCAGGCAGGCTGTTTCCGTGCAAGTTCGAGGACGTTTCGCGTGCCCTGCACATGTCCCCAGAGCGTACCGACGGGATTCTCTGTGAAGTCTTTCGGACTCGCAAGGCCGGCGGTGTGAAAAATATAATCGACGGCCGGCACGCTTTCAAACGATGCCGTGATGTCCTGCACGATGGTGCTGACGTTCGGCAGGCCGAGGGTCTCGCCAAAGACGCGCTGGAGCTTTTCGGCGCTGCGCGCCATGGCGATGGTGTGCAGGCTGAGATTCCATTCGATGTCAGCATGGGCCAGCGTCTCGACAATGTACATGCCGAGGCGTCCTGTTGCGCCGGTGACGAGGACGGTCTTGCCGCGAAATTTCTCCCAGTCAATCGGGCTTTCGAGAATGATGCCGATGTCGCGCTGTTCTACCATGAAAAGTCTCCTGTCTCACAGACCAAAAACAAATTTATTTTCTTCGAGTTCGATCATGGCCTTGAGATAATAGAAATCTTCCGGCGTCGTGATCTTGATGTTGCGGTTCTGTTCCTTGACGAGGTGCATCTTTTTCCCCGTGCTGGCGTAGACCATGGCCGCGTCGAGGAGCGGCATGCCGTCTGCGCCTGCCTGTGCCGCAGCATGTTCATAGGCCGCGCGGATCTCGCCGAGGCGGAACGACTGCGGCGCAGTCAGGGAATACGTGGCCGCACGCTTCTTGACGTCCTGCATTTCCGCGTCCGCATGCTCCGTGATGACGACGGACTCGATGACGGGCGCGACGGTGACGGCACAGCCATACTGCTGCGCGACACGGATGTTTTCGCGAATGGTTCGTTCTTCGACGAGCGGCCGGACGCCGTCGTGGATCAGGACGATGTCGTCCGCTTGCCCGCCGATGTCCTCTGCGGCATCGAGGCCGCGCTGCAGGCTTTCCTGCCGGTCGCGCCCGCCGATGACGATGCGCTGCACCTTGCCGATATGGTAGAGTGCCAGCAGGCTCCGCATGTGGTCGAGGTATCCTTCACGGCAGACAATGACGACACGGTCGATGTCTTCGCACTGCTCGAATTTTTCCAGCGTATAGATGATGATGGGCTTGCCGAAAAGCTTCAAGAATTGCTTCGGCAGCCCCGCCGACCGCATGCGCTGCCCGACCCCGGCCGCAAGGATGATGGCGATGTTCATGCAGCGCCTCCGATTCCGAAGTTCCTGGGCACGACAAAAAGGCACGCCATCTCGGCCGCCTCCGTCCTTTCCAAAGGAAACGAACAGAAACGGCCAAGATGACGTGCCTGGTATGCGGTTTTGAGGGAGATTTCGTCTGTGGATGAATCAGCCGTTAGAGAACTGCCCTCACCCCAGATTCTGAATATATCATTAAGAATATTCATGCTTTCTCCCTCCAAACGTCTGCTACTTTCATTATATCATACCCATTGAAAAATAGCAATCAGCGTTCCCGGA
>Ga0256406_1004266_pt1 | contig 16664 bp, 18 predicted proteins | sample RumenRJG_03DNA_FD_185986 | JGI IMG/M metagenome (GOLD analysis project Ga0256406, IMG submission 185986) | Bovine rumen microbial communities from Lethbridge, Alberta, Canada - RJG_03 | ecosystem: Host-associated > Mammals > Digestive system > Stomach > Rumen | place: Canada: Alberta | collected... | reverse complement strand
ATTGGCAGGATCGGTGCACTTGTCTGCAATCTGCCCGCAAACATCAACAATTACTTCGACATTCGTTAATCCGTCGAGTTTATCCATGATTTCATTAAGCTTCATGATTTGCCCTTTCTCCCCGTCTTGCCGATAGGACAGCGATGAATGGAAATGTTTTGAGCGCGTCGGGCGGCTTATGCTGCAGCCGTCCTTGCAATCTTCTGCAGGCGTTCCGCAACCTTCAGAGCGGCGCGGTATGCCTTAAACGTCAGTTTCTTGTTCCAACTACCCATTTTTTTAGAGTAGTAGAAACCTGCATCCTCAACTTCTGCACGCTCATCAGCTGATGGATCCCGGCTGAAAATGATTCGTGTGCGTTGTGCGTCGCCGTCGAAGTAGATCTTCCATCCGTTGCCGCTTATTGTGGTTCCGATGAAAAACTTCTCCGGTTTCGCGGTCCGCTCCGCTTCAGGCGTCGCGGAAGCCTGCTTCGGCTGCTCCGGCTGCTTCGGCTGTTCTTCCTGCTTCGGCTCCGGTTTCTGTTCAGGATCTGAAACGGGTGCCGGTTCTGAAATGGTTTCGGCGCGTTCTGCGTTCTGCAGAGCGGTAAACTCTTCTTTAGCTTTTTCAATTGCTTTCGCTGCCTGGTGCAGCTTTTCGATCATGTTCGGCGTGATCGATTCAATAGCAGCGGTGCGGCTCCGAAGTTCCATGATGTATAATCCAGTTCCGCAAATCTGGATGCGATAACATTTTTCGCTGTACTTGTACAGCTCGAATGCATATCCGCTCTTATTAAATGTCCATCCGGAATATGTTTTGATTGTCCGTTTTCTCGTTTCGGTATCCATTGTAATTGTATGAACAATTGCTTTTTTCAAAACGATTTTTGCGGCGTCGTCGATAATCGGGCTGCATCCGAAACGCTCAAGCGCTTTCGCGTTTGCCAGATAGCGCCTGATTTCAGCGTTCACTTTTGCAATACGTGTCGTTTCCTGTTCTGGATCCATCGCGTCACGCGCCTTTTTCAATGCGCTTACTTTTTCAAGAATATGTGCATGAATTGATTCCGCGGCGTCGGTGTCGCCTGTATCCAGCATCGCGGATACAATCGTTTTCATTTCGGCAGGTTTTGCCGGAAAAATTGCATCCGGATTAATTTCCATGGAACCATTCGAATATCTAATTTTAATCATGGATATGTCTTCTCTCTGTATTTTGCTGCCGGAATGATTTCCCGGCGTTGCGGTTTTCCGCGACGCCCTTTCGGGCGTTTCGGGCAGTCACCAACATGCCCCTCATCAGGCGGATTCAGGCTGAAATGTTTTCGCGGCGTTCCTGCTCAGCCGCGTATTTTTCCGAGCCGTACATATCCCGTATTTCATCCATGCTGCAAATGTGTTTCCCGCGCTTGCGGAACGGCCCTTCATGCCAGTACCAGCACTGCTTATTGCCGGAAAATCTGAAGCCCATGCCCTTCAGGGCATCTTTAACGGGCCGTGTGTCTCCTGATACCCATATCCAGGATCCGCAGACTTCAACGTCAACACCCATCCGAAGAAGGGCGTTAATCATGTCCATGAACGATTCCGCCGTCCCCATCGCGGCTTTCGTGTAGAAGGCTCCTTCAGCATTCTGGTGAACGTCTTTCAGACGTTCCCACGCAGTGGTAAATTCCTGCTGCATGTCCTGAAATTCCCGGGTTGTATCCCGGTCCGGGTTGTTATCAGGATGCAGCTTTCCGGCCGCTTCCCGATATGCCTTTTTCAGTTCTTCGGCTGTTTTACAGCCAGTAAAGTATCTACTCATAGTTAGTCCTCCTCAACTTCAAATACCCTGATTTCAAGCAGGGTATAATATTCAGCTTCAGAATATGCCTTGTAACGATATGTTGCTTCCATATCGTTACAATCGACGCATTCCGCGTCGAGAGCGAATAGAGCACTGCTGACGGCCTGAAGATACCCATCAAGGATGTCAGCCGGGTTGCCTTCCTGCGGCTGCATGTAGGGATCCTCATCCCAGCAGCCCCAGTTGTCGTTCCCGTCGTCCCGGCACGTACGGGACATGATAGTGTACATCATGCTTCATTTCCCCTTTCTAAATCTGCTGCCGTTACATCATAGCGATAGATGCAATTCTCATTCCCGTTAACGATGTAATAAATCGTCAACGAAAGATTGACGGTATCAGAATGCGGTTCCCCGCTGGCTCCGACAGCTTCTGCATTTGTGAAATGCGCATCAATGATGCGCTGTGCTATTTTGGGCTGCATACTTTCCGTCTCCTTCCTTTTCGGGACCCTTTCAGGGTTCCGTTTGTTTGTTTCCTGTTTCGATCTGGCTGTATAGTACACCGGTGTACGATTCGTGTCAACCCCTTTTTTAAATTTTTTTTTGATTTTTTTTCGGACCGGCCGCGGGCCTATGTTTCCGGCCCCTGTTTTATGTAGTGGTAGATATTATCTAGCTATAACAATTATCCCCCTATAGCCCCCCTTATTCTCCGACACGTCCTGCAGGCGGCGCCGATCCGATGCGGCGCGGGCAAGATCCTGCAGCGGTCCGCGTGTAGGTTCCTGCCGGTTCCGCCTATGGGATGCGACACACAGTGCGACGCAGCAGGCGGCAGACATCCGGCATCGCATCCATTTACGGCAGGCGGCAGCTGCAGTGCGGCGCGGCATCGTGTCGCGGATCCGCGGCAGCTCCGGCAGCGGCAGCAGGTCCGCGGATGCCAGACGCAGCCTGCAGGCGTCAACCTGGCATCGTGTCGGCGCCGATCCGATGCGGCGCGGCGCGTTGATGTGGCAGCTTCGGCCCTGGCAGCGGGACGACGGGCCCGCGGGCTGCCCCTGAAGCGCCTGCAGATACCCCCGGCAGCGGTCAGATACCCCTTCCGGGTATACATGCAAAGGCACACAATGCAAATGCAAGGCAATGGGTTGCCGTCCGTTAGGTACTGCTAACGGGAACCCCGGAATGCGGTCACGGGGAGCCCACAACCCACCTAGTTTTTACGATTTTTTTGACCGTTTCATTCACGGTCCGAGGCGCTAAAATGGGCTGAAAATTGAGGGGGTATTTTTGACAACATGCGTATATGTGCGACAATTCAGTTAATAATGCAAATGTATGAACGAATAGAATCAAATACACGTAATATCTGATAGTATAGACATGTAGCGCTATTGTGAAATATACGCGCTATTTGATTGCATCACTTTTTTATAATGCATGGGGTTGGACGCATAACAAAAAAGTGAGGTTAAAGCGTAATAAAAAGATTCACGCCGTCCCATGTACAAGTCTTCACTACAGAGCGAACGATCTCGTTGCGCTCTTTGTCGTTAAATCCATCTAGCCCTGATATTAACCTGGATATTTCCGCAATAGCTTTAAGAGAATCTTTTTCGCGTGTCATTTTGCGCTTTGATTCATGTTCTATATCCGTAAGTTCTTTTTGTAATCTGCTTTTCTCTGAATCGAGCCGCTTTATCTCCGCAATGATGTATTTTGATATAGAAGATGATTCAGCCAGAGCAAGGGATGCAGTCAACCGCCCAATTTTGCCATCACAGGATGTAATTGAGGATAGAATCGCTTTCGGATCGCGAAGCGGTTTGTCCTCAGTTTTCTGAAGATACTGATTTATCAGCTTCGGATCGGCTGCAATGTCCCGAAAGATGCTAATCAATCGGCTGTCGAGCTTGTCGCACGCCGTCTGCCCCATATCGCAATAGCTGACCCCCTGACGCATCCTTTTGCGGCAGTAATACCAAGAAGAGCATGAGCCATCGACTCGTTTCTTTCTTGACACCGACATGAGCGAACCGCATTTACAACGCAATACGCCCTTCATCAGCGGGACCGGCCATTTAGCATCTTTGATACATTTATGCTCAGAGAATCGAGATTGAACAAGCAGCCATTTATCGGCCCTCATGAATGGCTCCTGATGCCCCAAGCAAACGGTCCACTTTTCTGGAGGCTGAAGCTGATGCTTCTTGTTTTTCCCAGTCGTCCGCCCATAAACCATAACGCCCACAGAACCATCCCATTTTTCACGTGGGGAATCTGGATCCATGATGCATCCTTTGTTTGCATAGTAGTCGTATACTTCCGGAGTAGCTTCTACACAGAATGGCATGGTAAGAATCTTGTAGAGCTGCGTAGACGAGAAGAATTTACCCGACAGAGTTTTGATGCCAGAATTTTTGAACTGCGTTTCCATCCCCTGTAGACTTTGGTTAGATGAAATAAATGTGTCAAATATACGATTGACATAGTCAACGCCGTCAGGATCAGGAATGATGGTTACATGCTTCCTCCCGTGTTCAACAATGCTTTTGCGGACATATCCAACAGGCGGATTTCCGCCGGTCCAATATCCTTTTCGCGCAAGACCCAGCATATTGTCCGAGACGCGCTCTGCAATTGTTTCCCGCTCCATCTGAGCAAATACAGCGGTAACAAACATCATCGCCCGGCCGATCGGAGTGGTAGTGTCGATGGTCTCCTTGATCGAAATGAACATGACTCCATGTTCTTCAAGCACTGCATACATATTAGAGAAATCGCGGACATTCCTTGACAGCCGGTCCAGCTGGTAAACAACCAGGGCATCGGCAGCGTTTTCACGAATTCTGGAAAACATAAGCTGCAGCTGGGGCCGATCAGTATTGGCCCCGGTAAAATCTTCATCTGAGAAACACTCCCAGCTGTCAATTTTGCCATGGAACTTAGATTCGCAATAATCTAAGCACATATGAAGCTGATTATCCACAGAATCAGATTTGTCTGAGAATACAGATTTTCGTCCATAGCAGAAGAAGCGCACAGAATCACCTCCTGTGATATAATGAAAAAGGTCAGAGATTGCCCGTATAATGCGTCGGGGTCAATGACCGTTGCCGTCTGGTGTTGCAGCATCGGGCGGCTTTTATAATGCAGTTTTCATGCGATATTATCTCCAATATCTGCACTTTTAATGCAAAAACGTGAATAATAAACGGAAACAGCGGTTTATAATCCATCATCCTTATGTTCTGAAAACTTAAACGAATCAGAACTGTAAAAAATAATATTGTTGATTTTTAAATCACCACCAGAACACATTAGCGAAATCGAAGAATTATCTCCATTCCATGTGCGTATGAATGTTACATCCCCAGCACCAACGGCAAAGTCATATAATGATGGATCGTTTTTGTAAAAATCGTCTTCCCAATTATCTATTTTATTGTCTGGTCTCCCATACTTTTTAACTAACGATTTTTCAAGATCAAGATAATCCTGATAATAATCAATTAAAATATCATGATTTTCTTCTATAAGGTACATCGCTCCGGACAGTCCCCCATCGTCTAAGCTTAAAACTGCTGAAGCGGATTTCCCTGCAACCTCGACATTATAAACAAATATTTTATTCAGGGCTTTGTCGTACTCGTAATCAGGATATTCTATGAGAAAATCAGAGTTTTCTATTTCATCAACCGACGCTCCCCACGGGATACCCCGGAAGGTATACTCTTTTTCTGAAGCTTCCGTTGCAAAATCTGACATCGGACCTGCAGATGTGATCACCGGCACCGCCAGCGTGATCGCCAACGTCATTGTTACGATTGCATGTTTTTTCATAGTGTTTCCCTCCTATAACTTCTTGCGTACTTCTGTACATTTTCCGATGATCCTGATCGGAAGCGTTTGCACCTCATCAGCCGAGAAGTACCGCGGCGGATAATCTGGATTATCAGATACAAGGGCGATGCCGTCATCGTATTTTTTAAAGCGTTTACAAAGTGTTTCCTCATCAGAATTAATAATAGCTATTACGATATCCCCGGATTCAACGGAAATGTTCTGATTGACGATAACAATAGAGCCATCCGGAATAGTCGGTGTCATACTGTTTCCTTCGATCACGACTCCGATCACTCCGTCTGGATCGCCAGTATAATCTGTGTAATAAAGAACATCTTCGTTCGCGAGATGCGGTCGTCCTGCGCCAGCAGCAGAATAAACAGGGATCTGGTGAGCACCCAGTGCTACAGTGGTAATATGCGGCGGATCCCACCCCATTATGGTAGCCGGAGATATATCCAAAGCATTTGCAAGCGATACGATTTTGTCGCGGCGCATATTTTGAATATCTCCGCTTTCCCATCGAGATATAGTGCCTTCACTTACGCCGACTTTTTTAGCGACTTCTTTCATAGTGAGCCCAAGTTTTTCACGCTGTCTTCTGAGCATATCTTTTACTTCTTCCATAATCTCACCTCAACATTGTTGTGTATACAATAATTATAGCGATAAATTGCATTTACGCAATATCAAACATTTAAAAAATATATTTACTTGCGAAAACGCATTGACAACAAACAATGACCGCGTTATTATAATCTTGCGAATACGCAAGAAGGGAGGCGAGCAGAGATGTTTGATGAACGTAGATTTCGGGCAGAACTTGTGATGCGAGGATTAAAGCTCAAAGATGTAGCCACCATGCTTAACATTGATGAGGCAACTCTCTACAGAAAGCTTAGAAACGGGGGCTCTTTTTCGAGAGAAGAGATTGGAGTAATGATCGAAAAGCTAAAGTTAAAAGATCCCATGCAAATTTTTTTTGCTGAGGAACTTGCGGAAACGCAAGTGCTTTAACAGGAGGGCCGGAAGCATGAAGCGAAAAGAGCAAGAGATCAATGTTGTCGTGACGTTCACCGAAGGTTACCGGCAGCGCTTCACACAGGCGTGTCTCGATCAACTTGCCAAAAGAAAGCAGGCTGAGCAGGGCATGTGGGCACTGAAGCAGGAAGCGGAAGTAAAGCCGGTCGCTTGAAACACTAGAGTACACACAACACAGGAGGGAAAACACAAATGGCAACAGCAGCAGAACTGAATAAGAGAAGGACAAGAGGCGAGAGGCTGAGGAAGGACGCGCTTGTGATGCACGTCCGGCTGACCTTCATGAACGAACTCTTGGGAACGGCCTCCGGAAACGAGGATATTCACGGCACATATGTCGCCGGGAAGATCAAGAAAAAGCAGAAGGCCAGCCAGAAATACATCAGGGAGGGGCTGACCGATGAACAGCGCGATGCGCTGGTGAATCAAGAACTTGAGGACATCAAGAACTTGAACGCTGAAGAAGAAATCACGAAGGGAAAGACGTTCTTCCCGCGAAACGACGAAGGTGAGCCGATCCTGTTCGATTACCAGATCAGAGGGTTCTTTAAATCCGCTTGCGGGGCCTGCCGGCAGATTCCGGAGAGCGAGACAACCGCAAAGAAGTTCACGGCCTATAAGGGAAAGATCGACACGCTGATTCAGGTCTACAGCGACGTTCGGAAGAGCAAGGACGCGATCACAAACGGCACTGTTGAAGATAAGGCAATCCGCGAGATCGTGATCCACACGACCAAGCCGATCGGTGACTGCCAGCGTCCACTCCGGGCATCGACTCCGCAGGGTGACAGAGTGGCAATCAGCGACTCTGAATCCATCGCGCCAGGCGCGTGGGTGGAGTTCGACATCGTATCCCTGCTTGGAGAGGGAAGCCGGGGAATGATCGAGGAATGGCTGGATTATGGCTACGACAACGGCATCGGCGGTTGGCGTAACAGCCGCAAAGGATCATTCATCTGGGACTATGTGGACCCGGAAGAGTAATGGCAACGATGTGGAAGAGAAAAACATTGAATGGCTACGGCATGTCGAAGCGTTAAGTTGCAAAAGCAAGGAAAGGCCGAGAATAGCATCAGAATAGATGGGAATTGCTTCGAGAAGGAATAGTTTCGTTCGGCACTGGAAAAGCATTGCTCTGCAATGGACTGCGAGGGTGACGCACAGCGAATCCAGGAATCGCAGAAGAAGAGTAAAGCGATGCACTGCACTGCGTGCGATGGCGACGCAAAGCGAACACAGGCAACGCAGAAGAAGAGCATAGCGTAGCGCGCCAAAAGAACTGGAAAGCCTTGCTAACCAAGAGAAAAGAGTGGAAATGCGCAAGCAAGGTAGTGATTGGGATTGCAAGGAGAAGGAAAGGCATAGAAACGTCGTGCTGAAGCAACACGACGCATCGCTCGGCGAAGCGATAGCAAAGTGCTGACAGGCAACGCAGCTGGTAAAGCGTCGAGATATGTGGCGCTGCAATAGCTCTGCGGGGCATTGTTTGGCAAAAGCAAAAGAATAGCGCAGCGACGTCACGGCAAAAGAAACGCGCAAGCAATGCAATATTTTGCAAGAGCCAAGGTAGCAAAGATGAGTGATGGCAAAGAATTGATTAGAGATGTGATGGCAATGATTTGCGAAGCAAAGAACTGGAATAGCATGGTGTCGCTGGGTATTGCTTTGGCAGCGATAAGAAATGTCTCGCAGCGCCGTAGCGATGCTGTGCCTGGACTGGCCATAGAGAAGCTGTGAAGTGCGACGATCAGCTAAAGAAAAGTTTAGCAGCGTATTGGTCGCAGGGGCAAAGCATTGCGGAGCGATGAGAGGGCGCGGGAAATGTGTCGAGTGGCAGTGATAAAAATCAAAAATGGCGATGTCATCCGCAAGGAACACATGAGCTATGCAGCCGCACGAAGGCATTGCCTGAGCAGTAACTGGCGGGATGGCGAATGTCAGCTCGCAATCCAAATCACAGGAGGGGAAAGAAATGAAAAGAAAGATCATCATTAAGGCTTTGTCCGCCGGTATCGCGGCGGGATTCCTGGCACTGGTAAAGCCGGAAAACCAGCCGGGGATGGGTGTGACTGCGATCATTGCAATCGCGTTTTACCTGCTGAATTGCCGGGCGCTGTCATCGCTGATCAGAGAAAAGCACTACTACACGGCGACGACAATCAGCGACCGGTACGGACTGACCAGATGGGCTGACACGAAAGTGGGCGCGTGAAAAGGAGGGACACAGGATGGCAGTAAAAATCAATGAACTTGAGATCGAGAACCTTAAACGGGTAAAAGCCGTACAGGTGACACCTTCAGCGACGGGGCTGACAATCATCGGCGGTAACAATAATCAGGGTAAAACCTCTGTTCTGGATGCGATTGCATGGGCGCTCGGAGGTAATTCCTTCCGTCCATCGCAGCCGCATAGGGAAGGGTCTGTATCTGATCCGTATCTCCATGTGGTTCTCAGCAACGGTCTTGTTGTAGAGCGAAAGGGCAAGAATTCTGATCTGAAAGTGACTGACCCGACCGGAGGCCGTGCCGGGCAGCAGATTCTCGACAGCTTTATCTCTAAGCTGGCACTCGATCTTCCGAAATTCATGCAGGCCAGTGACAGCGAAAAAGCTAAAACCCTACTGAATATCATCGGAGTAAAGGATAAGCTTACCGCTCTGGAAAAACAAGAAAATGATATTTATCAGGAACGAACGGCAATCGGAAGAATTGCCGATCAGAAGAAAAAATATGCGGAAGAGCAGACATATTATCCAGACGTTCCGCAGGCGCCAGTGTCAGCATCGGAGCTGATCAGACAGCAGCAGGAGATTCTAGCCAGAAACGGCGAAAATCAGCGGAAACGTGACAATCTGGAACATATAAAAGCGGAAAAACGCAGGCTTGAAATGCAGATCGCAGACCTTCATAAAAAGCTGGAAGCCATGCAAGCACAGTACGTAACCTGCGTTGAAGATGAACAGACTGCCGAAAAGACAGTCTCTCAGCTTCAGGACGAGTCAACTGCGGAGCTTGAAGAAAACATCGCACAGATCGACGAGACGAATCGGAAAGTCCGAGCGAATCTCGACAAAGACAAAGCCGAAGAAGATGCGAAACAGTACGCTGATCAGTACAACAACCTTACGGCTCAACTCGACAAAGTCCGCAAGCAGAAAAAGCAGCTGTTCGATGGAGCAAAGCTTCCGCTTCCCGGGCTGACTGTTGAGGATGGGAAACTGCTGTACAGCGGTCATCCATGGGATTGCATGAGCGGATCAGATCAGCTGAAGGTTGCGACTGCAATCGTGCGGGAACTGAATCCGGAATGCGGCTTTGTTCTGCTCGACAAGCTGGAACAGATGGACAGAAATACGCTTGCCGAGTTCGGTGAATGGCTAGAAAAAGAGAACCTGCAATGCATTGCCACCAGAGTAAGCAACGGTGATGAATGCAGCATCATCATCACCGATGGATATAGTGAATCAACCGCGCTGAAAACTGCGAAAGCGCCGTCATCAGCGTGGAAGGAAGGAGAGTTTTAATGGAGATAACACGAGGCGTTATCCACAAGGCGACAAAAGTCGTCATCTACGGCCCGGAAGGGATCGGGAAATCAACACTGGCTTCTAAATTTCCCGATCCGGTATTTATCGATACTGAGGGCAGCACGAACATGATGGACGTGGCGCGGCTTCCCGCGCCTTCCAGCTGGACAATGCTATTTGAAGAGATCGATTATGTCAAAACGCATCCGGATTGCTGCAAGACCCTAGTTATCGACACGGCTGACTGGGCGGAACAGCTCTGCATCCGATATATATGCGAAAGCAGGAAAGTCAACGGAATCGAGGACTTCGGATATGGCAAGGGCTACACCTACGTCAAAGAAGAATTCGGACGCTTCCTGAACAAGGTATCTGACCTGATTGATATCGGAATCAACGTTGTTCTCACCGCACATGCTGTCATGCGGAAATTTGAACAGCCGGACGAACTTGGCGCGTACGATCGCTGGGAACTGAAGCTTACAAAACAGTCTGCACCATTGGTGAAAGAGTGGTCGGACATAATGCTGTTTTGCAACTTTAAGACCGTTGTTATCAATGTCGACAACAAGGGAGCGACGAAAGGTAAGAACAAAGCTCAGGGAAACCGCCGTGTCATGTACACACAACACCATGCCTGCTGGGATGCGAAGAACCGCTCCGGGCTTCCGGAAGAAATCCCGATGGGATACAACGAGTATTTAAGGCCGATTATCGAAGGGATTGTAAGTGAAACGCAAGCCAATGTAAGTGAAACGCAAGCTGCAACCTACAAGATTGACGAAGGCAAGCAGATCGACCTGAAGGATTACCAGCACATCGCAAGCGGAGAGAAGGTTGAGACAATACCGGCTGAAAAACCTGCAACAAAAGAAGTGCCTGATCCTGGTGTTTCTGCCCTTCCTGAGCCACTGAAAGCCCCAGAAGAGAAACCTCCGGAACCCATCTCACCTGCCGTTGTATCACCATACCTGTCGGACCCGAACAGGATCCCGAAGGCGCTGAAAGACCTGATGGAAAAGGATCACATCAGCGAATGGAATCTTCAGGACGCAGCATATAGCAAAGGCTATTACCCGCGGGATACCCTGCTTCAGGACATGGATCCGAACTTCTTAACGGGGTGGTTTGTGGCGTTTTGGCCGAAGGTGAGGGAGCTTGTAGAAGGCCTGAGAGACAAAGACGAAGTACCTTTTAAAGACTAAGAGAAGAGATAAAAATCATGGGAGATTTAGCACAGAACAATGACGGCGCACTGGATTGGGGGAGCACGATTGTAAAAGATGATGAGTATACCATCCTGCCGGAAGGAACATACAACTTCACCGTTGAATCCATTGAGCGAGGACGCTTCGAGGGATCTGAGAAACTGTCCGCCTGCCCACAGGCAAATCTGACGCTGAGGGTGACAAACCCAATCGACGGTACAGAAGGAAAGGTTTTTGAGAGCCTGAAGCTTCACGCAAAGATGGAATGGAAGCTGTCGCAGTTCTTCACTTCAATCGGTCAGAAAAAGAAAGGTGAACCACTGGTCATGAACTGGAATACAGTCCCTGGTTCAACAGGGACGCTTGAACTTGAGATCAATCACTATACAAAGAACGACGGATCAAAAGGAGAAAACAACCGGGTAAAGAAATTCCTCCCGAAAGAGCAGAAGTCTTTTGTTCCGGGAAAGTTTTAAGCCATGGGCGCGGTGACACTGCGCCCCTATCAGGAAGAGGCGCGTAAATCAGTCGAGGACAAATGGTCCGAAGGGACAAAACGCACTCTGGTTGTTCTACCTACAGGGACGGGAAAGACGGTCATTTTCGCGAAAATCGCAGAGGACATGGTGAAGCAGGGAAATCATGTACTGATCCTTGCGCATCGCGGAGAGCTGCTGGAACAAGCGGCTGACAAGATATACAAAACAACCGGGCTAAAGTGCAGTGTTGAAAAAGCGGAAGAAACCTGTATGGACAGCTGGTTCAGAATCACGGTCGGCTCCGTGCAGTCGCTTCAGCGCGAAACTCGCCTTTCACGGTTCCCCGCGGATTTTTTCGGAACAATCATCATTGACGAGGCGCATCATGCAATTTCTCCTGGCTATCAAACGGTACTGCAACATTTTAAGGATGCGCATGTACTTGGCGTCACGGCGACTCCTGATCGTGGTGATATGCGCAATCTTGGAGAGTATTTTGACAATCTGGCTTATGAATATACGCTTCCACGAGCAATCAAGGAAGGTTATCTCTGCCCGATCAAAGCACTCACAATCCCGCTGAAGCTGGATATCAGTCAGGTCGGCATACAGTCCGGAGACTTCGCAGCAGGCGAAATCGGAACCGCGCTTGATCCGTATCTTGAACAGATCGCAACTGAGATGGAAACCTACTGCAAGGATAGGAAAACGGTCGTTTTCCTTCCGCTGATCAAGACCTCTCAGAAGTTTGTGGAAGTTTTGACCGCTCATGGCTTCCGCGCTGCGGAAGTAAACGGCGGATCAGAAGACAGGTCGGAAATCCTGAAAGCATTTGACGCGGGAGAATATGACGTACTGTGCAATTCCATGCTGCTTACCGAAGGCTGGGATTGTCCATCTGTGGACTGCGTTATAGTCCTTCGTCCGACAAAAGTACGAGGTCTTTTTTGTCAGATGGTAGGTCGCGGAACCCGGCTTTCCCCCGGGAAAAAGGACCTCCTGCTGATCGACTTTCTATGGCTGACCGACAAGCACGAGCTGTGCCACCCTGCAAGCCTGATATGTGAAGACAACGATGTGGCGCAGCAGCTGACGAAAAATCTGGAAGATAAAGCAGGTGTCGCTGTCGATCTGGAAGAGGCTGAAAAGATGGCAACCGAGGATGTCATTCAGCAGAGAGAGGATGCCCTTGCAAAGAAGCTTACCGAGATGCGCAGACGGAAAAAGAAACTTGTTGATCCGCTGCAATATGAGATGTCAATCCAGGCGGAAGATCTTGCAGGGTATACTCCGGCATTCGGCTGGCAGATGGCTCCTCCATCAGATAAGCAGATTCAGCAGCTGGAAAAGCGCGGCATCTGCCCGGATGAGATCGAGAATGCAGGCAAGGCAGCACTCCTGTTAGACCGCATCGAAAAGCGCCAGCTGGCGGGACTCACGACTCCGAAGCAGATCAGGTTCCTTGAAGGCCGCGGATTCAAGCACGTTGGCACATGGGAATTTGACACGGCGAGGAAACTGATAGACCGGATCGCGGCAAATGGATGGCGCGTCCCGTTTGATATCAACCCGGAAACGTTCGAAGGGAAAGCAAATGTATGACCTGAAAGATCTACTAGAGTATATCGATCCGGCACAGCTAAGCTATCAGGAATGGTGCTCAGTCGGAATGGCGCTGAAGCAGGAAGGCTTCATGGCATCTGACTGGGATTCCTGGTCAAAAGCTGACAGCCGGTATAAGCCGGGCGAATGCTTCCGGAAATGGGGCACATTCCGCAACGAGAACGGCGGAGCACCTGTTACCGGTGGTACCATCGTTGAGCTGGCAAAGCGCGGCGGATTCAGTCCGTTAAAAGGCCGCGATTACGCCCTGAATTGGGACAGTACCATCAGTGATGACGGTGATAAGATCATCGATTCCGGATGGCTGGAAGATAAGGAGATTGTCGAGCCGAAGAACTGGAATCCCATTCAGGAGCTGATCACATATCTTGAAACGCTGTTCAATTCGTCCGAGAACGTAGGCTATGTCACGACCGTATATCACGGCGAAGACGGACGCCTGTCGCCTCAGCGTGGTCTGTGGGACCGGACAGCAGGACAGCTGATCGCGGAGCTGAAGAAGTACAACGACATCGGCGCTGCGCTGGGCGACTATAACCCGGAAGCGGGAGCGTGGATCCGGTTCAACCCGCTAGATGGGGAAGGCATCAAGAATGAAAATGTCACAGACTTCAGGTATGCGCTGGTCGAGTCCGATAAGATTCCGCCAGCACGCCAGAATGCGATTATCCGGGAACTTGAGCTTCCGGTTGCGGCGCTTGTGTATTCCGGAGGCAAATCGGTCCATGCGATCGTAAAGATTCAGGCCGGTGATTATTCGGAATACCGAAAGCGCGTCGAGTATCTATACAAAGTCTGCGCAAAAAACGGCCTTCAGGTCGACACGCAGAACAAAAACCCGTCAAGACTGTCTCGTATGCCTGGCATCATGCGAAAGGGACATAAACAGTTTCTGATGGGGACTAACCTGGGGAAAAAATCCTGGGATGAATGGGCGGAATGGATTGATGCAGTAAATGACGATCTGCCGAACCCGGAAGAGCTGTCAGACGTGTGGGACAACATTCCTCCGCTGGCGGACTGCCTGATTGATGGCGTCCTACGCAAGGGACACAAGATGCTGCTTGCCGGACCATCCAAAGCAGGCAAGTCATTCGCCCTGATCGAGCTGACCATAGCAGTGGCTGAAGGAACGCGCTGGCTGGGCTTCAAATGCGCTCAGGGCAAGGTCCTGTACGTCAACCTTGAGCTTGACCGCGCAAGCTGCCTGCACCGTTTCCAGGACGTCTACAAAGCGCTCGGGATCCCCGCAAAGAACCTCAGAAACATTGATATCTGGAACCTGCGAGGCAAATCTGTACCTATGGACAAGCTCGCTCCGAAGCTGATCAGGCGCTCTGAAAAGAAGAATTACGACGTTATCATCATCGACCCGATCTATAAGGTCATCACCGGCGATGAGAACAGCGCCGATCAGATGGCGAATTTCTGCAACCAGTTCGACAAGATTTGTACGGAGCTGCACGCTGCGGTTGTTTACTGCCATCACCACAGCAAAGGCGCACAAGGCGGCAAGAAGTCGATGGACAGAGCATCCGGATCGGGTGTATTTGCCCGCGATCCTGACGCACTGCTAGACCTTACAGAGCTGGAAGTAACCGACAATATCCGTGAAATGCTGAGAGGAAAAGCTATCATCAGAGGCACAGAAAAAGCCCTCAATGAGTTCGTCAAGGACTGGCAGAACGACGTCGGGCAGGACGACCGGCTGTCTCCTACAGCAATGCAGGAGTACGCCGGAAGCAAGCTTGACTTCGATCAATCGAGCAAAATGGCGGAATATGTTTCCACTGAAATTGCCCGTGAAGAGCACTGCACTGCATGGCGGATCGAGGGCACGCTTCGTGAATTTGCGTCCTTCCCGCCGCTTGATTTGTGGTTCGATTATCCGATCCACAGACCAGATTCCTATGAAGTTTTGAGGGATATCCAGCCTAATGATGGTGATCCATGGATAAAACGCAAGCAGGTATTCGCGAAACAGCAGCAGGAAAAAGGCAAAGAAACGCTCAATATGTACCTTGATGCGCTTAAAGAATTGATGCCAGAAGGCACGGATTCCATCACGATAGATGAGCTGTCAGAGGTTACGGGAAAGAGTAAAGACCGAATCAGGCATGATTTTAAAGGTTCAAAACGGTATCCAGGACGTGCAAAAACGCTCCAAAAAGAGGGCTACAAATACGTCGATGGCACACCAAAAGAGCCTGCAAAAGTCATCAGAATCAATCCGGACAACGAGTAAATTTTTGTCCGGAGTGTTTTGTCCGGGTATCCGGACAAAAGTCCGGACAACGAACTTTCTGTTTTGTCCGGACTACAAGCATCACAGTCCGGACAAAAGTCCGGACAACGAACTTTCTGTTTTGTCCGGGTATCCGGACAAAAGTCCGGACAAATATACCTAACGGTATATATGTGTCCGGATACCGGCCACCCACTGACGTGTGTGCCACCCGAGCCGGAACAAGGGCGATTGAGTACGCCCCTTGTCCGGTGTAGGGGCCCGACACACAGTCAGCGTCATACGCGCGAGAATCCGAGAAGGGAAAATCGAAAATGAAAATCGAGTTTTTTATGCCGATGAAAAATCCGCCGACAGTTACGCAACAGGAACACAAGGTGACAATTGTTCGTGGCAAGCCAGTGTTCTACGAGCCAGCTGAGTTGAAGGCTGCGAGACAGCAGCTCCTTGATCTGGTAGCGCTGCACGCTCCGGAACAGCCGATGAACGGTCCGCTTCAGCTGGTGACTAAATGGATCTGGCCGGGAAAGACAACTGAGTACAAGACGACTAAACCAGACACGGACAACCTGATCAAGATGCTTAAGGACTGCATGACCCGGGCGCACTTCTGGCACGATGATGCTCAGGTCGCCTCAGAGGTCACGGAAAAGTTTTATTACACAGGTGCGACAGGAATATGGGTACAGGTGAGAGAACTTTAAACGAGCCGATCCCGGATGAACAGTTCAAAGCATTCATCCGGGTGACGGTCAACGAGTTTTATAACAAATGGCGGCATCGTATCCGGACAGCGAAGATGCAGCGTGACGAGTGGGACGTGCTGATTTTGGAAGCTGATCGGATCGTCAAACAGGGCAGACAATATCCGGTGGTATCGGACATCGTAATTGCCCTGGTACAGGAATTGAGTCGGG